>ERZ1643249.1709-NODE-1709-length-21611-cov-17.766376_pt1 | contig 21611 bp, 12 predicted proteins | sample MGYA00579263_ERZ1643249 | MGnify/ENA primary metagenome ERZ1643249 (study PRJEB29033, sample SAMEA4952264) | chicken gut metagenome | biome: Broiler Chicken; feature: Gastrointestinal Tract; material: Caecum | place: Ireland | collected 2018 | study: Broiler... | reverse complement strand
TAGAAGAAGATCAGGCAAAACTGATCAATGATACAAAAAAGGCAGGAAACAGGGTAATTTCTGTTGGAACAACAAGTTGCAGGACCCTGGAGTCTGCCACAGATGAAAATGGTATCCTCCAGGCAAAAAGCGGCTGGACAGAGATCTTTATCTATCCTGGCTATCAGTTTAAAATGATCGACGCTCTGATCACCAACTTCCATCTGCCGGAATCCACTCTTTTAATGCTGGTGTCAGCGCTGGCAGGGAAGGAGCATATCCTGGCGGCTTATAAAGAGGCCGTGAAGGAGAGATACAGGTTCTTTAGCTTTGGAGATGCTATGATCATTGAATGATATTGATTATCCTATTGCTTAAATTAGGAATAGAAAACCCCAGTGCTGCAACACTGGGGTTTTTGTCGTAGCCAAACTCCATGGACTACTCACTTCACTTTGCCTACAGGCATTATAGCATATACGGATTTTCTTTTCCATATGCAAATTTGGTATTAACGGATCCTGACGGCTCTGCGGTAGATAAATACAGAAATCACCCCGGTAACCACCTCTGCGATCCAGAATGCATTCCAGACCCCGGCAGGCCCCAGGACTTTGCTGAGGAGAAAAGCCCCGGGAATAATGATCACTACATAGCGGAGCAGAGATATGATAAGGGAAGGAGTGCCTTTTCCCAGTCCTTCCAGTGCACCGCAGGAGGTAATAGATAAGGTAGATACCAGGAAGCCAGCACTGATGATCCTCAGAGCCAGGCTTCCGGCCTGGATGGTCTGGGGATTTTCTGTAAACAGTCCTATAAGCTGTCCGGGGATCAGCAGACAGATAATTGTTCCCAGGATCATGATACAACTGTCGATAGCCAGGGTAGTGAGATAGATTTTATTTACCCGGCGGTATTCCTTTGCCCCATAATTGTATCCTACTAAAGGCCGGATACCCTGGATGATCCCGTTGGCAGGGAGATACAGGAAAGTTTGCAGCTTGTAGTAGATTCCCAGGATTGTTACATAAATCTGGGAAAAAGAAGCCAGGATCACGTTCAGGGAAGCAATCAGCAGGGAGGGCAGGGCAATGTTTAAAGAGGCAGGTATGCCTATGGAATACAGTCTGGTGATAAGCCCTTTTTCTTTTACCAGATGTTTCTTTCCGATCTGAAGGGGAAGCGCCCCTGAAAAATAGACACCCAGATAGATCACAAGGGAAACTACCTGTCCCAGCCCTGTAGCCAGCGCAGCTCCTTCAATGCCCATTTCCGGACATGGGCCCAAACCGAAGATCATGATAGGGTCCAGGATGATATTGGTGATACATCCGGCCATAAGGCTGACCATACTGATAGTCATCTGTCCGGTGGACTGGAAGATTTTCTCAAAGGAAATTCCCAGAGTGATTACCGGTGAAAATGCAAATACGATCACTGAATAACGCATACCAAGATCAGACAGGGAAGCCTGGGAAGTAAACATACGGAGGAAAGCAGGCATAACTGCAATACAGATCACAGCCAGCAGCAGTCCATGGATCAGGGCAAGAAACAGCCCCCAGGTAGCTGCACGATTGGCTTTTTCCTTTTTAGAAGCTCCCAGGTAATAGGCGATCACAGCGTTGATCCCCACGCCGAAACCAATGGCTATGGCGTTGATAAAATTCTGGACCGGATAGACCAGAGACAAAGCAGTCATGGCGTCTTCGCTGATCTTTGCCACGAAAAAGCTGTCTACGATATTATAGAGAGAATTTACCAGCATGGAGATCATCATAGGAAGTCCCATAGACATGATCAGCGGAAATATGGGCTTTTCTTTCATAAAAGTTTCATTCATTTATCGATCACTCCTTTTATAATGATATTTGCCGACGGCTTACGGGCAAAAGAAAAGCCACATAATCACCGGCAGTGATTATGTGGCGAAAAGTGGGCTGCGCCCAGAAAAATCCACATGAAGTTTTAGCGGTAACATTATAGGCAGAAGAGCAGGAGATTGTCAAGAGATTATTTAATAAGAAAATACGTTGAACTGTGAAAGAATTCGTTTTATAATCAAAGAGATTGAAAAAACAGAAGGCCAGACAAGGAGTAAAGGTATGAAAGTAGTGATCGCAATTGATTCGTTTAAGGGAAGTCTGTCTTCTCTGGAAGCAGGGGAAGCAGCAAAAAAAGGAATATTAAAGAGCAATCCTCAGGCACAGGTGGAGATCAGACCTCTGGCAGATGGAGGTGAAGGAACTGTAGAAGCCCTGGTCCAGGGAATGGGAGGCCGGACATGTAAAGTAACGGTTACCGGTCCTCTGGGAAAACCGGTAGAGGCTGAATACGGGATCGTAGGAGAAAATACAGCGGTGATCGAAATGTCCGCAGCGGCAGGGATCACATTGGTTCCTGACAAAATGAGAAATCCTCTCTACACCACAACATACGGGGTGGGTGAGATGATAAAGGACGCCATTGAGAAAGGCTGCAGAAGATTCCTAGTGGGGATCGGAGGAAGCGCTACTAACGATGGAGGTATCGGTATGCTCCAGGCCTTAGGTTACGAGTTCCTGGATCCGGAAGGGAAAGAAGTGCCCCTGGGAGCCAGAGGAATGGAACATCTGGCGGCTATCAAAGGAGAAAAGGTAGTTCCTCAGCTGAAGGACTGCGAATTTCGCGTGGCCTGCGATGTGGTAAATCCACTGTGCGGACCTCAGGGCAGCAGCGCTATTTATGGCCCTCAGAAAGGGGCGGATGCCCAGATGATCCAACAGATGGATAAATGGCTGGGAGCCTATGCAAAGCTGGCGGCTGAGACCTTTCCAAAGGCAGATCCGGAAACACCGGGAACCGGAGCTGCGGGAGGTCTGGGATTTGCTTTCCTGACCTTTACCAACAGTGTGCTGGAATCCGGGATCCAGATCATTCTGGAAGAAACCAGACTGGAGGATTATGTAAAAGATGCAGATGTGGTAGTTACGGGTGAAGGACGTCTGGACGGGCAGACTGCCATGGGAAAAGCTCCTGTAGGAGTAGCCAGTCTGGCAAAGAAATATGGAAAGACAGTAGTCGCCTTTGCGGGAAGTGTGACCAGAGACGCGGTAAAGTGCAATGAAAAAGGAATTGACGCCTTCTTTCCGGTTATCCGGGGTATTTCCACTCTGGAAGAAGCTATGGATCCAAAGACTGCAGGGCAGAACCTGGCAGATACAGCGGAACAGGTATTCCGTCTTATTAATTTGGCGTAAGCAATATCGGTTTGAAACGTCAGCTGGCTGGTAGAGCGAGAAAAATGAACGGCGGAAAAGGAGAAGAGGATGAAAGCAGAGAAAAAACAAGAAGGCTGGAGCAGAAAAATTTATCTGGAGCTGACGCCTCCAAGTCCGGAGGATAATGCTTCTGATCAGGAGCGGATCTGGAGAGCCTTGAGAGAGGAATATGGGGAAGCAGGCTGCAGCCTTCAGGCTTTAAGAAAACTCTATCCCCTCTGCTCTCAGGCTGACTGGAAGATCACAGTGCTCCTTGTATGGAACGGGAAAAGCTGGGAGCTGACGGATATAGAACCGGGAAATACCACAGGAGAACATTATGGAATCTGCGTGGATCTTGGGAGTACCACTTTAGCCGGAGAGCTGGTAGATATGAATACAGGAAAGGTTCTCTGTCAGAAGTCGGTGTTTAATCATCAGATCGCCTATGGAGAGGATATTCTCACAAGGATCTTTTACGGGAAAGATGATCCCGAAAAGCTGGAAGAGATCAGACAGGCTACGGTTGACAGCTTTTTGGAACTGTTTAAAAAAATGGAACAGGATACAGGAATTTCAGGGAAGCAGTGCGCTTCTATGGTCATAGCGGGAAATACCACCATGATACATTTTCTCTTTGGCCTGGACGCTTTCTGCGTGTTTTCCTCTCCCTATGCGGTGCGTACCCTGAAGCCGGACTGCTACAGGGCAAAGGATATGGGATTTCCTTTAAAAGGATATGTATACTGCTATCCCGGACAGGCTAATTATCTGGGAGGAGATATCTTAAGCGGCCTGGCGGCCACTGAGATTTACAAGCAGGAGGAAATCTCGGTATTTCTGGATATTGGTACTAATGGAGAACTGGTCATTGGAAATAAGGATTTTCTGGTGGCCGGAGCAGGAGCCGCAGGGCCGGCTCTGGAAGGCGGCGTGGTAAAAACAGGTATGCGGGCAGAACCGGGAGCTGTAGACCGGGTACATATAGAAAATGGCCAGGTAAAGATCCATGTGATCGGTGAAACTAGGGCGAAAGGAATCTGCGGTTCCGGTATTGTGGATCTGCTGGCAGAGATGTTTCTTAATGGCTGGATTGATGTAAGAGGCCGTTATGTGGAGGAAGCTTCTGAAAAGATCCGGGAAGTGGAAGGTGAACTGGCCGCAGAATATGCTCCCGGCCTCTTTTTCTTCCAGAAGGATATAGAAGAGTTCCTGAAAACAAAAGCAGCGGCCGGCACTATGGTAGAATATATGATGGGAGAAGTGGGCCTGGAAATGAAAGATATTGGCCGCTTTTATGTGGCAGGAGCCTTCGGAACCCATATTTCTAAGGAGGCAGGAGTTACCGTAGGGCTGTATCCGGATATGCCAAGAGACAAGATCATTCTTCCGGGAAACAGTTCTCTGATCGGGGCCAGGAAAATGCTCCTGAACAGGAAACTCAAGGAAGAAATGGAGGAAATACTGGATAAGATGACTTATATCCAGTTTGGAGCCGTGGATAACTTTCTCTATATCATGGTGGCGGCGGAAGCTATTCCTCATACGGATATCCGCAGATACCCTTCAGTGGAAAAAGAACTGAAAAAAAGAGGACTGCTGTAACAGGAAAGATCCGGAAAAATCCGGGAAATCTTTTCGGGGACAGCAGTCCTCTTTCTTAATATTGGAGTCTTTTAAGGCTGGAGACTCTGAAGATCTTCATAAAATCCGGGATAAGAAATATTTACACAATCTGCCCGGGTGATCTCTGTCTCGCCATCAGCAGCCAGACCGGCCACGGCAAAGGACATGGCGATCCGGTGATCCAGATGACTGTCCAGACTGGCACCGTGAAGAGGAGCTCCTCCCCGAATGATCATGCCGTCTTCTGTAGGAGTTACATCTGCTCCCATAGCCTGGAGATGATGGACCATAATATCCAGACGATTGGATTCTTTTACTTTTAATTCCTGGGCGTCCCGGATCACTGTAGTACCCTCTGCAAAAGCAGCCATTACAGCTATAACAGGAAGTTCATCTATGAGAGTAGGAATCAGCTCTCCCTGGATCTGGGTGCCTTTTAAGGAACTGAATCTTACCAGGATATCTGCGGCAGGTTCCTGACAGTGTTCTCTCTGATCCAGGAGCTGGATATCAGCTCCCATCTGCCGGCATACCCGGAGAATCCCGTCTCGGGTGGGATTTGTGCCTACGTTTTTGATCAGGATTTCAGAACCCGGCACCAGCAGCCCTGCCGCTATAAAATAAGCGGCGGAAGAGATATCTCCCGGTACCACAACTTTCTGACCGGTAAGTTCCGGCTCCGGCTGGATGGTAACTGTGGTATCTTTGCTGGTCACACTGGCTCCAAAGGAACGGAGCATTAATTCCGAATGGTTTCTGGAAAGATACGGCTCTGTTACGCTGGTAGGCCCGTCGGCATAAAGACCTGCCAGAAGGACGCAGGATTTTACCTGGGCGGAACTTACGGGAGAATCATAATGGATCCCTTTCAGGGGTCTGCCCTGGATCTGAAGAGGAACACAGCCGTTATCCCGGATGCTTTTGATATCGCCCCCCATAGCGGTGAGAGGAGTAATGATCCGCTTCATAGGCCGTTTCTGGATAGAATCGTCTCCGGTAAGGATACTCTGAAAAGTCTGGCCGGCCAGGATACCGCTTAAAAGCCGTACCGTGGTGCCGCTGTTTCCCACATCCAGTGTATCGGATGGAGCCTGAAGTCCGTGAAGACCCCTTCCCCGGATAAGGATTTCTTCCGGTTTTCGTTCAACCTCGATCCCCATTTTCCGGAAGCAGTCTATAGTAGAGAGACAGTCTGCTCCTTCCAGAAAATTGGTGATACTGGTGGTGCCTTTTGAAATAGCGCCCAGCATAACGCTGCGGTGAGAGATGGATTTATCTCCCGGAACGGTGATTTCTCCCTTCAGGGGAGCTGATTTTCTGAATTTCATAGCTTTTCCTACCTCTCGTAAATAATATAGTTTCGTTTTTTAAGCTGCTCTGCAGCGAGCTTTTGTGCTTCCTCGTCATAAAATTCGATCCGGAGGACTCCATCTTCAAATTCACGGTTATGAACAATGCCGATATTTTTGATATTTACATTATTCATAGACAAAATTGTGGCAATGGTGGCTATCGCGCCTGTCTCATCTACCACATCACAGTATAAAGTGAAGGCCTTTTTCAGAGGACCGCTGGGAGCATCGCTGAAAGAATTCCGGTAATCCCGGGACTGGGCAAACATTTCATAAAGTCCTTTTCCGTTTTTTTGGTCTACCAGATATTTGGCCTGTACGATCTGGCGGATATATTCATCCAGGACTTTAGAAATATATTCTGGATTTTCCAAACAGATCTGCTCCCACATATGAGGAGATGAAGAGGCGATTCTGGTAATGTCTTTAAATCCCCCCGCGGCAATGGTTTTCATATGCTCCTGAGGGGAATCCAGTTTCTTTACCACATTGACCAGTGACGCTGCCACAATATGGGGCAGATGGCTGACCGAAGCGGTAATAAAGTCATGCTCATCCCAGGAAAGGATCATAGGAAGGGCGCCGATGGAAGAGACCAATTCTGTATAGGCGCTGATCTTGTCCAGTCCCGCTTCTTCTGACGGGGTAAGGATGTAGTAAGCGTTTTCAATCAAATGATCCGTAGAGTATTCATAGCCGGTTTTTTCACTTCCTGCCATAGGATGCCCGCCGATGAAATTTGATGCCATGCCCAGTGCGGTAATCTGTCGGTGAATTTCTCCTTTGACACTGCCCACATCAGTAAGAATACAGCCGGGCAGGATGATCTCCTTCAGCCAAGGCAGACATTCCAGATTATAGTCTACAGTGGCACAGAGAAAAATGTAGTCGCAGAGAGCAAAGCGGGTATCCCGCTCTGTACAGGGAATATCAACAATCCCGTCAAAGACCGCATCTTCCAGAACCTCTTTTGTTCTGTTATATGCCATGATCTGATAATCCGGATGAAATTTTCGGATCGCTTTTGCAATGGAGCCTCCGATCAGCCCCAGTCCAATAAAACCTATGGTGGTGGTTCCCATTTACGTGTATACTCCTTCTGAATTTATAATAGATACAAGTTCTGTAAAACAATACCTTCATTTTATGATAGGTGTAGAAAAATGTCAACAGTTTAGTGCTTTAAAGTGCGGAATAGAAAAGATGTTTTAAGAATTTGGTAAATACACCCATATAATATCCTCTTGTTTTGGAAAAAAACTTGTATATTTTGAATGAAATACTTGAAATTTTTCAATTTTTTTAGTAGAATATACACATATTAAGATTGGGAGGTATTACATATGGACGTTTTTAGAACCGACAGAATTAGAAATGTGGTCCTGCTCGGCCATGGCGGTGCCGGTAAGACGAGTCTGGTAGAAGCGATGGCTTATTTATCAGGTATTACAAGTCGCTTGGGGAAAGTGACAGATGGAAACACCGTGAGCGACTATGATAAAGAGGAGATAAAAAGAAAATTTTCAATTTCCACATCTGTTGTGCCGATCGTATGGGGAAAAGTGAAGATTAATGTATTGGATACGCCGGGTTATTTTGACTTTGTGGGGGAAGTTGAAGAAGCTGTTTCAGCGGCAGACGCTGCGATCATTGTGGTTTCCGGCAAGGACGGTATTCAGGTGGGAACCCAGAAAGCATGGGAGCTTTGTGAGAAATATAAGCTGCCCAGGATGTTTTTTGTAACAGAGATGGACATTGATGACGTCAGCTATCGTCAGGTAGTAGAAGATCTTACAGAGATGTATGGCAAAAAGATCGCTCCCATTCATATGCCGATCCGTGAGGATGGAAAATTCGTAGGATATGTAAACATTGTAAAACAGGCCGGAAGAAAGTATATTGACAGGGGTAAAAAGAAAGAATGCCCGGTACCGGATTATCTGAAAGAATATCTGGAAAAATATCATGAGATCCTGATAGAATCTGTGGCGGAACTCAGCGAAGAGTTTATGGACAGATATTTTGCAGGAGAGGAGTTCTCTGTAGCAGAGGTATCTGCGGCACTGAAGATGAATATCTCCGATGGAAGCATTATCCCTGTGTGTATGGGATCTACCATCAATATCCAGGGCGTGGCAAATCTGCTGGACGACATCTGCGGTTACTTCCCAAGTCCTGACCAGAGATCCTGCAAAGGAATCAATACTAAGACAAATGAAATCTATCAGGCGGACTATGACTTTACAAAAGCAAAATCTGCCTATGTGTTCAAGACTATCGTAGATCCTTTCCTGGGAAAATATTCTTTGGTAAAGGTTTGCTCCGGCGTTATCAAAGGAGACGATGTTCTTTACAATACAAGCAAAGAAACAGAAGAAAAGCTGAATAAACTTTATGTGCTGGAGGGCTCCAAACCTATCGAGGTTCCGGAACTTCACGCAGGAGATATCGGAGCCATTGCCAAGCTGAATACAGTAGCTACAGGGGATACCCTTTCCACTAAAAACACACCGATCCTTTACGGAAAAACAGAAATCTCCACACCTTATACCTATAAGAGATATAAGACTGTGAACAAAGGAGACGAAGACAAAGTTTCCCAGGCTCTTAACAGGATGATGCAGGAAGATCTGACTCTGAAGGTTGTAAATGATTCTCAGAACCGTCAGACTCTTCTCTATGGAATCGGCGAGCAGCATCTGGATATCGTGGTAAGCAAATTAAAAGAACGGTATAAAGTAGAGATTGTGCTTTCCGAACCAAAAGTACCGTTTAAGGAGACGATTCGGAAGAAAGCAGACGTAGAAGCCAAATATAAGAAACAGTCCGGCGGACACGGCCAGTACGGTCATGTTAAAATGATCTTTGAGCCTTCAGGAGACCTGGAGACTCCATATGTGTTCGAACAGACCGTAGTAGGCGGAGCAGTTCCGAAGAACTACTTCCCGGCTGTTGAAAAAGGTGTTCAGGAATCTGTAGCAAAGGGACCGTTGGCTTCTTATCCCGTAGTAGGCATTAAGGCTACTTTGTACGATGGATCTTATCATCCGGTAGATTCTTCTGAAATGGCCTTTAAGACCGCTGCTATCCAGGCTTTCAAAAAAGGATTCATGGAAGCTTCTCCTGTACTTCTGGAGCCTATCGTTTCTATGAAAGTCAGCGTTCCTGATAAATTTACAGGTGACGTTATGGGAGATCTGAATAAGAGAAGAGGCCGTGTGCTGGGAATGAACCCGGATACCGAGCATAAAGGAAACACTGTGATAGAAGCAGATGTGCCGATGCTTTCTATCTATGGATATTCGACAGATCTTCGTTCCATGACAGGAGGAAGCGGATTGTTCTCCTATGAGTTTTCACGCTATGAGCAGGCTCCTTCAGACATTCAGGAAAAGGAGATCGCCGCAAGAGCAAAAGCAGAAGACGACTGACTCTTACTTAGTTAAATCTCTTTCTTATATATAATGGGAGGCCGCCTTTACAGTAGATCACTGTATAAGGCGGTTTCCGTCAGGGGTATTAGCGCAGTTGGGAGCGCGCAACATTCGCATTGTTGAGGCCACGGGTTCGAATCCCGTATACTCCATACCTGGGAGGCTGTCGCATTAATCATATGTCAGGAATATTTATACATTTTATGCGAATTTGTCGAGCAATAAAATGTATAAATGTTCTCGATTTTGATTAATGCCACAGCTTCCTTTCTATTTGGCCATGCGGTTTTTTGTGAGAAACAAATAGGAGATTATAAAGAAATCTAATGACAACCTATCAGGGGAGTGTTACAATGATACAACACAGATAAAAAGAACTGTGTAGAAAGGTATGGTATAAGATTTATGAAAAAGAAGATCGGAGCAGGATTGATCGTCATTCTTCTGGCTTTTATCTACTATTATGTGACACTTCCTGCTGTGAACATCCACGAAAGCGGATTCTGGGTCTTTCTGGGGGGACTGGTGCTGCTGATTCTGGTGATCTACGGTTTCCGGAAAAGAATCACCAGCATTTACCAGCTAAGATCTGATAAGGTACTGAAAGGCGGATTAGTGCTATTGCTGGCTATCATCCTCATCTATGGAGCGGGAGCGCTGCTGTCCTCGCCGGTGGTCAACGCAAAGAAATATCAGGCTTTGATGGAACCGGAGGAAAGGAATTTCGCAGAAGATATCAAGGAGATCAGTTACGACCAGATCCCGCTTCTGGATAAAGATTCGGCAGAATTGTTAGGAAACCGTAAGATGGGAAGTATGGTGGACATGGTTTCCCAGTTTGAGGTAAGCAGTCTTTACTCTCAGATCAATTACAAAGAACAGCCTTACCGGATAAGCCCGCTGGTATATGCAAGTCCTATTAAATGGCTGACCAACCAGAAAGACGGCATCCCTGCCTATGTGCTCATCGATATGGCAACCCAGAATACAGAACTGGTAAAACTGGACGAGGGGATCAAATATTCCGAGTCTGAATATTTTAACCGGAATATCTACCGGCACCTCCGGTTTAAATATCCTACTTATATGTTTGATCAGTTAAGCTTTGAGATCGATGATGAAGGGACTCCCTACTGGATCTGTCCGGTGAAAAAGTTTAACATCGGACTTTTTGGAGGACAGACTATAGGAAGAGTGGTGCTGTGCAACGCTCAGACAGGAGAGTGCCAGGATCTGAAGATCGAGGACTGTCCAAAATGGGTGGACCGGGCTTATCCCGCAGATCTGCTGATTGAATTGTACGATTATCACGGCATGCTCCAGAACGGATTTTTAAACAGCGTACTGGGACAGAAAGGCTGTCTCCAGACTACGGAAGGGTATAATTATCTGACTTTGGACGACGATGTGTGGGTCTACACAGGGGTTACTTCTGTAAGCGGGGATAAATCCAATGTGGGATTTGTTCTTATGAACCAGAGGACGATGGAAACCAGATATTATGCCTGCGAGGGGGCCCAGGAGCGTTCAGCCATGGACTCTGCAGAAGGCCAGGTCCAGAATCTGAAGTATACGGCGGCATTCCCTCTGCTTTTGAATATTTCCGACCAGCCTACGTATTTTATGGCCTTGAAGGACGGGGCCGGATTAGTGAAGAAATACGCTATGGTCAATGTCCAGAAATATCAGAATGTAGCTATTGGAGATACGGTTCAGGAATGCGAAAAAAATTATGAGGAACTGCTGGAAAGCAGCGGTATCGAAATTAACGGAGCTTCAGAAAATGATCTCACCGCAGAAGGGGTGATCTACCGGATGGCCCAGGCGGTACTGGACGGCAACTCTCACTTTTACATTACCCTGGAGGGCCAGGATCAGATCTTTGATGTTCCGGTGACAGAATTCCCTGAGATCGTTGGCTATGATCTGGGAGATCAGATCTCTCTGCGGTATGTACAGGGAGACAGGATCTGTACGGTGACTCAGTTAGAAGGTCAGGAGCCTCAGGAGGATTCTTCAGATACAGAAAAAGATCATCAAGATTCAGAAGTATATTAATAATGAATAGAATAGCAGTTTTTGTGTTTATCCTGCATTGTTAAGTTATTACACTTAAACTGCTATAATTCGTTTAATACGGAAGTTTTGACTAAATGATTACATATTTTTTAATTTTCGTTTTTTAATATCGGAGACCTGTATTTCATAAACAGACGGAAATAGTCTCTTAGGATTGTATTTTGGACTGAATAGGAATGGATTGATAAAAAATACACATATATATAAAATCAACCTTGATATTACTGAAAAATCAACCTTGTGATGATAAAATCGATAAAAGGTAGCACAGAAAAAGAGGAAGTAAAAAATGAATCTTAAAGGGATTTATGAAATCTTTTATCCGGGAAGAGAACAAAAATATCTATCTGTATGGAAGAAAGAAACGAAGTATCGTTCAAAAAAGGATTTTTTTGAGGAGGTATTCCCAACAGAGCTACGATGGCTCAGTATAAAATTATGGAATGATAAAGCGCGGAGAAGTCGCTTTTTTACTGATTGTAAAATGGAGAAAAATTATGTTTCAGCATTAAAAAATTACATTTTACAAAATCCAATGGTAATCTCCCGCATGGAAAATAAATGCTACTTAATGCTAAAAAATGACCTTTTTTCACACCTGATGAACCAGATTTTTTTTCGACTTGTAGAACAGGAACAAATTAGCCTTTCTCCTGCCTTGGAGAAATATTTAATAGACGAAGGAAGCAATACTTTGAAAAGTGAGTGGGGGAATATGCTTACTTTTTTGATTCTCTATGCAATATTTCCAGAAGAGGTTAATCAGTTGTATATACCCTATCTGTATGGTAAAGAAAATGCACTATCTTATGGTATGGAAGAAAAGGCTAAAAAAGACAGTTACTTATTCCAATATGAATATCCACCAGATATGAGTGTGTATAAACCCAATGAATGGCTTACTCATACCTGGGTCATAAAGAATGTAGGAAAAATTCCATGGGAGCATCGTAGATTCGAGTGTGTATGTTCTCCAGACTGGCTGAATGAGGAGAATAGAAGGATTGAAATGACAGGAGTAATTTATCCAGGAGATACTGTTGCGCTTACTGTTCACTTTAGGGTGCCTAATGTTTTGGAGCATTATGTTTTACACTGGAAAATGCGAAACAGATGGGGAGACCTTGTTTTCTGTAACAAAGTAGGTTTGGGGTTACATTTCACAGTATTGGAAGAAGACAGAGAGGTCTATGAAAAAGAAGAAAATAATTATCAGATTTTGGAAGAAAAACCTACAATTCCAGCAACACTTATTGCAGGAAAGCTATATAAACATAATTGGATTATTGAAAATACCGGTACCGTGACATGGGAAGATTATTACTGTGAATCTATCAATGGAGATGTCTGGGGATATGCTAAGAATGAATTACGTATTCCTATGAAAAAGAAAGTTGAGCCAGGAGAGTGTGTTGGTATACAGATAGAATTTGTGACACCCCCAATAGAGGGAAACTATAAGTTGCTATGGAGGATTATGAAAAAAGGAGGTAAACCGGCATTTCAAGAAGGTAGGCAACTGGAAATAATATTGAATTTGGTATAAAGCCAGGCAAAGGTTGTAAGTAATTGTATAAAGGTAAAAACATCAGATAAATAAAAAAGAGGAGAAAAAAATGGCGATTATTGATGTGATTGAATATGAAGGAAATAGTGACGTGCTGGTATATAAATATCCCCATTCAGATTTTAGCACCATGTCACAATTAATCGTGCGTGAAAGTCAGGAGGCGATTTTATATAAAGATGGGAAGATGCTGGACTCTTTCCTTCCCGGAAAATATACATTACATACAGGGAATATTCCGTTGTTGTCTAAAGTGGTCAATCTTCCTTTTGGGGGAAATTCCCCCTTTAAGTGCGATGTTTTTTTTATTAATAAAACCATTGCTTTGGATTACAAATGGGGAACAAAGACGCAGACAAAAGTGATGGATATGCATTACCATCTTATGCTTGATATAGGTGCCTCCGGTGTTGTGGGAATCAAAGTTCGCAATCCTTATGATTTAATGCTGAAAATTGTAGGAACACAAAGTGAATTAAGAGCAGAGACGTGTTTGAGTTATTTCCGGGAAAATATATCTGCGAAGGTAAAAGAGTATCTTGGAAAAGTGATGAGAAAACCGGAAATGGATTTTCTGATTCTGGAAACCTGTCTGTCCGATTTTTCAGAAGCAGTAAAAAACCAGTTAAACCAATTATTTCTGGATATTGGTGTGGAACTATATAATTTTGTGATTGGTGCTATCCAGATTCCTCAAGAACAGTACGCGGTCATTCAACAGGGACAATATGATATACAGCGCGCACTCTATTCATCTAAGATTAAAAAAATAGAAGCTCAGGGAGATTCCGAAGCCCAGGTGATCAGGGCTCAGGGAAAGGCACAGAGTCGTAAAGCGGAAGGGTATAATTGGGCAGATGAACAGATTGCAGAAATCACGAAAATCTACGCTTCTAATTCTCAGATATCCGAAAATCCTGCAAACATGCTTGCACAGGCACCGATGGTGATGGCCTTTGGAAATATGATGCGTGAAAATATGGAACCGGTTCTTGAAAACTCCTTTTCCAATCCTGGCCTGAATTTCCACAGTACGCCTGGTATGCAAGGGCAGAGAAAGGAACAGGGATTTTCAATGCCGGGTGTAGGATTCGAAGGATTTGGAGCAGAGGATATTTCTCCTCTGGAGGATGAATTTTCACCAGTAAATCCAGAAGAATCAGCAAAGCTTGTACAGGAACCTAATGAAGATGAAACAATGGAAGACTTTGAAAAGCGCATGAAAAAACTAAGAATTATGTTGGATACAGGAATTATCACTCAGGAAGAATTTGAAAAAAATAAAATGCAGATTATGGAAAGTATATTGAAAGAATAGTGTGATCAATGAATTTGTTAAAGTTAAAAAACGGAAAGTTATTAGACTGCAGAATTTATGAGATTTATTCTATACCGGATTATGAAACTATTGCAATGCAGGAAGAAGAAGCTCAAAAAATGAACGAAACCATGTTCTTTCAGATGTTGACAGAGCTATACAGGTTCTGTAAACCTGGCAGTACGGTGTTGGAACTCCTGTGGACTGTTGAGGCCCAAGAGGAGCAGAGAGGTCAGATACATCTTTTCCTGGTTCTCCGTATGATAGCAGAAAGCCGGGAGGAGCTAGAAAACCGGCTGGGGTTTGTTCAGGAAAATGTGCTGATGCGCATTCAATCGTTGGGATTTCAGATACAGGAAAAGCAGTATGAAGAATTAAAGATAACAAATCTGCTGCCAGATGGGAACGCAGTGATAAATGCTGTTGTTAAAGCAGAACAGTATCGGGTGCATGAACAGGGAATAATACCTTATTATTTTGTTAGACCAATGCTGTGCCATAGCATTTCAGGGCTTCATATGTTAACGGATACTTTGCTGCGAGTGCAGGGCGGAGCGGTTTCCTTCCAGCTGCTGCCAGATGTGATAAATTATGAGGAGATGTCCGCTTTAGAAGAAGTTTATGCCATGCTGCGCCAGATAAATACCATAAGTGGTTATCAAGATGCCCTGTCTGGGACAGTATATAAAGAATATGAATGGCTTCATGAAAATATATCTCAGCCGATGTTTCGCTACAATATACTTGCCATGGGAAATACATGGCAGTGTGCAGCTCTTACAGCACAACTGATAAGTATATTAAAAGGGAAAGATAATACGCAATACCTGACAGTGAATCTTAACAGAGAATCTATATCTGTGAAAAGAGACTTTCCGTATTATCCATGGAATCTGAATCAGAAATTGATAAACCGCTATCGCAATGCCACAGTTCTACGTGCATTACAATGTACTCCCAAAATGAAAATGCTGTACCGGCTTCCGTATTTTATCTTTGCTCAGGAGGCAACCTCTTTTTTTAGGCTTCCCCTTGGAAGCCTGAAAATCAGCGGGATAAAAATAAAAGAGATTATGCAGAAAGCACAGGATCTAGATGAACGGGTACTGCAGAAGGATAATGTAAAATTTGGTCAGCTATTGGAAAGTGAGCAAAGCAGTACCTGGATAGGATGTGCACAGAATACCCTAACAAAGCATGCGCTAATTGTTGGAATGCCGGGAACAGGAAAAACCACATTTTCTGTGAACCTTCTTTTGCAGATGTATAGGAGAGGGATTCCTTTTCTGGCAATTGAACCAACAAAAACAGAATATCGGGCATTGATTGACCGGATTCCGGATCTGCAGATCTTTACACCTGGAAAAAACAAGGTAAGTCCTTTTGTGATCAATCCATTTCTTCCCCCAAAGGGAATAACCGTGGAACAATATATTCCAAGTCTGCTTAGCGCCTTTAAAGCGGCATTTTCTATGCCCTCTCCCCTGGATACCATATTCCAGCAGGCAGTACAGGAGGCCTATATAAAATATGGGTGGAGAGATTATAGTACGGTTGAAGATGCTTATGTAAAGAAATTTGGACTATACGAGTTTATTCAAGTGTTTAAGGAATTGATCCAGCGGCAGAAATATAGTTCAGAGGTGAAAGGAAATCTGATGACAGGAGGGATTTTCCGTCTGCGTGAACTCATTAATCAGAATCCTAATATATATGATACTGTGGAGTCTGTACCATTGGAAGATCTTCTTTGTTCACCGACGATATTAGAATTGAACGCGATTGATAATGAAGTGCAGAAATCGGTATTAATGGCGCTGCTGCTGATCCAGATTTGTGTATATACGAAACAAAATCATAAAGGAGATGGGAAACTGAAAAACCTTCTTTTACTGGACGAAGCCCATGTCTTATTTAAGGCACAGCAGGGGAGCGGAAATGGAGAGGGAGGAAATAATGCGGTACATTCTCTGGAAAATATGCTGGCAGAAATACGATCCTATGGAACAGGAATCGTAATCGCAGACCAGTCTCCGGCAGCAGTTGGAAGTGAGGTTATCAAAAATACAGATATTAAGGTTATCTTCCGATTAGTTGACAGTGGCGACCGAAAGGTAATCGCAGACATAACAAATATGACAGACCTTATGAGAAAGTATATTCCGAAGCTGGAAGTAGGACAGGCTTTTTATAGTGTATCGGCCCTTCACGAGCCGGTGTTGATGCAGACCCCGGATATACGCCAAAAAGAAGAAATTCGTTTGAGTGTCAGTGATTCGGAGATTCGGGAGCGTACAAAATATTGGAAAGGGCATCAGCAGTATCTGATCCCATATGAGGAATGCAGATATTCCGAAACATGTAAAACATGCTCTATGGAGATACGCTCAGATGCGGCATTTTTTTCAGAGAGATATTATATGGAATTCAGGGATAAGATCCGGGATCTTAATACTATGTGCACTTATATGAATGCTGTAAATCAATGGCTGGAAAAACAGGATATTAAAGAAGGTCAGGAAAAGAGAATACAATTGTGTAATTGTGTGAAAATCAAATATTTGAGAAAGGTATTACAGGAAAAAGAATTCCGGCTTTCACAGAAAGATCGTGAAAAAATTTTACAGGTTCTGGTTAAATGATAGAGGAAAGGGGAAACAGAATGGATTTTGATATGGATTATGATGCAGGAAGCGTGGATGTAGAGGAAAGCGATGTATCAGATACTTTTGATGATGTGTCAGATGAGGGAGAATTGGACTTTAGCGAAATTCCGTGTCTGGATACGGATATTGAATCAGAAGAACTGGAACTGGAAGATATCGGTAATAATCTGTTCATAGATGAGGGATATGAGGAAAGCGAACTGGATGTTATGCTTGACGAAATCCAGGATGAAAGGACAGATTTAGAAGAACTGGATGAAGGACAGGAGAACTGGGAATTAGAACAAATGTTGGAAGAATGGGAAGAAGATTCTGACGATGACGACCAAAAGGTATATGTAAAGACTTATCCAAGATGAGGAAAGAATACGGAGGAGGAGAAAGTGCTATGTTAGTCGCTATGAAATGCCCGATTTGCGGCGGAGAAGTAAAATTAAATTCGGATATGAAAATGGGGGAATGCGAGTATTGCGGTTCGCCGGTTGTTATACCACAAAACATGGAAAAAATAGGAAACCTCTATAACCTAGCCACTTTTTACAGGCAGAATAATGAGTTTGACAGGTCTATTGAAACTTATAAGGATATCCTGAAGGAAGACAGTGAAGAGGCAGAGGCTTATTTCGGACTTGCAATGAGTAAATACGGAATTGAATTTGTGGAAGATCCGAAGAGTCATAAGAGAATTCCCACATTTCACAGAACAAAAGAAAAAAGTATTCTTACAGATCCGGATTATATCAAGGCAATTGAATATGCAGACTTAAGCTGCCGTTCCTATTATCAGGAGCAGGGACAAAAGATTGCAGAAATTCAGAATGAAATTTTGATCAGAGCAAATGCAGAAGAGGCATTTGATGTTTTTATCTGCTATAAAGAGTCAGATGATTCTGGAAACAGAACTGAAGAAAGTGTTATCGGACAAGAATTGTACTATGAATTAGATAAGCTTGGCATAAAAACTTTTTTTGCCAGACTGACTCTAAAACCAGGAGAAGAGTATGAACCTGTTATTTTTTCTGCACTGCGCACTGCAAAAGTTATGCTGGTTGTAGGGTGTAATCCTCAGAATTATAACAGTGTGTGGGTGAAAAATGAATGGAGCCGTTTCCTGGAATTAAGAGAAAATGATCACGGAAAAGTGATCATTCCATGTTATAAAAATTGTTCTCCATATGAATTGCCCAGGGAATTAGCAGCATTCCAGGCATTAGATATGAACAAAATCGGCTTTTTGCAGGATGTTGTCTCAGGAATTAAAAAAATTGTAAACCTTGAGCCCCAGGCAGAACAGAAATCAGGACCGGAATCCCAGATTGACCGTTTATGTAAAAATGCCCGAACTTTTTACGACTTGGGGCAAACAGAAAAAGCAGAGCAGATATACACGGAACTGACTGACAGTTACCCAGATGATTACCGGGGATGGTGGGGCTTTGCCTCTGTAAGAACAAATCAGTTTCAAACCTACACCCGGGAAATTTTTGCAGCAGTAAAAGGTAATGCAGAGAATGCGTTAAAGGTTGCCAAAGGTTCTGAAAAAGAAGAAATTCAACGAATCTGGGATCAATATCTCAATTTGAAAAATGAGAAAGAATCCGCAAGAAAAAGACGGGAAGATGAGGCCTTATTCCAGCAGTATGAGCAGCAACTGCAGCAATTAAAGAAAAAAAGAGAGGCCTATGAGCAGACTTATAAAGCAGAAGAAGGGAAACTTTCCGGACTATATAAAGAACAGAAAGAAAGACAGGAAATGCTTCAAAATCTTCAAAGAGATATGAACAATCATTCACGGTCAAGTATAGCTGATAAATTAACGAAAGCAGGGCTTATAATAGGAATGGGTGTTGCGGTACTTACACTTGTATCTACTTTTCTTCCTAATCTTCCATACTTAAATGATATACAGGCTTGGAACTTTGTACAATGGATTGTAAGCTCTATATTATTGGGAGCTCTTGCTGGCGGCATAGTATGGGGAATAGGGAGCATTTTAGGCGGAGCAATGGAAACAAAAGATCGAATGGTTCAAAAAAATCTGTCTGGAAAATACAATAAGATCAACGCTGAATTACAGCAGATCAATCAGGAGATTGGCAAAATCGAACCGAGAAAGAAAGAAAATGATGCCACCTGTGCTTCCATAAAGCGTTTGGAGAAAGACTTGGAAGCACTTCGGCATAAACTTTATTCGAACACAAATAATGAGCAGCAATTTTGGGGTTGACAAAAAGAGAATCCCTGAGTAAAATGTGTAATAGTTTTACAAGCAAAGACTGCGAAGAGGATTATTAAGAAACCCTGCGTGTCAAGAGAGCTGCCGTCTGGTGCGAGGCAGTCACGTAAGCTTCCCAACTGGCCTTGGAGTTCCCAAATCGAACCTTCCGGATCGGATCAGTAGATGCGGGCGGGATTTCCCGTTATAGAAATAATGAGTGCACAGAAGTATATGATCTGTGAATTAGAGTGGTACCACGGAATGTCAAGCCCTTTCGTCTCTAGCTGGAGAAGAGAGGGCTTTTGTATTGCCGGCAGTACCAGAAACCGGCAGGAAAAACAAGGAGGAAAAGAAAAATGGCAGTACCATATAATCATAAGGCCATTGAGGCAAAATGGCGCAAGATCTGGGATGAAAAACCAGTGAATGTAGATGATGGAAAGAAACCCAAATATTATTGTCTGGATATGTTCCCATATCCCTCAGGAAACGGACTTCATGTAGGACACTGGAGAGGCTATGTGATCTCTGATGTCTGGAGCCGTTATAAATTAATGCACGGATATTACCTGATCCATCCCATGGGCTGGGACGCTTTCGGTCTTCCGGCAGAAAACTATGCCATTAAGATGGGCGTACATCCTGCAAAATCTACTGCAGAGAATATCAAGAATATTAAGAGACAGATTCAGGATATCGCCGCTATCTATGACTGGGACAGAGAAGTAAATACTACAGATCCCAAGTTCTACAAGTGGACCCAGTGGATCTTTGTGAAGATGTTTAAAGCCGGACTGGCATACGAGAAAGAATTCCCTATTAACTGGTGTCCTTCCTGTAAGACCGGCCTTGCAAACGAAGAAGTAGTCAATGGAAAATGCGAGCGCTGCGGTGCGGAAGTAACCAAGAAAAACCTTCGTCAGTGGATGCTCCGTATTACAAAATACGCAGACCGTCTCTTAAATGATCTGGACAAACTGGACTGGCCGGAAAAGGTGAAAAAGATGCAGACCGACTGGATCGGCAAATCCTACGGCGCAGAGGTAGACTTCCCGGTTGAAGGAAGAGATGAGAAGATCACTGTATACACCACAAGACCGGATACCCTTCACGGAGCAACCTTCATGGTACTGGCTCCGGAACATGCGATGGCAAAGAGCCTGGCTACAGATGAGACAAGAGAAGCTGTGGAAAAATATATTTATGACGCTTCTATGAAATCCAATGTAGACCGTCTTCAGGATAAAGAAAAGACCGGCGTATTTACAGGAAGCTATGCCATCAATCCGCTGAACGGCAAGAAAGTGCCGATCTGGCTTTCTGACTATGTACTGGCCGATTATGGTACTGGCGCTATCATGTGTGTACCTGCCCATGATGACCGTGACTTTGAATTTGCTACAAAATTCAACATTCCGATCATCCAGGTAATCGCAAAAGACGGAAAAGAAATCGAAAATATGACAGAAGCTTATACAGAAGCTTCCGGTACTATGATCAACTCCGGAGACTGGAACGGTATGGAATCTGCTGTCCTGAAAAAAGAAGCTCCTGAGATGATCGAGAAGATGGGAATCGGAAGAAAAACTGTAAATTACAAACTTCGTGACTGGGTATTCTCCCGTCAGCGCTACTGGGGCGAACCAATCCCTATCATTCACTGTCCGAAATGCGGAAACGTACCTGTTCCGGAAGATCAGCTTCCTCTGACACTTCCAGAAGTAGAATCCTATGAACCTACAGGTACAGGTGAATCTCCTCTGGCTGCTATTGACGACTGGGTAAATACCACTTGTCCATGCTGTGGTTCCCCGGCTAAGAGAGAGACCAATACCATGCCTCAGTGGGCAGGATCTTCCTGGTACTTCCTCCGCTATGTGGATAATAAAAATGACAAAGAACTGGTATCCAGAGAAAAAGCAGACAAGTACCTTCCGGTAGATATGTATATCGGCGGTGTAGAACATGCAGTCCTTCATCTGCTGTACTCCCGTTTTTATACTAAGTTCCTCTATGATATCGGCGTGATTGATTTTGACGAGCCATTCCAGAAGCTGTTTAACCAGGGTATGATCACCGGTAAGAACGGCATTAAGATGAGTAAGTCAAAAGGCAACGTAGTATCTCCTGATG
>ERZ1643249.1708-NODE-1708-length-21613-cov-3.922535_pt1 | contig 21613 bp, 17 predicted proteins | sample MGYA00579263_ERZ1643249 | MGnify/ENA primary metagenome ERZ1643249 (study PRJEB29033, sample SAMEA4952264) | chicken gut metagenome | biome: Broiler Chicken; feature: Gastrointestinal Tract; material: Caecum | place: Ireland | collected 2018 | study: Broiler... | reverse complement strand
CAGGAGAGCATTCCGGAGCTGCTCGATCTCCACATGCTGGACAAGGATTACTACGCGGCGGTGGAGGATTACAACAACGCCATTTTGAGCGGGATCATCAAGATCGCGTCCAAGATGGGAATCTCCACCATTCAGTCTTACCAGGGCGCGAAGATTTTCGAGGCGCTGGGCATCAGTTCCAGCGTGATCGACAAATATTTTGCCGGTACGGTCAGCCGTGTGGGCGGTATCGATCTGAAGGATATCCAGGAGGATGTGGAGATGCTTCACACGAAAGCCTTCGATCCCCTGGAGCTGGGGATGGACACCACACTGGACAGCAAGGGCGCGCACAAGATGCGCAGCGGTCAGGAGGAGCACCTCTACAATCCCCAGACCATCCATCTGCTGCAGTTGTCCACCCGGACCGGAGATTACAATACCTTCAAAGAATACAGCGCGCTGATCAACGATGAGGAATCGATCAAGAATCTGCGGGGACTGATGGATTTCAAATACCCGAAGAAGGGAATCGATATCGATCAGGTGGAGAGCGTGGATTCCATCGTCCGTCGGTTTAAGACAGGAGCCATGAGCTACGGCTCCATCTCCAAGGAAGCCCACGAGACCATGGCCATCGCCATGAACATGCTTCACGGCAAGTCCAACAGCGGCGAGGGCGGCGAGGAGGAGGAACGTCTTACCATCGGCAAGGACGGCCTCAACCGTTGTTCCGCCATCAAGCAGGTGGCTTCCGGACGTTTCGGCGTGACCAGCCGCTATCTGGTCAGCGCCCAGGAGATTCAGATCAAGATGGCTCAGGGCGCGAAGCCCGGAGAGGGCGGACACCTGCCCGGAAAGAAAGTGTACCCCTGGATCGCGAAGACCAGACTGTCCACACCGGGTGTATCCCTGATTTCTCCGCCGCCCCATCACGATATCTACTCCATCGAGGATCTGGCGGAGTTGATCTATGATCTGAAGAACGCCAACCGGGACGCGCGGATTTCGGTAAAACTGGTCTCCGAGGCGGGAGTCGGCACTGTGGCCTCCGGTGTGGCGAAGGCCGGCGCTCAGGTTATCCTGATTTCCGGCTATGACGGCGGCACCGGCGCGGCACCCAGAAGTTCTATCCACAACGCAGGACTGCCCTGGGAGCTGGGGCTTGCGGAGGCGCATCAGACGCTGACCATGAATGGTCTGCGTGGAAAAGTGATTATCGAGACAGACGGAAAACTGATGACAGGACGTGACGTGGCCATCGCGGCCATGCTGGGAGCCGAGGAGTTCGGATTCGCGACAGCACCCCTGGTAACCATGGGCTGTGTGATGATGCGTGTCTGCAACCTGGACACCTGTCCGGTGGGTATCGCAACCCAGAACCCGGAGCTTCGGAAACGCTTTACCGGAAAACCGGAGTATGTGGTAAACTTCATGCGCTTTATCGCCCAGGAACTGCGGGAGTACATGGCGCGTCTGGGCATCCGCACCGTGGATGAGCTGGTGGGCAGAACCGATCTGCTCCAGGTAAAGGAATCCGTGAGGGAGGGAAGAAGCGGCAAGGTGGATCTTGGCGCCATCCTGAACAATCCCTATGCCGGCGGGAAAGTCAAGATTTCCTATGACAAGAAGGATGTCTTCGACTTCAAGCTGAACCAGACGGTGGATGAGAAGATTCTCTCGAAGCGGTTCGCTGACGCCTTGGAAAACGGCACGAGAAAGAGTATTGAGATCGACGTGACCAACACAGACCGGGCGGTGGGAACACTGTTCGGAGCTCAGATCACGAGAAAATACGGAGAGCATCTGGCGGAGGACACCTTTACGGTAAAATGTAACGGTTCCGGCGGACAGAGTTTCGGCGCGTTCATTCCTCAGGGGCTTACGCTGGAGCTGGTGGGCGACAGCAACGATTACTTCGGCAAGGGCCTTTCCGGCGGAAAACTGATTGTCTATCCGCCTACCGGGGCAGCCTATCCGGAGGACGAGAATATCATTATCGGAAATGTTGCTCTCTATGGAGCCACCAGCGGCAAGGCTTTCATCAACGGTGTGGCCGGGGAGCGCTTCTGCGTCCGCAATTCCGGCGCGACCGCGGTGGTGGAAGGCTGCGGCGATCACGGCTGCGAATATATGACCGGCGGCCGGGTGGTAGTGCTCGGCACGACAGGCAAGAACTTTGCTGCCGGCATGAGCGGCGGTATCGCCTATGTGCTGGATGAGGATGCCACGCTGTACCGGAAAGTCAACAAGACCATGGTGTCTCTGGAACCTGTGACCGACAAGTACGATGTGCTGGAGCTGAAGGAAATCATCGCCGAGCACGTTGCCTATACAAATTCCCAGAAGGGCAAGAAGATCTTCGATCACTTCAGCGAGTACCTTCCGAAATTCAAGAAGATTGTACCGCACGACTATAAGAAGATGATGATGACGATTGTCCAGATGGAAGAAAAAGGACTGAGCAGCGAGCAGGCACAGATTGAGGCCTTCAACGCTCTGACCAGATAGGACAGAAAGGAGATACCGATGGGAAAACCAACAGGATTTTTGGAGTACGAGAGAAAAGACGCGGCTGCCGTTACGCCGCTGGAGAGAATAAAGAATTTTAACGAGTTTCACACCCCTCTGACCAGGGAGGAGCAGCAGAGACAGGGCGCCCGCTGTATGGACTGCGGCGTTCCCTTCTGCCAGTTCGGAATGAACATCAAGGGAATGACTTCCGGCTGCCCGCTGAATAACCTGGTGCCCGAGTGGAATGATCTGGTCTATCACGGCAACTGGGAGCAGGCTTACCTGCGCCTGCACAAGACCAGCAATTTCCCGGAATTTACCTGCCGGGTGTGCCCGGCCCTCTGCGAGAAGGCCTGCACCTGCGGGTTGAACGGGGAACCGGTTTCCACCAAGGCTAACGAGATGGCGATCATCGAGTACGCATACGCTAACGGGCTGGCCGGACCGAAACCGCCGAAGACCAGGACCGGCAAGAAGGTGGCGGCCCTGCGGGGCTGGCTGTGGCCGATCAGCTGAACATGCGGGGACATCTGGTAACGGTGTTCGAGCGGCATGACCGAATCGGCGGTCTGCTGCGGTACGGCATTCCCAATATGAAGCTGGAGAAGCAGATCATTGACCGGAAACTGGCGGTTATGGAGGCGGAGGGCGTTACCTTCGTGACAAACGCGGATATCGGAAAAGACGCCAAGAGCAAAAAGCTGTTGGAGGGATTTGACGCGGTGGTTCTGGCCTGCGGCGCTTCTCACCCCAGAGATATCCAGGCGCCGGGAAGAGACGCGGCGGGGATCTACTTCGCGGTGGATTTCCTTACCTCCACCACAAAGAGCCTTCTGGATAACGGGCTGAAGGAGGGAACCTTCATCTCCGCCAAGGGCAAGGACGTGATTGTCATCGGCGGCGGCGATACCGGAAACGACTGTGTGGGCACCTGCATCCGTCACGGCTGCAAGTCCATCACACAGCTGGAGATGATGCCGAAGGCTCCCGATGAGCGGGCGGAGAACAACCCCTGGCCCCAGTGGCCGCTGGTCTGCAAGACCGATTACGGCCAGGAGGAGGCCATCGCGGTGTTCGGCCATGATCCGAGAATTTATACTACGACCGTCAAGGAGTTCATCAAGGACAAGAAGGGAAATCTGACCAAGGTGGTATTGACATCCCTGGAGTCCCAGGTGGATGAGAAGACCGGAAGACGGATGATGGTTCCCGTGGAGGGAAGCGAGAAGGAAGTGCCCTGTCAGCTGGTGCTGATCGCGGCGGGCTTCCTGGGAAGCGAGAAGTATGTCACGGACGCTTTCGGCGTCGAGGTGGACGGACGCACCAACGTGGCGACAAAAGAGGGAAGCTTCATGACCTCCAAGCCCGGCATCTTTGTGGCCGGCGACATGCACACCGGACAGTCTCTGGTGGTCAAGGCCATGCGCCAGGGCCGGGACTGCGCCCGGGATGTGGACGAGTATCTGATGGGATACTCAAACCTGTAAGCGGATTTGACAGGAAAATGATAAAAGTGGCGCACACTTAGGTAAACGCTAATAAGGAAGTAAGTATAACAAGTTAATTTAGCCACTGACAAGCAGGTCGAAACCAAAACGCCTCCGAATGTGTAATGCGTTCGAAGGCGTTTTGTGGTAGAATACATTACGAAAGGCGGTAAAGAAGCATGGATGATAATCTGCTTTCCTTAAACAAATTGCAAAGCGATATAAAAACAATGAAGTTATTGGATCTATTTCTGAAACCGGATCAAAGGAAACAACTGCGGGATTTAGAAAAGCAGCTTGATAATATGGTTACTCAAACCTCTGCTTTCAACGAAAGATTTTCTCCGTACGGTTGGTGCGCTTATGACAGTATGAGTTTTGCCCTTATAGAAAGCGCAAATGACGCTTTTGAAAAAAGTGGAATTGAAGTCGCTGAACAAGTCTTAATTAACTATTATACAAACGATGTTAGTAAAATTGTTCATTGGATAAAGAACAGCTCGGATGCATTTTTTGTAAGGAACAATTTGATTGAGCGGTTTTTTGAAGACCATTTTGCAGGACGATATTATGCAAGTGTTCCGCTTGCTCTGATTATAGTGGATGGGGCAGTTAACGATTTCACAAAAAGCAAAGGTTTTTTTGCAGAAGGAACGTCTATTGATGCGTGGGATTGTTTGGTTGGGTGTAGTGACGGATTATCTAAGTTAAAGGGGATATTTAATCAAAATCGTACAAAGACGAATACGGAAAGGATTACGTTACCTTATCGCAACGGTATCTTGCATGGGCGCGATCTCGATTATGCAAATGAATATGTGTCATGTAAATGTGTAGCTCTTATGTTTGCTATTGCTGATTGGATGAAAATGAAAAATAGCGAGCAGACAAGAAAAGAGAAATACAAAAGATCACTCAATCCTCCGCCTATAAGGGAATCTCTATCACATTTGGCAGAAAACAAAAAGATAAGAGAAGAAATTTCATCATGGAAAAAAAGATCTGTTACTTTGGGGGAAGATATTCCTGCTTCAGGTAAAGCGGAAGACTATACCGAGTATCCCTATATTGTTAAGGTTGTAGAAATGCTCGATGCATGGAAGAGTAGAAATTACGGGAAACTATCAATATATTTGCAAAAGATGTTTCCTTCAAGTCTATCAGCAGGAAAACGAGCTGGTGAATGTCGCAAAATATTTGAAAATAAAATTCTTAATTGTTTTGAAATTATAGAAGTTGAAGAACGAGCCTGTGCTTTATCAAAAGTTGTAGTTAGAGTTTCTTTTACAATAGATAAAGAACCAAAAGAAGCCACCTTAACTTTTGGATGTGTGTATGAAAGCAATAGTGATCGTGTTGTGGTACCTTGGAGAGATAATGGAGAGTGGATGTTGACGCCATGGGATGTACGCGATTTGTATCACTAATAGTAAATATATTGTACAATCTTCTATGCATTTCAAACTACAACCTAAAATTCCCGTGTCACTGACCGTTATCATTTCAATAGTCGCTACAATGACCGATACGATGCAGGAAGTCATTGGCCCCAAAATCAGCCCGTCTAGAGTAACAATAACGTCTGCCGGGTCATATTTCAGAAATAGCACGACTGGTATTCTTCCAACGGCCATGATTACATGTGTCATTGCACATAGCATGCCGATGGTTGTGATTTTTTAATCTTGCTGTTCATACGAATTTCCTCCATCATGAAAAAAATAGCACCTGAAAGGAAGTGCCTTTTGGGTGCTAAAAATATTTCATCTTCTTTTATCCAGACTATACTGTTGGTTTTGGAATTGCACCAAATCGTGCGCTTTTGCGCTCGCGGACTTTACCGCCAATCGGGAATTTCACCCTGCCCTGAAGACATTTCTATTCAGTTGTTCCTATCTAGGATATCTCTTATATTGGAGTCTCGCAATAGTTTAGGCAGATTTCGGAAATATTTCGGAAGAGTGTCTGCAGCAAAAGGAGGCGGAAGGAAAATTATCGGCAGAAAGGTACCTTGTTGGCGGACTGTAGAAAATCGCCGGCACTTAGCAAGGGGCGTACGAAAGTACGCCTCTGCGCTTAGTGCCGCTGCGATTTTCCCCAAGCGAAAACGTGTCCGTCAACAGGGTACCTTATGCATTACTTATTCATCTCCGCGATTGTCATGATCAGCCGTTCGCTGTCCCTCCAGCCGAGGCAGGGGTCTGTGATGGACTTGCCGTAGGTCTGATGGTCGGAGATGGGCTGGCAGCCCTCCTCGATGTAACTCTCGATCATAACGCCCTTGACCAGCTTTTTGATCTCCGAGGAGAACTGGCGGCTGGCCATGACCTCCCGGACGATACGGATCTGCTGTTTGAACTGCTTGTTGGAGTTGGAGTGGTTGGCGTCGATGATGGCCGCCGGATACTGATGCACGCGGGGTTAACCAGATCCATCTCATGGTACATTCTTGACAGACGCATCAGATCCTCGTAGTGGTAGTTCTGCACGCTGTTGCCGTGTTTGCTGACAGCGCCCCGCAGGATCGTGTGAGCCAGGGGATTTCCGGTGGTCAGCACTTCGTAGCCGGCAAAGGTAAAGTGATGGGGATGCTGAGCCGCGTACACGGAGTTGAGCATCACGGAGAAATCGCCGCTGGTGGGATTTTTCATGCCGGAGGCCACGTCGAAACCGCTGACGGTCAGCCGGTGATGCTGATCCTCCACGGACCGGGCGCCGATGGCCACGTAGGAGAGCAGATCCTCCACATAGCCCCAGTTCTCCGGGTAGAGCATCTCGTCAGCACAGGTAAAACCGCTCTCCTCGATGGCCCGGATGTGCATCTTTCGCATGGCGATCAGGCCTTCCACCATGTCGGGAGCCTTTGTGGGATCCGGCTGGGAGGCGATGCCTTTATAGCCGGATCCGGTGGTGCGGGGTTTGTTGGTGTAGATCCTCGGGACGATGTAAACCCGGTCGGCCACCTTTTCCTGAACGGCAGTCAGACGATTCACATAGTCGCACACCGCGTCCTCGTTGTCCGCGGAGCAGGGCCCGATGATGACGAGAAAGCGGTCGTCTTTTCCGGTAATGATATCACTGATGACAGCGTCCCGCTCCTTTTTCAGCTTCTGATATTTTTCGGGGAGAGGAAGCTCTCTTTTGACCTCCTCGGGTGTGGGCATCTGTTTTAAGTATTTGAAACTCATTTCTGTTGATCCTCCTGTGCAAAGTACATTTCTTTTATTTTTTCTGTGGGCATCTTTTTCCCGGTCCAAAGAAAGAAGGACTGGGCGCCCTGGTAGAGCAGCATGTATTTCCCGTTAAAGTAAGGGCAGCCGATCTCCGCGGCGTCCGCAAGAAGCGGCGTCATGGCGGGGTAGTAGATGATGTCCGACACGATCAGATCCGGCCGGAGAAATTTTTTCGGGACCAGCGAGAAGGGCTGGGCATCCATCCCCACATTGGTGGCGTTGACCAATAGATCGCTGGAGGCGATGGCCTTTTGTAAAAGTTCCTGATCCGAGAGATCGCACAGCGTCACGCGGCAGGAAGTGTTCTTTGAAATTTTGTCCGCAAAATCGCCGGTTTTGGCGAAGGTGGCGTTTTTCCGCTTGAACAGAAAAATTTCCTTTACGCCGTCCAATGCGGCCTGGGTGCAGATGGAAGTGGCCGCGCCGCCTGCTCCCAGCAGTACCATGCGCCCGCCGTCGATGGAAAATCCGGCGTCCTTCAGGGAATCCATGTAGCCGACGCCGTCGGTGGTGTGACCGATCAGCCGTCCGCCGTCGTTGACAACGGTGTTGACGGAGTGGGAGAGGGTCGACGCCTCCGAGAGCTCGTCCAGATAGGGGATGATGGCGGTCTTTAAGGGCATGGTCAGATTCCAGCCCAGACAATGCATGGCCTTCAGCCCATCCACCGTCTCCTTCAGGCGATCCTCTGTGATATCAAAAGCCAGATATACATAGTCCAGATCCAGCAGATCGAAGGCCGCGCTGTGCATGGCCGGGGAAATGCTGTGACTGACCGGATGGCCCAGCAGACAGGCAAAGCCGGTGCTGCCGGAAATCGGATGATTCATAGCAAAGATCCTTTCTATATATAGTGTAAATTCGCTACGTCCTATCATATAAGAAAATAAAAAATGTGTCAAACACTTGCGGGGGATTTGTGGGTGGATTATACTGTGGTAAGAAATTTTCCGAGAGGTTTTCGGGAGAAGAGATCCCGGGGGATCGTCAGCTTCGCCGTACAGGGCAACAAAAAGATCCGTGTCAGGGAAGAGCGGAAGAACAGGAGAATATATATGAGACGAGTCATCGAGAGAAAAGGGCAGAAAATCAACGGAGGCAGACCGATTGTCTGTGTGCCGGTCATGGCGGAGAGGGAGGAGGAGATCCTGCGCCAGGCAAAGGATTTCATCGGCCGGGGCGCCAGAATGCTGGAGTGGAGACTGGACTTTTTTGAGGGCCTTGGAGATCCGAAGCGCATCCGAAGGGTCCTGAAGGATCTGAAGCCGCTCTGTGAAAACACGCTGCTTCTGACCACCGTCCGGACCCGGCATCAGGGCGGAAACGCTGCCGTAACAGAGCAGGAGCTGATGGATACTTACATGCTTCTGGCTGAGAGTGGAGCCGTGGATCTGATAGATGTGGAATTTTTCGAACTGTCCCAGCCGGCAAAGGTCATCCGGCAGATACAGCAGCAGGATGTTCTGGCGGTTACCTCCCATCACGATTTCGGGGAGACACCGGATTACGGTGTGATGACAGCGCTGCTGGAACAGATGGAGCGGGGCGGCGCGGATCTGGTAAAACTGGCGGTCATGCCCCGGGAAGCGTCGGATGTGCTGGAGCTTCTCCGGGCGACCAGCGATTTCTATGAGGAGCATGAGGAGACACCGGTTATCTCCATGTCCATGGGACATCTGGGGCTTGTCAGCCGGGCGGTTGGAGAAATTTTCGGCTCCTGCGTGACCTTCGCGGCCATGGAGGGCGCCAGTGCTCCGGGTCAGCCGGTGGCGGAGGATCTGGAAAAGGTTCTGGATTTTTTCGGTAAGGAGCGGCAGAGATGAAAACATGCGTTTATCTGATAGGATTTATGGGAGTCGGCAAGACGACGGTGGCAAAGGAACTGAGCGGCCGTCTGCATCTTCCCCTGGTGGATACCGACGAGGCGATTGTGGAGCGGGAAGGAAGATCAATCCCTGAGATTTTTGAGAGGGAGGGGGAGAAAATCTTTCGGGAAAAAGAGACCCGGATGCTGCGGGACCTGTCGGAGAGCGGGGCGAAGATCATCTCCTGCGGTGGAGGTATCGCCATGCGGGAGGAAAACCGGGATATCATGGCAGCACACGGCGTCACGGTCCTCCTGAAGGCGTCCCCGGAGACGATTCTGGAGCGGGTAAAAGGAGACGACAACCGGCCTCTGCTGGCGGGAAAGAAAAACGTGACAGCCATCGCCGCCATGATGGAAGAGAGACGCCTTGCCTACGAGGCGGCGGCGAACCTGCAGATCCCGGTGGACGGACGTAGCCCGGCAGAGATCGCTGAGGAGATTGCAGATCGCATTTCGTCGGAACGATAGAGGGGTAAAAAAGACTATATTTTGTATATCCTGCTTGAAAAAGGCCAATATATAGTTTATAATGGCATTCAATCCTCGCTGCTTCCCGGAAGAAAACCGGGGCAGAGAGAGCGTGAACCGCGCAAGATATGTTCGGCTAGAACATGTATGCGCGGAAAATCAGAGATGGGAGAGCAGGCAGAACATGAAAGTCATCAAACGAAGCGGCACGACACAGGAATATGACGGGAAAAAGATCACAAGCGCGATGCAAAAAGCCTTTGACAGCGTGGGACAGACATGCCGGCAGGACGTATTGCGGGATCTGCTCTCTCAGGTGGAGCAGAATCTCGGGGAAGGCCCCCACACAGTGGAGGCAATCCAGGATATGGTGGAGCGGATTCTCATGGCAAACGGATACTACGATGTGGCAAAGAGCTATATTCTGTACCGGCAGAAGCGCACAGAGCTGCGGAGCGCCCGAATGGAACTGGCGGACGCGGTAAAGGAAGAAGGGTTCGGAAAAATCCTGTTGGAAATTCAGCGGGATTTCCCGGAGGGGGAATATGGGCTGCACCTGCTGTACAATAAATTTTCCGGTTTTCGGAAGAGTGATCTGACAGTCCACGAGATCCTGAACGCGCTGATCAAAGCGGCGGTGGAACTGACCACATCCGAGGCGCCGAAGTGGGAGTATATCGCAGCCCGGTTTCTGAATTATCAGTTTGGCCTCGAACTTGCGCAGGAATTGAAAAAGCGTGGGATTGGCAGTTTCTATGACAAGCTGCGTTATCTGACCGACAAGGAACTTTACGGTGCCTACGTTCTGGAACGCTATTCCCGGCAGGAAATCGAGCAGGCAGAGGCCTTCCTCGATCCGCAGCGGGACAAGCTGTTTACCTACGCGGGGCTGGATCTTCTGCTCAAGCGGTACGTGATCCGCAGCCACCATGGCGCGCCCCTGGAGACGCCTCAGGAAATGTATCTGGGCATCGCCCTGCATCTGGCCATGGAGGAAAAGGAGAACCGCATGGATTGGGTAAAGCGGTTCTATGATATGCTCAGCAGGATGGAGGTTACGATGGCGACACCGACGCTGTCCAACGCCCGCAAACCTTATCATCAGTTGTCCAGCTGTTTCATCGACACAGTGCCGGATGATCTGACAGGCATTTACCGCTCCATCGACAACTTTGCCCAGGTCAGCAAATTCGGGGGCGGCATGGGACTGTATTTTGGAAAAGTGAGAGCCACCGGCAGCAGTATCCGGGGATTTGACGGGGCGGCCGGAGGCGTGATCCGATGGATCAAGCTGGTCAACGACACGGCGGTAGCGGTGGACCAGCTGGGTATGCGGCAGGGTGCCGTGGCGGTCTATCTTGACGCCTGGCACAAGGATCTCCCGGAATTTCTGCAGCTTCGGACAAACAACGGCGATGACCGGATGAAGGCCCATGACGTGTTCCCGGCTGTCTGCTATCCGGATCTGTTCTGGAAGCTGGCGGAGGAGGACCTGAACCACGAGTGGCATCTGCTCTGTCCCCACGACGTGCTGACGGTAAAGGGGTACGCGCTGGAGGACTTTTACGGGGAGGAGTGGGAGCGCCGCTATCTCGACTGTGTCCGGGATCCCCGTATCCCCAAACGCACGGTTACCGTCAAGGATATTGTGCGGCTGGTGCTGAAGTCCGCGGTGGAGACGGGGACACCCTTCGCCTTCAACCGGGATACGGTCAACCGGGCAAATCCCAACGGACACAGGGGGATCATTTACTGTTCCAATCTGTGTACTGAGATTGCCCAGAATATGGCGCCCATCGAGAGCGTTTCCACGGAGATCAGAACCGGGGAGGGGGACACGGTCGTAGTGACGACTACCCGCCCGGGAGAACTGGTTGTATGCAATCTGGCCTCTCTGGTGCTTGGAAATATTCCGGTGGAGGACGACTCCTATCTGCACGAACTGGTGGGAACCGTGGTGAGAGCGCTGGACAATGTCATCGATCTCAACTTTTACCCGCTGCCCTACGCAAAGATTACCAACCGCCGCTACCGCAGCATCGGTCTCGGTGTGAGCGGATATCATCACATGCTTGCCAGGCGGGGAATCTCCTGGGAGAGTGAGGAACACCTGGCTTTTGTGGACAAGGTGTTTGAGCGCATCAATCACGCCGCCATTGAGGCCAGCACGGAACTGAGCAGAGAGAAGGGCTGCTATGATTTCTTCGAGGGCAGCGACTGGCAGACGGGAGCTTATTTTAAAAAGCGCGGATACGACACGCCGGAGTGGAAGGAGCTGGCCGATAAGGTGGCGGCCCAGGGAATGCGAAACGCGTATCTGCTGGCGGTGGCCCCCACATCCAGCACCAGCATTCTGGCCGGTACGACAGCCGGTCTGGATCCCATCATGAAGCGTTTCTTCCTGGAAGAGAAAAAGGGGAGCATGCTGCCGAGAGTCGCGCCGGAGCTGTCCATCAAAACCTACTGGTATTACAAGAACGCGCATCTCATTGACCAGCGCTGGAGTATGCGGGCCTGCGGCGTGCGGCAGCGCCATATTGATCAGGCCCAGAGTGTGAATCTCTACATTACCAACGATTATGCGATGCGCCAGGTGCTGGAACTGTATCTGCTGGCGTGGCGCAGCGGCGTGAAGACGATTTACTATGTGAGATCCAGATCACTGGAGGTGGAAGAGTGCGAGAGCTGCGCTTCCTGACGGGAAAGGAGACAGACGATGACGGAAGAGCTGAAGAAAAAACCTTTGTTTAATCCCGACGGCGACACGGAGGTAAGACTGCGTCGGATGATCGGGGGAAACACGACCAACCTGAACGATTTCAACAATATGCGCTATCCCTGGGTCAGCGACTGGTACCGCCAGGCGATGAACAATTTCTGGATACCGGAGGAGATCAACCTCTCCCAGGATGTGAAGGATTACCCAAAGCTTTCCGTCCCGGAGCGGACAGCCTACGACAAGATCTTAAGCTTTCTGGTGTTTCTGGATTCGATCCAGACGGCAAACCTGCCGGCCATCGGCGAGTATATTACCGCCAATGAGGTCAACCTGTGCCTGTCCATCCAGACTTTCCAGGAGTGTGTGCACAGCCAGAGTTACAGCTATATGCTGGACACCATCTGCAGTCCGACGAAGAGAGATGAAATTCTCTATCAGTGGAAGACGGACGAGCATCTGCTGCGGCGCAATACCTTCATCGGAGATCTGTACAATGAGTTTCAGAAGAAGAAAGACGCCTTTACGCTGCTGAAGGTTGCCATGGCAAATTATATTCTGGAGGGCGTCTACTTCTACTCCGGTTTTATGTTTTTCTACAATCTGGCGCGGAACGGGAAAATGCCCGGCTCTGCCCAGGAGATCCGATACATTAACCGGGATGAGAACACCCATCTGTGGCTGTTCCGCAATATCATTCACGAGCTGCAGCAGGAGAATCCGGAACTCTTTACGCCGGAGCGTATCGAGACGCTGCGGCAGATGCTGGAGGAGGGCGTGCGTCAGGAGATTGCCTGGGGCCACTACGTCATCGGAGATGACATCCCGGGGCTGACGAAGGACATGATAACGGACTATATCAAATATCTGGGAAATCAGAGATGGTCAGGGCTTGGATACGGCACGCTCTACGAGGGATACGACAGAGAGCCGGAGAGCATGACATGGGTCAGCCAGTACTCCAATGCCAACATGGTAAAGACGGATTTCTTTGAGGCAAAGAGTACGGCCTACGCCAAGAGCACGGCGCTGGTGGATGATCTGTAAACAGCGGAAAACCGAGTGAGAATCACAAGCGAGAAGAAAAGATAAGGCGAAAGGAGAAGCATATGGAAAGAGAAATCAACAATCGGAAAGCGGCAATCATCGGATGCGGGTTTGTGGGATCCGCCTCCGCCTTCTGTCTCATGCAGAGCGGCCTGTGATCGGAACTGGTGCTGCTGGATGCCAACAGGGACAAGGCGGAAGGCGAGGCTCTGGATGTGGCCCACGGAATCCCCTTTGCCCGGCCCATGAAAATCTATGCCGGGGATTATGACGATATCGCGGATGCCGCCATCATCATTGTCACTGCCGGGGCGAACCAGAAGCCCGGGGAGACGAGGCTGGACCTGGTGCAGAAGAATGTGGGGATTTTCCGCAGCATCATTCCGGAGATCGCGAAGCGGAATTTCGCAGGGATCCTGCTCATTGTGTCCAACCCGGTGGATATCCTTACCTACACGGCCATGAAGCTCAGCGGTCTGCCGGAGCATCGGGTAATCGGGTCCGGGACCGTGCTGGATACCGCCCGGTTCAAATATCAGCTTGGGGAGCATCTTCAGGTGGATCCCAGAAGTATTCACGCGTTTATCATAGGCGAGCACGGCGACAGCGAGATCGCGGCCTGGAGCAGCGCCAACGTCTCCGGTATCCCCATCCATGACATCTGCGAGATGCGGGGATTTTACAATCACGAGGACGCCATGAAGGAGATCGCCGAGACCGTAAAGAACAGCGCCTATGAGATCATTGCCAAAAAGAAGGCCACCTATTACGGAATCGCCATGTCGGTGCGCAGAATCTGTGAGGCGCTTGTGCGAAATGAGAAGTCGATCCTCCCGGTTTCGACGATGCTTCACGGACAGTATGGGATTGAGGATGTGGTGCTGAGTATGCCGGCCATCGTGGGAAGCGACGGTGTGGAGACCACGGTGCCCATCGATCTTTCCCCGGAAGAACAGGAGAAACTGAAAGAATCCGCCAACGCGCTGGCAGAGATCGCGAAGAAACTTGATTTGGAATAGAGAAAGAGCGGAAGTTTCGATTTGCCTGCAAAAAAAGTTGACATCGGTAAATGCTTTTGATAATATAGATAAGTCGATAGATTTTGTAGGCGTAGCGTAGCTGGATAACGCATCGGACTCCGACTCCGAAGATCGCTGGTTCGAATCCAGTCGTCTACACGAAAAAGCAGGATTTTTTAAATCCTGCTTTTCAAACCTAAAGGACCTGTTTCAAAACGGAGGCAGACGTATGAACAGTTTAAACCTGAAAGATCGGCTTTCCATGATTTTTGATCGTGATAGATGGACCTTATGGATGAAGAAATATTTTCGCTACGTGTTGGCGGTACTGGTGCTTTTGGCTATGGCGCTGATTCTTTCCCGCTGCACGGCAGGGACTTCCGCGGACGAAGACCCCATGTCAGGTGTTTATCAGAAATTCTCTGAGGATTCCAACGAGGAGCTGAACGCATTGATTCAGCAGTATTATCAGGATTTCGCAGATGGAAATGTGGATGATCTGCAGACGATTGCCACACCGATTTCCGACGCCGAGAAGAGCTACATTCAGTTCTTCAGTCAGTATGTGGAGGAGTATCAGAACCTGAAGGTATACTCCAAGCGGGGGGCGGATGATTCTTCCTATCTGGTTTCCGTATATCTGCATATGAAGTTCAAAGATATTGAGACTACGGCGGCAGGACTGGATTTCTTCTATGTACAGACCAACGATGAGGGAAAACTCTACATCAACAATATTTACAGTTCTTTCAACCAGGCCAATGGCGAGTACGAGCTGGACGACAACATCGCGTCCCTGATCGCGGCCTTCGAGCAGCAGCCGGATGTGACGGCGCTCCAGGCGGAGGTGCAGCAGGAGTGCAATGAGGCTATGGTGGAGGACGAGTCGCTGAACACGTTTGTAAATGTGACGCTTCAGGATGCCATTACCAAATGGGCGTCTGATTACCGGGCGCAGGTAGCGGCCCAGGAGGCAGCAGAGCAGCAGGCAGCGGCAGAACAGAAGGCAGCAGAGGAGGCGGCGGCAGCTCAGGCAGCGGCGGAACAACAGGCCGCGGAGCAGGCGGCAGCAGCCCAGGCAGCGGCGGAACAACAGGCCGCGGAGCAGGCGGCAGCAGCCCAGGCAGCGGCAGAGCAGCAGGCGGCGCAACAACAGCAACAGCAGCAACAACAACAGGCTGCGGGACTTGCGGCCGGGCAGCAGATTCGGCTGACTGAGTCCACCAACATTCGGACTTCCATGAGCGAGACGGCGCCGAGGCTGGCGCTGGCATATGCCGGAGAGTATGTGACCGTACAGATGAGTTACGCGGAGGGCTGGACGAAAGTTACCTACAACGGCCAGGAGGGATACGTTCGAACGGATATCCTTCAGGCACAAGTACAATAAGATTTCCTTAACGGAGACTGCTTCAGTCTCCGTTATTTTCTAAAAAGGGGCAGACAGATGATGGAAGAGACTGGCGTTCGCCTGAACAAATTTCTGAGCGCCGCCGGGATCTGTTCCCGGCGGGAAGCAGACCGGGAGATCGAGGCCGGAAGGGTTCTCGTGGATGGCAGACCGGCGGTGGCGGGCCAGAAGGTTCTCCCGGGCCAGAAGGTCACGTTCCGGGGAAGGACCGTGGAGGAAAAACCGCGTCCGGTACTTTTGATGGTCAACAAACCCAGGGGGATCGTCTGTACCACCCAGAGGCGGGACCGGGACAACATTGTGGATTTCGTCCGTTATCCTCAGAGGGTTTACCCGGTGGGACGGCTGGACAAGGAGTCACGCGGGCTGATTCTCATGACAAACCAGGGCGAGCTGGTCAACCGGATTCTTCGGGGAAGCGAACGTCATGAGAAAGAGTATTTGGTACAGGTGGACAGGCCGGTTACCGCTGAGTTCCTCAGGAAGATGGCGTCGGGACTGTATCTGCCGGACCTGGACCGGACCACCAGACCCTGTCAGGTAAGACGAAGAGGGCGGAATAGCTTCTACATTGTCCTGACCCAGGGATGGAACCGGCAGATTCGCAGAATGTGTGAGGCCTGCGGATACCGTGTGAAGGATTTGCAGAGGATAAGGATTATGAATCTTCTGCTGGGCGAACTGCCGGAAGGGGCGTACCGCGAGGTAACCGAGGCGGAGTTTGCCGGGCTGATGAGAGAACTGGAAAAGACAGGAGGCAGCAGATCAGTATGAGTTCGGAGGAACAGATTCGAGAGGATGCGGCAAATCCCGGGGAGGAGATCCGCAGCCTGAGAAAACAGATAGAGTATCACAGTGATCGTTACTATAACATGGACGCGCCGGAGATATCCGATTACGAGTATGACATGATGATGCGCCGGCTGCGTGAACTGGAACAGGCGTATCCTCAGTTTGCCGACGCGTCCTCCCCCACCAGAAAGGTGGGCGGAAAGGCAAAGCGGGAGGCGGGGGTGCTGGTGCGTCACAACGTGCCCATGCTGAGCCTTCAGGATGTCTTTTCCCGGGAGGAAGTGGACGCCTTCGTGGAGGAGATGCGGGAGAAACTGGATCATCCGGAGTTTGTGGTGGAGTACAAGATCGACGGCCTCTCCATGAGCCTGCGCTATGAGCAGGGACATCTGGCGCTGGCGGAAACCCGGGGAGACGGTATCAATTTCGGCGAAGATGTCACGGCAAACGCCCGGGAGATTGACGATGTGGTGGAGGAACTTTCCGACGCGCCGGAGTATCTGGAGATCCGCGGCGAGGTTTACATGACTGAGGAGGCCTTTGACCGGGTCAATGCCACCCAGGAACTTCTCGGGAAAAAGCCCTTCGCCAATCCCAGAAACTGCGCGGCCGGAACGCTGCGGCAGCTGGACAGCAGCATTGTGCGCCAGCGCCAGCTCTCCATGTTCATCTTTAATCTGCAGCAGGTCAGAGGGCGGGAATTTTCCACCCATACGCAGGCATACGAGTATATGAAATCCCAGGGAATCCGCGTGATCGAGGATTATCGGGTGTGTACCACGGCCGAGGAGGTGTGGGACGCTATCTGTGCCATCGGGGAAAAGCGGGGAGATCTCGGGTATGACATCGACGGAGCGGTGGTAAAGATCAACGATTTCGCCCAGAGACAGATGCTGGGAGCCACCTCCAAGGTGCCCCGCTGGGCGGTGGCTTACAAGTATCCGCCGGAGGAGAAGGAGACGAAGATCCTGGATATCGAACTGTCGGTGGGCAGAACCGGGCGGATTACTCCGACAGCGGTATTTGAGCCGGTCCGCCTCTGCGGGACGACGGTCTCGAGGGCGACCCTGCACAATCAGGATTTCATCAACGATCTCGACATCGGTATCGGAGATACAGTGCTGGTCTACAAGTCCGGGGAGATCATTCCGAAGATCCGGGCGGTGGTTCATGAAAAGCGTCCGGCGGGCACGAAGACGTTTGTGATACCGGATGTGTGCCCGGTGTGCGGAGCGCCTGCCCAGCGGGAGAAAAATACCGCGGACATCCGCTGTACTTCCCCCACCTGTCCAGCGCAGCTGGAGCGTCATATCATCAATTTCGTGGGCCGGGATGCCATGGATATGAAAGGATTCGGCGCCGTTTACATCGAGGAGCTGGTAAGGCTGGGCTATCTGAAGGGGATCGCCGACATCTTTTCTCTGAAGGAACACCGTGAGGAGCTGATTGAGGCCGGTATCATCGGCAAGGAGAAGAACACAGACAAGCTTCTGGCGGTCATCGAGGAGGCAAAGAGCCGGGACGCTGACCGGCTGCTGACCGGATTTGGAATCCCGAACGTGGGGAAGGCGGCGGCCAAGACGCTTTTGAATCATTTCGGCTCCATAGATGCCCTGGAACAGGCCGATATGGAACAGCTCCTGGCGGTGGAGGATATCGGGGAGATCAGCGCGAAGGCGATTATGGATTTCTTCGCGGATCCCGCCACAAAGGAGATGATCGCCCGTCTGAAGGAGGCGGGCGTCAATATGCAGATGCACCGGCAGGAGGGAGCGGATACCGTCCTGGAGGGGATAACCTTTGTGATTACCGGAACCCTTCCCAGCATGAGCCGCAAGGAGGCCGCGGAGCTGATCGAGCGCCACGGAGGAAAAGTGACGGGATCTGTCTCGAAGAAAACCGGCTATCTGGTGGCCGGAGAGAATGCCGGCAGCAAGCTGGACAAAGCGGGAGCTCTCGGTATACCGGTGTTGACAGAGGAAGAGCTTCAGAAACTGATAGAGGAGAGAGAGGTGGCAGAGCATGCCGATTAAGACACAGAGCGATCTGCCTGCGAAGGCGATACTGGAACACGAGAATATTTTTGTCATGGACGAGAATCGGGCGATCCATCAGGATATCCGTCCCATCGAAATCGGTATTCTGAACCTGATGCCCCTGAAAGAGGACACGGAGCTGCAGTTGCTGCGTTCCCTTTCCAACACGCCCCTGCAGGTGGATGTGACTTTTCTCACAGTGGCCAGCCACGAGTCGAAAAACACATCCAAAAGCCATCTGAACAAATTTTATCAGCACTTTGATGAGATCAAAGACCAGTATCTGGATGGACTCATCATCACCGGAGCGCCGGTGGAACTGTACGAGTATGAGGAGGTGGACTACTGGGAGGAACTTTGCGGGATTATGGAGTGGACCAAGACCCATGTGACATCCACCCTGCACCTGTGCTGGGGAGCCCAGGCCGGGCTGTACTATCACTACGGAATTCCCAAGCATGTGCTGGAGAAGAAAAAATTCGGCGTTTACGAACATCATGTCCAGAACCGCAAGGTGCCGCTGGTGCGCGGCTTTGACGACTATTTCATGGCGCCCCATTCCCGCCACACCGAGGTGCGGACCGAGGACATCGAGGCCTGTGAGGATCTGATCGTGCTGGCAAAGTCGGACGAGGCGGGAGTGCTCCTTTGCATGTCCCGGGACGGCAGCCGGATCTTCATGATGGGGCATCCCGAGTACGACCGGGTTACCCTGGATCGGGAATACAAGCGGGATAAGGCGAAGGGCATGGATATCGATCTTCCGGTCAACTATTATCCGGGAGACGACGAGACGAAGAAACCGCTGTTGCAGTGGAGAAGCCACGGAAATCTTCTCTACACCAACTGGCTGAATTACTATGTGTATCAGAAGACGCCTTACCGCTGGCCGGGGGATCTTCCCGACGGGCAGGCAAAAAAATAGGCTTTTCCTGTGAGGGTAATTCTGCTATAATAGCGGTATCATATTGTAGGAGGCAGGTACAATGGCAGAGGAGAGAAGAAGTTTTACGATAAAAGAAGACGAGAACGGCGGCGTGCATATTACCGATGAGGTGCTGGCCGGCATTGCCGGACTGGCGGCTGCCGAGGTGGAGGGTGTGGATTCCCTCTCCGGCAATCTCACATCGGATATCATCAGCAAGGTGGGAATCAACAAGCTCTCTAAGGGTGTCCGCACTTTTGCTGAGGAGGACGGCACCGTGAGCGTGCGTCTTTCGCTGAACATGAAATACGGATACGAGATTCCGAAGGTTTGCGAAGCGGTGCAGGAGAAGGTCAAGACGACAGTGGAGAACATGACGGGACTTTCCGTGACAGGCGTGGATATCCGCATTGCCGCGGTAAATGTGTCAAACCAGTAATTTTTTCTTCTGTTTCCCTGTAATTTGGAGTATAATAAAGGGTGTCTGTACAGACATCCTTTTTTTACCATGCGAAATCATTGTCCCAGGGCAGGCGGCCCGCGGGGCATGGCAGAAACCGGTCTGCCGGAAAGGATAGAACATGACGAGAAGACAAATCAGAGAAGAGATTTTCAAACTGATCTTTCAGATAGAGTTTCACGATACCGAGGAACTGCCCCAGCAGCTGCGTCTCTCGCTGGAGGAGGAGACGGATCTGGGGGAGCAGCAGGTGTATGTGGAGGATAAATGCCGGGATCTGATGGATAAGGTGCAGGAGATCGACGACTGCATCAACGAGAATGTGACCGGCTGGAAGACCAGCCGCATGTCCAAGGTGGATCTGTCCATCATCCGGCTGGCGGTCTACGAGATCCGATATGAGAAAATCGACCGCGCCATCGCCATCAACGAGGCGGTGGAGATCGCGAAAAAATACAGCGGAGAGCAGGCGGCGTCCTTTGTCAACGGCGTTCTGGCCAGGATCGCATGAAACAGAATATCTATTCCGTCAGCCAGGTCAACGCCTATGTGAGTCGGATGTTCGAGGAGGATTTTCTTCTGAAAAAGATCCTGATTCAGGGCGAAGTCTCCAACTGCAAATACCATTCCTCCGGCCATATCTATTTTACACTGAAGGATGAGAAGGCGGCCATCCCCGCCGTCATGTTCGCGGGAAACCGTCGGCAGGGCCTGAAATTTTCCATGAAAAACGGAGATCAGGTCATCGTCGCGGGATCGGTGGAAGTCTACGAGCGGGATGGGAAATATCAGATTTACGCCAGACAGATTACCCTGGATGGAGCCGGGGATCTGTATCTGGAGTTTGAGCGGATCAAGGCCAGGCTGGAGGAGATGGGGATGTTTGCCCCGGAGTATAAAAAGCCCATTCCGCGCTATGCCACCAGAGTCGGTATTGTCACATCCCCCACCGGGGCGGCGGTAAGGGATATCATTCAGATCGCCAGGCGCCGGAACCCTTACGTGGAACTGATTCTCTACCCGGCTTTTGTGCAGGGAGAAGGGGCTGTGGCCAGCGTGATCTCCGGTATCCGGGCACTGGATGCCATGGGGCTGGATGTTTTGATTGTGGGGAGAGGCGGCGGTTCCATCGAGGATCTGTGGGCCTTTAATGAGGAGGAAGTGGCCAGAGAAATTTTTGCCTGCGACACGCCGGTCATATCGGCGGTGGGCCACGAGACAGATTTTACCATCGCGGATTTCGTGGCGGATCTGCGGGCGGCCACGCCCTCTGAGGCGGCTGAGCGGGCGGTATTTGATTTTCAGCAGTTTCTGCTGGATCTGGACACTACGGCAGCTCGCATAAAGAGTACCATGGTTTACCGCGTCAGGGATGCCAAAAGGCGGGAGGAGCATCTGCGCCAGCAGATGCGGGCTTACAGCCCCGCCAATCGAATCAATGAAAAGCTGAATCGCTGCGGTGTGCTGGAACAGCGGCTTGCGGATCGGATGGAGGCGGCGATAAAGGATAAGAAAAACCAGCTGGGACTTCTGGCCGGTCGTCTGGAGGGCGTTTCCCCGGCAAAGAAGCTCAGCCAGGGATATGCCTGTGTGACGGATGAAAAGGGAAAGCGCGTCTCGGACGTCGGCGATCTTCAGGCGGGAGACCAGCTGCGGATC
>ERZ1643249.1707-NODE-1707-length-21613-cov-5.415577_pt1 | contig 21613 bp, 18 predicted proteins | sample MGYA00579263_ERZ1643249 | MGnify/ENA primary metagenome ERZ1643249 (study PRJEB29033, sample SAMEA4952264) | chicken gut metagenome | biome: Broiler Chicken; feature: Gastrointestinal Tract; material: Caecum | place: Ireland | collected 2018 | study: Broiler... | reverse complement strand
CGCAGCACTCACCCATACCACGGGCAACAACGGCTGCATGAGATGTCATACCGCCGCGAACTGTCAGGATACCCTGAGAAGCGACCATACCTTCAATGTCCTCCGGAGAAGTCTCAAGCCGTACCAAAACAACCTTTTCGCCCTTTTCCGCCCATTCTTTTGCATCGTCCGCAGTAAAGACGATCCGGCCGCAAGCAGCACCCGGAGACGCAGCAAGAGCGGTCGCAAGAGGCGTAGCTTTCTTCAGGGCATCTGCATCAAACTGTGGATGAAGGAGAGAATCGAGTGATCTCGGATCGATCATCGCGACTGCTTCTTTTTCAGAAATCATGCCCTCGTCCACCAGATCGCATGCAATCTTCAATGCTGCCGCAGCAGTCCTCTTGCCATTGCGGGTTTGAAGCATGTACAGCTTTCTGTCCTCAATGGTAAACTCCATATCCTGCATATCGCGGTAATGCGTCTCCAATGTGTTGCAGATTTTTACAAACTGCTCATAGCATTCCGGCATAACTTCAGCCAGTTGATCGATTGTCTGCGGTGTACGCACACCCGCCACAACGTCTTCACCCTGCGCATTCATCAGGAATTCGCCGAACAGCTTTTTCTCACCAGTCGCCGGATTGCGGGTAAATGCAACGCCCGTACCGGAAGTATCACCCATATTGCCGAAAGCCATCATCTGGACGTTTACAGCCGTGCCCCATGAATATGGGATATCGTTCATCCTTCTGTATACATTGGCGCGCGGATTGTCCCATGAACGGAAAACAGCTTTAATTGCGCCCATAAGCTGCTGTTTTGGATCAGAGGGAAAATCCTCGCCAATTTTTTCTTTGTATTCTGCTTTGAACTGCTCTGCCAATTCTTTGAGATCTTCTGCCGTGAGCTCGGTGTCCATTTTGACACCTTTTTTCTCTTTCATCTCATCGATGAGCTCTTCAAAATATTTCTTTCCGACTTCCATAACAACGTCGGAGTACATCTGGATAAATCTTCTGTAGCAATCATAAGCCCAGCGCGGATTACCGGATTTTTTCGCCATAACCTCAACAACGTCTTCATTCAGGCCAAGGTTCAAAATGGTATCCATCATACCCGGCATGGAAGCGCGTGCACCGGACCGAACAGAAACCAGCAGCGGGTTCTCGAGATCCCCGAATTTTTTGCCTACGATTTCTTCCATTTTCCCGATATACTCCATGATCTGCGCCTGAATCTCGTCGTTGATCTTCTGGCCGTCTTCGTAATACTGGGTGCAGGCTTCCGTTGTGATAGTAAAGCCCTGCGGTACCGGAAGGCCGAGATTGGTCATCTCGGCAAGATTTGCGCCCTTACCGCCGAGCAGCTCACGCATGGAACCGTTACCTTCTGAAAAAAGGTAAACATACTTTTTGCTCACGTTAAATCTCCTCCATTTAATAATGCCGCACGCCCAAAGCCCGTATCATTAAAAAATAGCGCGCAGCCTTTGATTTCCTGCTTGACGCCTTCCCGCCAAACACCGATTATATTATATCAGATAAAACAGGAAAAAGCTATATCTGCTTTGTAGAAAATCCTTTGTAGAAATGATTTTTTTAAAGAAATTGTGAAATTGCCGCACTTTCTCTTTGTCGTCTTGCAAAAGTAAAACGCTTTTGGCATAATATAGATATTATAAATTTTATCCAATGCATACGAGATACCGATTGTGAGGGATCATTTTGAACGAACAGATTGCTGTTATCCTTGCACCTCTGGAAAAAGCTCAGATAACCCCCGATAAACCGAACGCACTGCGCCGTGTTTTGTTTGAACCTATTATCTGCTGGGTTATAGATGCATGCCGAAACGCAGGAATTGAAAAAATTTGTATTGCAACCAATTGCCGCGAAGATTTGATACGAACCATATCGGACAGCAGTATTGAAATTGCTACAGAAGAAAACCATCTGGGGACCGGCTGTATACCCAAAAGCATCTCTGGCTTTTTAAGCCGGTACGAGGATGCAGACGTCGCCGTTTTAAATGGCGATACCCCTTTTCTGGATCCAAAAACAATTCAAGATGCGCTTTCACAGCACCGCAGTGACAAAAACGCCGTTACCGCCATTACCGCATATGTATCAGACTGCGGCCATTCCCCGCTTAACATAGACAGTAAGATTATGCAGAGCTTGCAGCCAAACGCCGAAAGCGGAACTGCGCATGGCCCAACGGAGTTGCCCACCGGGAATTACTGGTTTACGGCGCGCGATCTGCTCAGCCTGCTCAATCCTGACAGCAATCCCTGTCAAGAAATGCGCCTGTCGGATGCAGCGGCGGCTTTGCTGCAAAATGGAAAAAAGGCGGGCGCTTATACCTCTGCCAATCCAGATATTATCATGCGCGCAAACTCTTCACGGCAGCTATACAAAATAAATGAAACGGCACGTATGAATAAGTTGTTTTGTCTGATGGAAGAAGGAGTTGAAATTCCTTGTACCGACGGTATCCTGATAGAAAAAAACGTGCAGGTCGGGATGGGAACGCTCCTTCTTCCCGGGACAGTGCTGCGGGGCGCTACGGTTGTCGGGGAACATTGTACAATCGGGCCGGACACCCTTATTGCGGATAGTACAATAGGGGACAATACCAGCTTAAACGCCGTGCAGTGCTATCGTTCTACCGTCGGGCGTGACGTGACAGCCGGCCCGTTTTGCCACATCCGTCCGAATACCGTCATACATGACGGCGTGCATATCGGCGACTTTGTGGAGCTAAAGAATGCAGACATCGGCGCACAGACGCATATTGCGCATCTAAGCTATGTGGGAGACAGCGACGTTGGTGAACGAGTTAATTTCGGATGCGGCGTCGCAGTGGCCAACTATGACGGCGTGCACAAATACCGCTGTACAATAGGTAACGATGCATTTATCGGCTGTAATACAAACCTGGTGGCACCGGTGAATATCGGATCGAACGGTTATACAGCGGCCGGCTCCACCATTACGGAGGATGTTCCAGACGAGGCGCTGGCGATTGCACGTGCCAAACAGGTGAATAAACCCGGTTACAACCAGCTTCTTCGAGGAAAAAAACAGGGATAACGGATAGGCCTGCTTTTTATATCCGTATCGCATCCGCCCTTCCCTGTTTTGAAAAAAGAATGACCCGTCTGCGGACGCATACCGCCATTCAGGCGGAACACAGCAAGGATTTATAAGGAGCATTTAAGAATGGTCGACGTACGTTTTCATGAATCAGTGGAAGATGCACGCTTAAAGTTTGCCGTCATTGTTTCAAAAGCACAAGGCAAATGGGTATTTTGTAAACACAGACAACGGGATACCTATGAGGTGCCGGGCGGACACAGGGAAAAAGGCGAAACCATTATGGAAACGGCAAAAAGAGAATTAATAGAAGAAACCGGTGCGGTGGATTTTGTGATAAAACCTATCTGCGCCTATTCCGTTAAAGGGAAAACGAGGATAAACAGAGACGCGGATGACGAGAGTTACGGTATGCTTTTCTTTGCAGAAATTTTTTCTTTTGGATCCATTAGCAGCGAAAGCGAGATCGAAAAGATCATCGTCTCGGATACGCTTGTCGACCGCTGGACCTATCCTCAGATTCAGCCTAAATTGCTGGAGGAAGCGAGGAAAAGAGGGTATGTTTAGCGCCGTCTTGCCCATCCTATAGCGGCATCCGAAAGGATGCGCATGAACCGACAGCAAAACGCAGGCAGCAAGATACCGCATTTTTTCGTTTTGTATCCAATTCCTATAAAAAGCATTTGTGTCCCGTGCTGTTTTCAAATATGTTTGACAAGCTTAGCTGTGCACTGCCTGTAAAACATGAATAAAAAATTATGATGTACCCCTCAAGAAAAAGGTTGTTTCTTTTTCAATAATGATGTATACTAAAACCAATATGAATGGATCGGGAGGTATCGGTTATGTATGATAAAACCATGACTTTTTCAGTTAATGATGAAAAAGATCTGGAGATGAAGCGGATTCTCACCACCGTTTACGATGCGCTGAGTCACAAAGGATACAATCCGGTCAGCCAGATCGTTGGATATATTTTGTCTGAGGATCCCGCTTATATCACAACATACAACAATGCACGCAGCCTAATTCGCCATGTGGATCGCGACGAATTGCTGCAGGCAATGGTCAAAGCATATTTAAGCGAGTAACAAAAGAAATGGCGTAAAACAAAGACGCCAATACTTCTTTGTCCCTTGCTTATTGCAAAACAAGCCGGACAGGACGATGCCCAAACGGTATCGTCCTGTCCCTTTTTATAAAGCACGGGCAAAGCGAGCCCTTGCGGGTTGACGTAATATTATACGGTATGATAGAATACCTTTCGTCCGCATTAAAGGAGTCAACAGGATATTCCCCGGATTTTTAGAAGGAGGAAAGCCCCATGAGAAAAGAGCCCGATGAAAAGCGCTTTTGGTATTATGTTTTACCATCTATGTTGACGATGGTATTGAGTGGGTTTTATGCAATCGTCGACGGATTTTTCGTAGGACAAGCCACCGGCGATATTGGGCTTGGCGCAATTAACCTGGCTTGGCCGATCGCAGCAGTATTGCAGGCTACCGGCATTGGCGTAGGTGTCGGCGGTTCTGTTTTAATGTCACTATACGGAGGGGCAGGAGACCGAAAAAAGGCTGCCTTAGCTAAAGGAAACACGCTTTTTACGCTCGCCTTGTTTTCCGTCCTTTTAATGGTGGTTTTTTTATGCAGTTATCCGTTTATCCTGCAGGCATTCGGTGCACAAGGGGAGCTTCTCTCTGCTTCTCAAGCCTATATCCGCACCGTACTGTTCGGGACTTTTTTTCAAGTCTTTGGATGCGGGCTAACGCCAATCTTAAAAAACAGCCGGCGCGCAGTTTTGGCAATGCTGATCATGGTTTCGGGATTGATCGCCAATATTGTGCTGGACGCACTGTTCGTTATGGTTTTTGGGTGGGGAATCACCGGTGCTGCGGCTGCAACCGTTGCCGCTCAGGCGATCGTCGCATTTTTCAGTCTGATTGCGCTGTGTACGGATCGCCATCTCCCCTTTCATCTTTCGGATTTCAAGCCCGATTTTCACCTGATTCTGCGTACACTTAAAATCGGACTTTCGCCGTTTGGCATTTCACTTGCGCCATCCATTGTCATCATCTTTGCCAACTGGCAGTGTATTCGCTACGGCGGGGATACTGCGGTAGCAGCCTACTCCGTGCTTTCTTACGTATCGACTACCTTTTTATGCCTTCTGCAGGGAATTGGCGATGGGGCACAGCCAATTGTCAGTTATCTTTTTGGCGCATCCCGTATGGAGGAAATGGAGCGCGTACGCCGCCGAATGTTTCGCATGGCTATTATACTCGGTTCCGCTTTCTTTCTTTTTTCTATTCCTACAACCAGCTTTTTTGCAGGATTATTCGGCGTGTCGCAGGAAGCGGGTGATATGGCCCGTACAGGTCTTATCCTTACTGCAACGGCCTATCCGTTCGCCGGAATTGTACGCAGCGCCATCTCTTATTTTTATGCAGTAGACAACACAAAGCAATCTACTTTTCTTGTCTATGCAGATCCATTGCTGTTGACGCCGCTGTTCCTCTTGATCCTGCCAACCTTTTTTGATGTAAATGGGATATGGTCCGTTATGGGGGCGGTACAGTTTACACTATGCATCACCGTTTGTCTTATCATGCTTTATATGCGAAAAACGCGGAAGAACGAAAAAAAGGCTTGACATTGTATCTTTATATGATATAATTAATATCGTTCTTCGTCGAGGCGTGGCTCAGTTTGGTAGAGCGCTGCGTTCGGGACGCAGAGGCCGCAGGTTCAAATCCTGTCGCCTCGACCATATGAAAGCACCATTGAAACCTGAACCTCTAAGGTTTGGACGTCAATGGTGTTTTTGTTATAAACTCTGTATTTATGCGTGTTCGTGGGCTATCCGTTTTCAAATTCAAACTGGACAAGAAAATCAAAAAGTATAAAATAGAAGTCGAAAACGAAAAACTTTGCAATCTGAACACTTTTGTCTAATCTGAATTTGTCTCTAAAAGCGCTTGTCTATTATAATATTCCAGTTTTTTAATTGGTGTCTTATATCCGTTCCTGGCATGGGTTCGCTGTTCGTTATAGAAAAATCATATACTTGTCTACTGCCGTTCTAAACTCGCTTTCAGAGCGGTATTTTGTTCGGTATAGTTCTTCTCTTGGGCGCACAGTTGTAAATTGCTGATTTAAATAATTTTTGTATCGGAGTTGCTCTTTATCATATAGTTTCTTTGCAGCCTGCTGGATACTTATAAGGCTCATATCTTATATCAACTGTTTCATCATCGTAATAGGTATTTTCGGTTAGTGCTTTTTCGCGCCAATTTAATCCATGTATAAATTGTACTTTGGGGAATACCAGTTAAGGAAACAATGTTGGTTACTGATTCGCCGTTTGTAAATTGATTAAGAATCACTTGCTTTTGTTCATTTGTGTATTTCTTGTTCATGCTATCAACTACTTTGAAGAAATTGTAACATAGAGTTATAAGGTAGCAACTACCTACTATATGTGGCAGCCATAGAATTTAAAAATCACTTGAAATATGATATAATATAACTATACAATCGTAACTATAAGATTGAAAAATATATTTGGATAAAAAATTTAAAAATCCCTGACAGCATTTAAACATTATTTCTGTTTACTTGATTTTTGCTTTTAAACAGAATGGGTGCTTTTATTCGTGCGTAGGAAATGAGGAGATTGAAAACATGAATGATTTTGACAACCATGACAAGAGAATACCATATTATGAACTCTTGCTTGAAAGAGATTTAGATTCAATTCCTAAATTTTCATTACCTGATGGATTTCGCTTCGAATTTTATCAAAACGGGGATAGAGATGAATGGATAGAAATTGAAAAAAGCGCAAAAGAATTTGAAAGTTTTGAGCAAGGTGTTGAAGCCTGGAATAGATATTACTTGGGTAAAGAATATGAGCTTCAGACAAGAATGGTATTTATTGCGGATAATTTTGGCGAAAAAGTTGCAACGGCAACTGCATTTTATGATGTCACAGGTAAAGACAATTCAGGTGCCGCATGGTTACATTGGGTAGCAGTTAAAAGAGAATATCAGGGTAAGGGCTTATCAAAACCTCTTATTTCCTATGTGTTATCTCTGATGAAATCTATGGGATATACACAGGCTAAAATTCCTACACAAACAACAACATGGCTTGCTGTAAAAATATATCTTGATTTTGGATTTTTACCAATTCCTCAAAATGCCGAAAAAAGTTATATAGGCTGGAGCATAATAAGGCAGTTGACTAATCATAGATCGCTTGTTGGATTTGAATGCAAAAATCGTGTTATGCTTATTGATATTGTTAGAGGTATTAACCGATATCAGTATGCGTTGTTTGATGAATATAAAAATGATTTGTCTTGGTACCAATCAAGAATATTGCCCGATGATCATGCAGAATTAGTATGTTGGAAATACATTTGCTGTGACTGTAAAATTATTGGCAGCATTTGGATTGAAAAAGCCACTGATAATCGATTCACTTTAGGGATTTTTATTGCTGATAATGAGTATAGGAATAAGGGGATTGGCAGTCAAGCCATTAGATCTGTAATTGAGAATACAAAAATAAATAAATTGTATCTTCGTGTAAGAAAAAATAATACAAGAGCGATTAACTGTTATCATAAGATAGGCTTTACTGATATGAAAGAATTTACCAAAAGCAACGGCGTTGAAGTGATAGAAATGAAATATGAGCAGTCCTTACTTGGTGAATAGAGAATAATTGAAGGAAGCTAATCAAGAATGAATATGAGTATATTAATCCAAATAAATTAATCGTTCTCAAAAGCAGTGAAGAAGCGATTGTTTGTGAGATGAGGGATAAGGATCATATTGTTGTGAGTGTGAAAATGAAACATCGGACTGTTACAGCAGACGATATTGAAAAAACAGTGATGCACCTTATTCAGATCGCAGATGCTGGGGACCACCAGTATGCGGAGAATCCATAGGACATGTAGACCTTACACCAGAGGAGACAAAGCACAGGCAAGAAGTGCTTGTGAAATTTATGGTGGAACACGGTATTATGAAAGACGAAAGTGAACTTGATGAAGACTAAAACTTTCTGTTTAAAAGATTCGAGAAAAAATAATTTATAAGAAGGATACACAAAAAATGTGGGAGCTCAAGTCCCAGGGTAAAAAAATGCATGGCATCTTTTTTAGTCCCCATAGACAAACAAGGCTTGGAGTCGGTTTGTGCTCCAAGCCTTTCTTCTTTTTGTAAAGGTGCATTTTCGCTTTTATACCGGGATTTTATCCGCATTATTAATTGTATTTTTGTACTTATTTTCAGCAAACAATTACTCAAAAAGCACCTTGATTTTCAGATAAATGCAACACGATTTACAAGCCGTATTGATTGTATTTATATTCGTGCTGCTTCTTTTGTTATCGCGCATATATTACAGCATGCATTCTTCGTTCTCCTTTTTATTTTTTAATCCGACTATTGTTGAATATGTTCATTTTAGAATCAAATTGTGATTTGAAAGGGGCAAAAGACTATGCCGCAGCATAAGTTCATTACAAGGCAACGAATAGACAAAGGCTGGTCGGATGATAAAAAATACTGTGTTACCGATGAACTGGGAAATAAGTTCTTGCTTCGTGTTTCTTCGATTGAACAATATGAGCGAAAGAAAAAGGAATATGAACTTATGCGTCAGGTGGCGGCTCTCGGTGTGCCAATGTGCAAACCTATAACGTTCGGCACATCGGATGAAGGCGTTTTTTCTATTCAAACTTGGATAGATGGCGTCGACGCAGAAGAAAATATACATAATTTAACATGTGAAGAGCAGTATTCTTACGGTTTTGAATCGGGACGAATATTAAAGAAAATCCATCAAATCCCTGCTCCCAAGGAAATAGAAGATTGGGAAATCTATTTTAATCGTAAAGCAGACCGCAAAATTAAGATGTATGAAGAATGTCCTATCAAGTATGAAAACGGACAAGCTTTTATTGATTATATTAACGCGCATAGATATTTACTCTGTGGTCGCCCTAGAACCTATCAGCACGGAGATTACCATATCGGCAATATGATAATAGGAAGTGATAAGCAGCTCTACATTATTGATTTTAATAGAACCGACTTCGAAGATCCGTGGGAAGAGTTTAACCGCATTGTCTGGTGTGCTGAAGCCTCCCCCTTGTTTGCGACCGGAATGGTAAACGGATATTTCGATTATGATGTACCGATTCAGTTTTGGAAGCTGCCCGCGCTTTATGTCAGCAGCAATACTTTATCTTCTGTACCTTGGGCAATCCCTTTTGGACAGAGCCAAATCCAAATCATGATAAAGCAAGCGAGAAATGTGCTGAATTGGTATAACAATATGACGGAACCCATCCCGACTTGGTACAGAGGTGTTGTAAATAATCCAAAACATGTACCACTGTATCCACAGAGATAGCGAGTACCAGTTTTGACGCCGAAGCGTCAAAACTAAAGCACCCTCCATAAGGAAGGTGCTTTAACGACGGCTTTTACCTTTATACCGGGATTTGTGGTATTGAAACATAAAACAGGACCATCCTAAAATACGGATCAACCTATGACAAAGCAGAAAATGGAATTATTGATTTATTAACAGATTTTCCTAATTGGTATTTTTATAGCCGCTTCACACAGAATGCCAAAAGGAGTCTTTGGGATATTGAGAGAGCGAATGGTATTTTTCTTTTTACCATAATAGCCTGCACCCCGTATCCTGCTCAAACTTCAATAGAAAGGACGTTCTCATCCTTTTGCGCCAGAAGCAGGAGCTCATCCATTGCAAAAACACGCGATTTTTTGACGGTAATATCAAGTGTAATCGAAGCATCAGTATTCCGCGTCATCTTACAATTTTCAATATATAGACTGTGATCCGTAAGGATTTTGCGGAATTTTTTAACGCTGTCCGGCGCATTTTTCAGTACTACTGTAAACTCATTCTCCGTATTTTCAAGGCGCGAAAACCATGTATGTAGGATAATCTGAAGAACAATCATCAATACTGTTGCAAAAATGCCAACTGTATACATACCTGCGCCTATCGCCATTCCCACACCGGATGTCGTCCAGATCCCCGCTGCAGTTGTAAGCCCCTTAATGGAGGCGTTACGGATAAAAATCATGCCTGCTCCCAAAAAGCCAACGCCGGTTATCACATTGGCTGCGACACGGGAAGCGTCCGCACTCAAACCATTATATTGAAGGATATCGAAAAAGCCATATTTGGAAACAAGCATCATCAGTGCAGAACCTAAAGATACAATAATATGTGTCCGCACACCGGCATCTTTTTGCCGTTTACTGCGTTCTAATCCAATACATGCGCCGCATAGACAAGCTATCAGCATGCGGATCACCATATATGCACTGCCGGTAACATCCGACACCACTCCGGAAAACAGGCTTTCCCAAAATGAATTCACTATTCTTCTCCTCTCTTTGAATCTTTCGTGAAACAGCAGTATAGCACAAAGCGTCTTTTTCGTCAAATCAAAAAAAGGATCTTTACCGTATAGTAAAGATCCTTTTTACTTCTTTATTTGGCTTTTTCTTCTTCCTTTTTCTTTTCGGGCGAATCCGAATTGTCCGGCGCGTTTTCTTCCGGCTCCCTGTATACAATCTCCTCCTGTACGGTAATATGGTCTATTTTCTCATATTCAAATGTTTCAGAAGGCATGTCATTTCGCTTTAACCGTTCACGGACAATCTCGCCTATCAGGGAATAGATCAGTGCGAAAGTGGGTACGCCGATTATCATGCCAGTGAGTCCAAATAAGCCGCCAAAGATCATAATGGAAAAAATAACCCAAAAGGATGATAAGCCTGTGGAATCCCCTAATATCTTGGGACCGATTACGTTACCGTCAAACTGCTGCAAAATCAAAATAAATATTGTGAAATAAAGGGCTGTAAGCGGATCGACAAGCAGAATCAAAATGCATGAAAACACCGCGCCGATGATCGGTCCAAAAAAGGGGACAATATTGGTAATTCCGATAATGACAGAAATTAGCGTAGCAAAAGGCATTCCAAAAATAGACATACCGATAAAACATAGAAGACCAATAATCAGCGCTTCTATAAGCTTTCCCTTGACAAATTTTCCAAACACGCGATCCGCGCGCCGTGTAACACGCAAAAGTGTATTGGTTGTACGGATGGAGAAAATGGCATAAGCTACCTTTTTGGTCTGAGCAAAAAAATGCTCTTTACTTGAAAGGACATAAATGGAAACGACAAGACCCACAATCAAATTAGTCACAATATTTACCATATTGATAACGCCGCTTGTAAGGCCGCCCGCTAAATTTGTCATTTGCGGAAGCAGATCATTCGTCGCCCAATTGCTGATAGATTTTGTGATATTGTCAAATTGAGATTGAACAATCTTCGCAATATCCGGATTCTTTTCAAAAAAACCAAGCACCCATGCTTCCAATCTGCTAAAATATGTGGATAAATTCCCGATAATCCCTTCAATACTTTCAAATAGCTGGGGGAATACCAGCACACATAGACCGGAAACCAATGCAATAGCCAGCAAAAACGTTATGATTAGGGCACAAGTCCGCGCTGCACGGCGTTTCTCCTTATGAAACACTTTCAAAAACAGCCGCCCGAAACAGACGTTTTCAAACCAGTCCACAAGCGGGCTTAAAAGATACGCAATAATCAGGCCGATGATGAAAGGCATCAGCAGATTCAGTACAAAACCGATAGCGCCCGCTACAACATCAAGTCGGTTCAGCAGAAGGAAAAACAGTATGCTCGACACAATCACCAAAAAGGCTGTGACACCCCAATGGAGATATTTTTTCTCCCACTTAAACTTCATACGCCTGTAACCCTTTCCTTTCTTCCCGCCAACTTAAAACACAACAGGCCCGGTATATGCCGCAAGGGGAATCTTATTGCGGATCGCAAACAAAAAGACTCCGTGCAGCCCAAAAATACCGCCGCAAACCGCAAGCGCCATTGAGGTCCCTGGAAAACAGTATTCCCGGTATACTGGATACAATGCAATGGAGGCAAAAACGCGCGATGCAATCATCACAGCGTAAATCAAAAGAACTGCCAAAACAAAGAATGGAACTATCACAAATGGAAATGCAGAGGCGGCAAATTCATTTGGATCGTCCAGTGCCATCCCCAAAGAAAGGCAAAATATCAGGACAAAAACCAACACCATGCCGCCAAACGCACAGCCATCCATTACCGGAAGCAAGACACGGTTACGGTACTTTTTCGCAATGCCGCGCAGCATCATGACGTCATCAGAAATGGCGCCATAAACATACATATTGCCAATTGGCAGCCAGGAAAGCCATGCTCTCTTCAGCCCGCGGCGTTTGGCTACGGTGTAGGTCCCGATTGCGCCGATAACATAGAATGCAATAACAATCCCCAGTGCAACGACCCATATCGCAATAATCAAAAAAAGAAAGGGAAGCGCCATCCAAAATGTATTCTGCATCGCAAACCGCTCCTTTCACAACAAAGGGTAGCCCGCTGAATTCTTACAGGTTTTGTTTTTCTATTACCGCTCTCTGCCATCCGGCGTCTGTTGATTGCTGTACGTCTCCCGCGGCGGGATCGTACTGTAAACAGGTGGACCATAACCATCCTGCGGATAATATGGATAAAGCGGCTGACGATTGCGGATAATAAACACAAAGATCCAGTGCAGGCCGAAGATCCCTCCGCAAATAGCAAACGGCAGGGCGGCATTCGGCATATAGCGCTTATATATGCGATACAACAAAATAGATCCTATTACCGCTACTGCAATTGACAGCAGATTGGCGAGCTGGGAAACGATCAACATTCCTATTCCACCTGTCGAAAAAATAGAAAAAACCGCATCTAAGATCTCTTCTGTTCCATAAGCCGCTGCGTCCTGTATGCGTACAATATACTCCGGCACAGCCAGCAGCGCCAAGACAGACCCTGTAATGGCAAACAGCAAATAGACGCCGCTTAAGATCGGATATGTCATCCACCAGCTGCGCCGCAGATAAGGCGGCTCTTCCGATGCAATATCGTCCGACATTTTACCCAATATATATTCATTCCCGACTGGAAGCCAAGAAAGCCATGCATACCGCATCCCTCTGCGCTTTGCGAGCCGGTATGTGCCGAATGCATTCAGTACATAGATCGTCACGCTGATCCCCAATACGATCAAACTAAAGACGAGCAACCCTATTACTGCCCCTAAAAGAAACGATAGATAATCCATAAACGCCCCCGCTTTCCTTGTGCATATTTCTATTTATCTAAATTACAGGATGTATAAAGGCCCGGTTTACACAAAATTTCATGAATCCTCGTTTGTAAAAGGTCTGCCGTATAATCCGGCGTTATGATACAAACCGTATCTGCGCCGCCTCCGCTTCCGGCGACACAAACAACCGGCTCCCCATAAGGGATATTTCCGCTGTCAAGCGCCATCAACGCTATTTCAACGCAAACCTTGACCCCCTGCCCAAGCATACGCAGAGCAGCGGAAACGATCTCCGCCGGATACACGCCGCGGAAAACCTTACTTATCCCGCGTTCCGCCCCGCTCAATGCATGAGCAGCTGTAACGACACGCACCTGCCGTCCTTCAAGTTCCTTTCGCATACGGTCCGACAACTCGTTTTTCCCTTTTTCATGCATGCCGTACACACACGACACTGCAACAATATGGCCGCTGAATCCCTGCGCTTTGGCAACCTCTGCCAGCCTTTCGGCCGTCTGCCCGGTCCCCGTCGCAACTACAATATCCATTTTGCGTTCCGCAGCTGCCCTAACCGCAGCCGTAAGTGCTTCCTCTGTATTGTCGGCTCCTGGTTTCTCAAATATCCGCATCCCACTTCACGCCTTTCAATCTTTTTCTGCTTTTATGGCAATATGCAGCTCATCAAGCTGTTCTTGATCTACAGCAGACGGGCACTCACTCATCAGCTCACTGGCATTCTGCACTTTGGGGAACGCAATAACATCGCGCAAACTGTCTGCACCGCACATAATCATGGAAAGCCGGTCAAGCCCGATTCCCATACCACCGTGCGGCGGAGCCGCATATCGATAGGCGTCCACAAGGAAGCCAAATTTAGCTTCAATTTCCTCGTCTGTAAGTCCTAACGCCTCAAACATCTTCTGCTGCAGTTCAAAATCTGTGATACGCATCGAACCGCTTGATAGCTCGGTCCCATTTACTACTAAATCAAACGCTTTTGCCCGCACAGATCCGGGATCTGTATCAAGATACGGAAGGCATTCGTCCATTGGCATAGTAAACGGATGATGCATGGCCACCCATTTTCCGCTCTCCTCGTCATATTCAAAAAACGGAAATTCCGTAATCCAAAGAAAATGGAATACTCCTTCCGGAATCATATCAAGCTTTTTTGCCACCGTCAGGCGGAGCTGCCCCAGAACAGGGAGAACAACTGAATTTTTATCCGCAACAAACAGCGCCGCGTCCCCCGGCTCGCATCCGATATGTGCCATCAGCGCAGATAATTCTTCCTCACTCATAAATTTTCCAAACGAGCAATTGGGCTTTTCATCCGCCCAACGGATGTATGCAAGCCCTTTTGCACCGATCCCGCGCGCTTGTTCCGTCAATTTGTCTATTTCTTTTCTGGAAAGCGTTTTTGCACCGCCTTTTGCTACAATGGCACGTACGCTCCCGCCGTTTTGTACAGCGCCGGAAAATACAGAAAAGCCGCAGTCTTTCACCAAAGCAGAGCAATCGCATAATTCCATGCCGAATCTGGTATCCGGCTTATCTGAGCCAAAACGCTCCATCGCATCCTTAAAGGTCATGCGGGGGAGCGGAAGCGGGATATCGACACCCAGCACATCATGAAACAAGCGGTTTATATACCCTTCCCCTATTTTCAGGATATCGTCTACATCCACAAAACTCATCTCAAGGTCAATCTGGGTGAATTCCGGCTGGCGGTCTGCACGAAGATCCTCGTCCCGAAAACAGCGGGCAAGCTGAATATACCTGTCATAGCCCGCGACCATCAAAAGCTGCTTATAAATCTGCGGGGACTGCGGCAGTGCATAAAACTTTCCCGCATGGATCCGGGACGGCACCAAATAGTCACGCGCCCCCTCCGGCGTGGACTTCATCATCATCGGCGTTTCAATCTCCAAAAAGCCGTTTTCATAGAAATAGTCGCGCGTTACTTTTGCAATCTGATGGCGCCGGATAATATTCTTTTGCAGTTTTTCCCGCCGTAAATCCAAATATCGGTATTTCAGCGCAATCTCATCGCCTACCTTGCCGTCGTCGTTCACATGGAACGGCGGTGTCTGTGCCGCAGCAAGCGTGCGCATCTCTTTTACATAGATTTCAACCATTCCAGTTGGGATGTCAGGGTTTACGCTTTCTCTGCGGCGGACTTCCCCTGCGGCAATCAGAACATACTCGCTTTTTGCCGCCTTTGCTTTCGCAAAAACTTCGCGATCCGTTGTATCATCAAATGTGAGCTGTACAATACCCGTACGGTCGCGCAAATCGATGAAAATCAAATTCCCTTTATCCCGCTGGCGCTGCACAAATCCAGCAACCGTAACCTCTCTGCCTATTATCGGCTCCAATACCTCGCCACAATAATGCGTGCGGCGCATATTTCCCATTCTTTCAGCCATATGAAAAGCTTCCCTTCCGCTCGTTACTTTATTCCGTTTTTTCATTGCCAAGCTGCATGATTCTTTTAAAGGCATCTTCACCCAGCTGCCCGGCCAATGCATCTGCTTCTGCGGCAAGCGCCGCGTCGTAAAGCACGTTTACCAGCTCATTTTCAAAATCGATTTCTTTTTGCTCACCTGTTGCCATGTCCTTAATTTGGGCCTTCCCAGTAACAAGTTCGTTATCGCCTAAAATCATAGACATTTTTGCACCAAGCTTGTTGGCATATTTCATCTGTGCTTTCACGCTGCGATCCATTATATCAAATTGTACAGAAAAGCCCTCTGTCCGAAGTTTATCTGCAATCTCCATCGCCTTCTCGCCCGCCGGGATCCCGATGCTGCCGATATACAAATCGCATACAGACGGTTTTGGAAGTTCAATTCCCTGTGCGTCAAGCAACAGAAGAAAGCGCTCAATTCCCATTGCAAAGCCAAGCGCCGGCGCAGGTTTTCCGCCAAGCTCTTCTACAAGCCCGTCATATCTTCCTCCGCCGACAACCGTACCCTGTGCGCCTATCTCTGAGGACACAAATTCAAACACCGTTTTGGTATAATAGTCCAGCCCGCGGACGATTTTCGGATTCACAACATAGGCAATCCCAAGCTTGGTAAGCCCGCGCTTTACAGCAGTAAAATGCGCTTTGCATTCATCACACAGATAATCCGTTACAACCGGCGCATTTTCTGCGATTTCCCCGCATGTCGGAGATTTGCAATCCAATATCCGCATTGGATTTTTGTCAAGTCGCTCTAGGCAGGTATCACACAATTGATCTTTGTATTGTGCAAAATACGCTTGCAGAGCAGCATGATATTCTGCGCGGCAGGTTTTGCATCCGATAGAATTGATATTCAAGCTGATATTCTTGACACCAAACAGCTTTAAAATGTGATCGACCAGAGAAATCAATTCTACATCCGCATACGGTGATTTCGAACCGAACGCCTCGCAGCCGAACTGATGAAATTCGCGCAGCCTGCCCGCCTGCGGCCGCTCGTGCCGAAAGCACGGCGTAACATAGCATACTTTAAGCGGAAGCGCATCATTTAAAAACCCGTTTTCAAGTGCTGCGCGCACCACACCGGCAGTACCTTCCGGCTTTAATGCAAAAATATCCTTTCCCTTTTGGCCTTTTACTTCAAACATCTCTTTCTGCACCACGTCCGTGGTATTCCCAACACCACGTTGAAACAGTTCTATCTGTTCAAAAGTAGGGGTGCGGATTTCGCGGAAACCAAACAGAGCCGCCGTTTCTAAAACGGTTCTTTCAACAAACTGCCATTTATAGCTGTCAGAAGGGGCAACATCCTGTGTCCCCCTTGGGGCGGTTATAGCCATATGCCGAAACTCCTTTACAGCAGGAGATGACTTCTCCTGCTTTATCCTTATAGTTAGATACAGTATACCATATCCTGCACAGCAAGAAAAGCATTCCGAATAAAAAAACCATTGTACCTACCAAACGGCTGTGTTTTTGCATTGGGTTCCAAACACCCGCTTTCCCCCACGCAGCATCACAAACAGCTTTTTTATTACCATAAGTTCCCTGGAACGCCCCTGCTTCTTTTTTAAGCAAAAAGCAATCTCACAACAAGGCGAAGTGCTCCTTCTCATAAAGCTGCCGCATCCCACACAGGCAAAATGGATGTCCGGCAGGATCAATCATTACACGCCATCCATCGGCGTATTGTTCGCCGGCAATTGTCGCTCCGCAGGATACTGCATGCTCTACTGCCTGCTCCAAATCGTAAACAGCAAAATCCAAATGCGCCATCTGTTGCTGCATTCCTGATCTTTCCGGCCAAACCGGCGGCATATAATCTGGATTCCGCTGGAACGTCAGGCCCGGATACATTCCTTGCGCCGTCCCTGGTGCTGCGACACATACATAATCATCATCGCAAAATACAATTTCCCAGCTGAGCAGCTCCGCATAAAACTGCGCCAGCTCATAGGGCTCCTTGCAGTCTATCGTAAAAGCATACAGCTTTATTTTCTGATCTTTTGCCATATCTATCCCGCCTTTTTATTATAGTAAACCGGCCTGTTGCCCCTATAAGCAAATATAGCATGTTTTATGCGGCATGTCTATTTTTTCTTACGATTTTGCCTATCTCTGATAGGGGGCAATTTTTCCTGTAATGATAACCTTCTTCATTCTGCCTTACAGGAACTATTTCCATTTTCTCTAAAGATCTTTTGGACCATTCAAAAACAAAAAACGCCCCGATAAGGGGCGTTGGTAAAGCTCGTCAGGCATTCAGCGTGGTCTGCTCATACTGTTCCGTCTGTGCGTTAAAACGCGCAAGAAGCGCCTTGATCTTGGAGAAAGGATCAATCAGGCTGCTTGTTGAATTGTCGTGGTTCAGCTCTTCAATAATATAAGCCACATATTTCGACATATCAACCGAGCAATACCAAGGCTTTGCGAGCAATTCATCCGGCGTATAAATCAAATTGGTTGTAAAAATTTTATCAAACATTCCCCGCTCGTACATTTGGTCGAAATGTTCGAGGCCATGCGTAAACAAACCAAACGATACACAGGCAAAAATTCTTCTTGCACCACGCTCTTTTAAATTTTTAAAGATGTCAAGCATGGAGTCGCCGGAAGCTATCATATCGTCCACAACGATAATATCCTTGCCTTCAATGCTGTTTCCAAGATACTCATGCGCCTCAATCGGATTTCTGCCGTTGATGATGACGGAATAATTGCGGCGTTTATAAAACATTCCCACATTAACATTCAACACAGAAGAATAATAAAGGCATCGGGAGACGCCGCCCTCATCCGGAGAAATAATCGCCAGAGAATCGTCCTCAAACGCAATATCCGGAACCGCCCGTGTCATAGCTTTAATCATTTGATAGGTTGGCTGGAAACTGTCAAAGCCTGAAAGCGGGATCGCATTTTGTACCCGCGGATCATGCGCATCAAACGTGATTATGTTGGATACGCCCATTTTCACCAGCTCTTGCAGCGCGAGTGCGCAGTCAAGGGATTCACGCGAAGAGCGCTTGTGCTGACGGCCTTCATACAGCATCGGCATAATAACCGTAATCCGTTTCGCCTTGCCTGCAGTTGCAGAAATCATCCGCTTTAAGTCCTGAAAATGGTCGTCCGGGCTCATCGGCACATCCATCTGATACATCTTATACGTCACACTGTAATTAAAGCAGTCTGTAATAATATATAAATCCTTGCCACGAACAGACTCCCTGATCAGGCCCTTTGCTTCACCAGAAGCAAAACGCGAAATCACAGTATTGACCACATAATTGTGATCCGGATCGTTATGCCACGTTTTAAGATAGCGCTCTACTTTTTCAACAAAGCCTTCACAGCCGGGCATACAAATGATACCAAGGTCGCCGATCATTTCACTATGCAGTTCTTCCATTTCAACTCTCCCATCCTAATCAAGCACACAAAGCGCGCATCATTCTTTCCAGACGCACGCAACTCTCTAAGTTAATAATAAAAAAACAGCCACCCTTTGTCAACGAAAAACCATATGATTTCTTTGTTTTTCCCCGATTTTCTCCGAATACGTAAAAATTACCGAAAAAAAGTTTGCGCTGTTTGAACGGCTCGACAAGACTTTGTCAAATCCGGCATCGGATAAAACCTTTTCAATTATGGAAGATATATAAAGGCGCTCCATCTAAGATGGTACAGTCATATCATCTCCATGCTTAAACCGCTGCGGGTTTTCTCCTTTTTTGGTTTTCGCATTTCCTTACAGATAGACAACCGTCTACAAATGCCGCCGGCAAACCAATCTAACCTTACAACTTATCTTTTCAAATCCGCTTCAATATTTGTGTTTTCAACCTTTATCCCCGGCCACCGTGGAAAACAACAAAAGGAGCCCTTTACACAGGGCTCCTTTTGTTCCGTACAGATTCCTTTTGCCGCATCTTTTGTGTCTTTTCATAGAAGGATATAAACCAGCGCCAATATCAAGGAAGTATCCGCCTCTTCTTTAATCAATAGAAAAAGCAATGCAAGCAGCAGCATTGTTTCGCGGTCGCCGCCAAACGACTTTAATAGTGCAGTCAATCCTCCGGTTGGCTGCCCGGTGTCCGCTCCGCAAATGGATGCTGTATTTTCCTTCGGCGGATCAGCTTCCTCGCCCGATGAGGATTTTAGCTCCTCCTGTACCGGCGGCGCGGTCTGACGGAGCTTTTCTTCCGACATCCGCCGCATCTCATTGACCCTCCGGATTGCATCCTTCTGCATTGCCAAAATTTCTTCATTGCTGTAGCTTCTCGCCACTTCCGCGCCTCCCTTCCTGATTAAATTAGTCCTGACAAAATACCGCTTTGCTTCAACATTGGCAAAAGCGACATCAGGCGCAGCATTTTAACCGCGTTGTCTACGCGTTTTTGCCTTGCTTCGCTAAAATGTGGCTTTAAAGCCAAAAGAAGCTGCGTGTTTTTATCATTCGTGTTCATACTTCTGACCATTTTCTGAATTCCCGCAATAGCAGCCATATCAATCTGCGGGGTTTCCACACCCGGTTCATTTGGTTCGGCTTTTTCGGCTGAAGCAGGCGGCTCCGATTTCTGCCCAAATATCCCCGCAAGATCGGGAGCACCAGTGCCGCTAAACATCGCGGCAATTTCTTTTAACTGTTCCTGTCCCTCCGGGGAAGAGAGAATCCCATTTAATTTTTCAGCCAAGTCCTCCATTGCCGTTCCCTCCCTGCTGCGCAAACCGGCGGACAAGCTTCTGTGCTTGAGGCGTATTCAAGATCTGCTTTGCCAGCGCCGGATTATTTAAAATTTCCTGAAAACGTTTTGCATCCTGTGGTTTCATATTGGCCAGCAAAGCGTCCAGCTGTCCGTTTTGCACATTCTGCTGCAGCGTCGCCGGATTAACGCCAGCTTTTTTCCCAGCCTCATTTATCAATTCAGAAAGTGTGTCTTTGTTCTGCATCGATACCACTCCGTTTATAATTGTTATCCGGCACGTATAGCGGATTGCATACCGGTCGATACTATTCTATGCGTAAAGGGAAAAAAGGATGACGACAGCGCTTTTTTTGACAAAATAAACGCTGTCCCTTCTTTTTTCTGATGTAAAATCATCCATATTAACCAAAGCGCAAAAATCTCTTCAAAAACAGTTGACAAGCCGCTTTCCTTGCGCTATAATTAATCTCGTTCTCTTCGGGATTGTCCGAAGACACGGCGGTATAGCTCAGTTGGCTAGAGCATGCGGTTCATACCCGCAGTGTCGTTGGTTCGAATCCGACTACCGCTACCAAAACGGCCCGTTGGTCAAGAGGTTAAGACATCGCCCTTTCACGGCGGAATCGCGAGTTCGATTCTCGCACGGGTCACCATTTAAAAACAGCAGGGCAATCGCTTTGTTGTTTTTCTGGATAAAGCGCCATCTCGGATGGCTTTTTATCTTGTAATTGACGGCTTTCAGCCGTTTTTATATAGATGGCCCCTTGGTCAAGCGGCTAAGACGACGCCCTCTCACGGCGTAATCGGGAGTTCGATTCTCCCAGGGGTCACCATAACAGGAACATAAAAAAGATATGTTCCGCAAAAACCCCGATTTTATCGGGGTTTTTTGCTGCCCAAACGCCGGGATTTGGGGATGCATATTCGTAGATATAAAACGCCCGTTTTTGCTTTGCGGATAGATTTGAACTCCCGTACAACAGAATAACTGCTTTAAACGGCAGACAGGTTCTCAAAAACTTGTCTGCCTTTTTTGCGTTACACCGCCCGAAGTTTTGCAAAAGACTTCGGGCTTTTTTCATTTTACGAAAAGGAGAAGACACAATGTACTTTACCGATACTCCCT
>ERZ1643249.1705-NODE-1705-length-21636-cov-4.973912_pt1 | contig 21636 bp, 20 predicted proteins | sample MGYA00579263_ERZ1643249 | MGnify/ENA primary metagenome ERZ1643249 (study PRJEB29033, sample SAMEA4952264) | chicken gut metagenome | biome: Broiler Chicken; feature: Gastrointestinal Tract; material: Caecum | place: Ireland | collected 2018 | study: Broiler... | reverse complement strand
CGTTTGTAAGAAATTTTCCTTCTACAAGTTTTATGCAAACCCCTTCTTGGGCACATGTGAAAACGGCTTGGGCACACGATTTTGTTGGGTTGTATACGAAAGATAAATTAGTTTGTGGTGCCATGATATTAAAAAGAAAACTTTTTTTGGGTAAAAAGTTATTTTATATTCCAAGAGGAATAGTTGCTGATTATAAAGATAAAAAGGCTCTTAAAACGTTTATGGTTGAATTAAAAAAATATGCAAAAAAAGATGGGGCAATTGATATAAAAATTGATCCGTTTATATGTTTTAACGAAGATAACATTCAAAACATTAGAAAAAACAAAGGAATAGAAGTTAGGAAAAGTTTTACCACTAATACCAATGAGATTATTAAGGAATTAGAAGATTTAGGATTTAAACATGGTGGATATAAAAAAGAAGTAAATGCATATATTCAGCCTAGATATACAATGGCAATATCTTTAAAAGATAAAAATGGTAATTTTTATGATAAAGAATCATTAAGAAGAACTTTTCCTAAAAACACAAGAAATTATATAGGCTCCTACCAAGAAGAAAGAGGAGTGGAATTTAGTTATTCTACCAACAAGGAAGATGTAAAAGATTTAGTTAGCGTACTTCATTGTACTGAACAAAGACAGCATATAGCTTTAAGAAGTGAAAAATATTTTCAAAAAGTAATGGATTGTTTTCCAAAAAACGCGGTTCTTTTCTTTGCAAGAGTAGATGTTATAAAGTACGTTAATTTTTTAAAGCAAGATTTAGAAAAACATCCTGATAAAAAAGAGTTTTGTGAAAAACAAATAAAAGAAGCGGAAGAAATAAAAAAAGAATTTGGAAATAAACCTTTAGCGGGTGCTACTATTGTTATGATGCCAACTTGTAATACTGGTATAAAAACAGCTTCGTTCTTGTACGCGGGCACTAATACGAAAATTATGCCTTCATTAAAAATAACAAATGGTCTTATGTATTATAGACTTTGTTATTGTTTAGATAATGGTTGTGATTATTGCGATTTAGGCGGCGTTGATGGTTCTTTAAATGATCATTTATCTACCTTTAAATCTAAGTTTAATCCAGAAGTGTTAGAGCTTGTTGGGGAGTTTGATTTAGTTATCAACAAGTTTTGGTTTTCAATGTTTAACGCTGCGGTTAAAACGTTAAAATTTGTGCGCTCTAAAAGATAAGCATTAGTAATTAAGAGTATTAAAATAAAAGAACTTTTAAATGAGTTCTTTTTATTATATAATTATTTTAGTTTGGAAGTGATATTTATGTTTAAAATAGGAAATATAAAAATGAAAAATGAAGTTGTTTTGGCACCTATGGCAGGAGTTTGTAACAGCGCTTTTAGAAGAATAATAAAAGAAATGGGTTGCGGCCTTTTATATGCTGAGATGGTTAGTGATAAAGCACTTGTTTATAACAACGAAAAAACAAAAGAGATGCTTTATATGACTGAAGAGGAAAGGCCTATAGCACAGCAAATTTTTGGTAGTGATAAAAAAAGTTTCGTTGAGGCGGCAAAAATGGTTATAAAAGAAATGTCACCTGATATTATTGATATTAACATGGGATGTCCCGTTCCTAAGGTTGCACTTAGAGCTCAGGCAGGGGCTGCCCTTCTTAAAGATCCTGAAAAGGTATATGAAATTGTTAAATCAGTAGTTGAAGCCGTTGACGTTCCGGTGACCGTTAAAATAAGAAGCGGTTGGGATCATAATAGTATTAATGCGGTTGAAATAGCAAAAGTATGTGAAAAAGCTGGCGCTAGTGCCATAACCGTTCATCCTAGAACACGCAGCCAAGGGTATCAAGGCTTGGCTGATTGGTCTATAATAAAAAAAGTAAAAGAAAGCGTTAATATTCCGGTAATTGGTAATGGTGATATTGTCAGTGCAAAGGATGCTAAAAAAATGATTGATCAAACTGGTTGTGATGCCGTAATGATTGGAAGGGGAGTACTAGGTAATCCGTTTTTAATAAAGCAAGTTTTAACATATTTAAAAACTGGTGAACTAATTCCAAATCAATCTCCTAAAGAAAAAATACAAACTTGTCTTAAACATTTTGATTATTTATTGCAAATAAAACCAGAAAAAATAGCGGTTTTAGAAATGAGAACCCATGGAGCTTGGTATTTGAAAGGGTTGCCTAACGCCGTTGCGGTGAAAAAGAGGCTGTATGAGATTACTACAAAAGAAGAATTTATTAATACAATGAAAGAATATATGGAAACTTTATAGAAATTTGTGTTATAATTTAATTGTAGGACAAGGTTATGATAATGGTGCGTAATGACATAATTTTGGCCCAAAAATAAAATAAAATATCATTAGGGAGGAAAAATGAAAAAGTATAATTTATTCAAGGTTTTAGCAATAACGATTTTTATAACTTGGTTGCTTACTTTGTTTATTCCTGGTTCATACGTTGATTACACTGGTGAAGTTGCAACAACTGGAATTACAGGAGTAGGAATATGGGGATTGTTATCTAATTTAAGTATTTCAATATCATACTTTAACGCAATAGCAGTATTTTTAATTGCATTAGCATGTTTCTATGCAGTTTTAAATAAAGTAGATGTTTATAATACTTTTGTTAGTAAAACAGCTTCTTTGTTCAAAGGAAAAGAAAAAGCATTAGTTATTATTACCATGCTGGTATTTGGAATTTTAGCTCTTTTAGTAAATGACTTTTTAATTCTTTTGGTTTTTGTACCATTTGTTTACAAGGTTATGAAAGAGTTAAACATAGATAAAAAAATAATTTTATCTTCAACTTTAGTAGCAGCTTTAATTGGTTCTATGTGCGGAATTTATAACAGTACGTTATTTACTGCATTTGGACTTGATTTAAATACACTATTATTAGTTAAGTTAATTTTATTTGTTATATCTATAGCAGTTTTAATGATTTTAACCGCACCTAAAAAAGAAGTTAAAAAAGCAGTAGTTAAAAAAACAACTTCTAAAGCAGTTAAAAAGACTACTAAAGAGGAAGTAAAAGAAAAACCAGTTAAAAAGGTTACTACAAAAGATAAAAAAGTAAGAAAGTCAGTTTATGCGATTCTTACCTTGTTACTTGGAACAATCGGTGTAAATAAATTTTATGCTGGTAAAGTAAAAGCAGGAATACTAAGTATATTGTTCTGTTGGACAGGAATTCCTACCATATTATCAATAGCAGAATTCATTACCGTGCTAACTGAAAAAGCTGATAAGAAAGGCATGATATCAGTTACGAGCGAAAGAAGAAGAAACGTTTCTTTTGGTGTTGCTCTAGTACTATTTATGCTATTTATAATTGGCGCAATAATACCTTGGGAATCATTAATAGAAAATTGTAGCGTGTTTAGTGATTTTTAATACTTGGTTAGCAGGCATTAAAATAGGTGATTATTCTATTTTTGGTAATATTATTGGATTACCTTTATCGGTTGATCAAACGACAGGTTCAACAACCGGTGTAATTAGTGTGTTTGGTACTTGGTCAATTACGGATATCGCAATACTATTATTTGTGCTTACCGCTTTGTTTGCTGTGATTAATGGTATTAAAGTTAATGATTTCATTGCTACCGTAACTGAAGGAACTAAAAAAATATTGCCAGTTGCTTTAACGGCAATGTTATTAAGCATTGTTTTGGTTATGGCAGTAACGACTGGAATAAGCGTAACAATAACTAACGGAATATTAAAACTAGCTGATGGTTTCAATATAGCGACCGCTACGCTTGCAACAATAATTGGCAGTGTTTTAACAAGTGATTTTTATTACTTAATATCAACCGTAGGTACTGTATTTAACGTTGTAGTTTCAAACCAAGAATATTATGGTGTAATTTCTTTAATACTACAAAGTGTATATAATTTAGTAATGATAATAGCACCTACTTCAGTTGGATTAGTAATAGGATTATATTACTTAAACATCCCATATAATAAATGGTTTAAGTTCATATGGAAATTATTAGTAGCGTTACTAATTATAGTAATCATAACTTCAATAATTGTATATGCGTTAGTTTAAGAGACTTTTAGGTCTCTTTTTTTTGTATCAAAATAAAATATTACACTCATAATAAACATAGAATAATTAAGAAAGGAGATTTCTATGTTTGTTAACTTTAGTGAAGAAACTAAACATCTTTTAAAGCAAGCTGAAGCTGAAAAAGATAATTTAAACCATCCTTACGTTGGAAGTGAGCATTTACTATTATCCATTTTAAAAGATAGTAAATTAACGCAAATATTTAAAAAACATAGGATCACGTATGATAAATTTAAACAAAGATTAATTTCTTTAGTAGGAATAGGAAGTAAACAAAGTGATTTTATCTTATATACCCCACTTTTAAAACGGGTTTTGGAAAATTCTGTTATAGAAGCTAAGGAAGATAATAACAAAAACGTTACTCCGGAAATGCTTATTATTTCTATTTTAGATGAAGAAGATGGTGTTGCATACACTATTTTAAAAAGTATGAAAGTAAACATTGATAAATTGTACTTTGATATTAAAAATAATAGGGTTGTTAAAAACAACAAACGAAAAAAGTTGTTGTTAGATGAACTTGGTACAGACATGACAAAACTTGCAAAAAATAAAATGCTTGATCCCGTAATAGGTAGAGAAAAAGAGGTTTCAAGAACCATTGAAATTTTACTTAGAAGGAAAAAAAATAACCCAATTTTAATAGGACCAGCAGGAGTAGGTAAAACCGCAATTGTTGAAGGTATTTCTAATTTAATTATTTCTAATAAATGTCCAAAATATTTAAAAGATAAAAAGATCATTGCTTTAAACATGTTTCAATTGGTGTCAGGTACTAAATACCGAGGTGAATTTGAAGAAAAAATGAAGTTATTAATTAAAGAGCTGGAAGAAAACCAAGATGTTATTTTATTTATTGATGAAATTCATACCATGGTTGGTGCTGGTGGTGCTGAAGGAGCGGTCGACGCATCAAACATTTTAAAACCTGCGTTAGCAAGGGGTACAATAAAAATAATAGGTGCAACCACCACGGAAGAATATAAAAAATTTATAGAGCCAGATGCAGCGTTAGCAAGAAGGTTTCAAAGTGTATTAGTTGAAGAACCAAACTTTGAAAACGTTGTTAAGATTTTAAAAGGTATAAAACCTTTATATGAAAAATACCATAACATATTAATTCCAGATGAATTACTTAAAGATATTGCTGCTTTGGCAGGAAGATACTTAATTAATAGAGCAGAACCTGATCGTTCAATTGATATTTTAGATGAGGTCTGTGCAAGATCTTCAGCGACAGAAAACTACGAAGAAAGAAGAAAAAACGTTCTTGAAAAAAGATTGGAAAAAATAAAAAAAGAAAAGTTAAGAGCTTTATCAAATAAGGATTTTAAAAGGGCTTATGAGCTTAAAAATGATGAAAATAACGTAATAAATAATATAAATAACATAAAAAACAGCATAAAAAAAGTAAATAAAGATGATGTTTTACAAGTAATAAAAGAAAAAGGAAGCATTAAAATACCATTTGGTGATGAAAATCAAAATACGTTTTACGAAAACATTGAATGTATAATAAAAAAAGAAGTTATTGGTCAAGACGAAAACATAAGAAAATTAATCATGAACTTTAGAATAAAAAACATAGCTAAAAATAAAAAATGTTATTCTGCTTTAATAATGGGTAAAAAAAATAGTGGAAAAAAGTTACTTGTTAATACGTTTATTAAAAACGTTTTTAATAAGAATAGTATAATTAAAATAGATTTATCTGAGTATACGGAGCACCATATGATTAGTAAACTTTTAGGAACAACCGCTGGATACTTGGGATATGATAATAAAAATAACATATTTGAAAAGGTTAGAACAAATCCTTCAACCGCGTTAATTGTAAGTAATTTTGAAAGAGGTTGCATAGAAGTGCAAAGTTTATTTATTAAAATATTAACGGAAGGAAAAGTACAAGATTCTAGTGGAAAAGAAATAGATTTTACTAATGGGATGATCTTCTTTATTGAAGATAAGGATGTTAGTGACTGTCCGGTTGGTTTTAATTCAAATGTTAAAGAAGATTTTTCTTTTTTACCCGATGAATTAACTAATAACGTATCAACAATAATAGCGATGAAGGAATTAAACGAAGAAGACAAAAAAACGCTACTTAATAAAAAAATTGGTAAAGTTATAAAAAAGTATGAAAACTTTAAGATAAGTGTTGATGATAATTATTTAAATAAAATATTATTTAAGTTACAAAATGCTAAGAATAATATAAACATTGATACCTTGGTTCAAAATGAGTTTGAAAGTAAAGTAATAGACGGAATAATCAAAAAGCAATCAGAAATACTTGTTAAAAGTGATGTTATAGAATAATATCACTTTTTTAATTTTATTATTTATAGTATAATATAATGTATTAAGAAAAAGCGTTTGAATGCTTTATAATAAAATGAAGGTGATGCAAATGAAACTTTATAATACTTTAACTAGAAAGGTTGAAGAATTTGTTCCTAGAGAAAAAAACGTGGTTAGGATGTACACGTGTGGTCCTACCGTTTACCATTATGCTCACATTGGTAATTTAAGAAGTTATATAATGGAAGATATATTAGAAAAAACACTTATGTATAATGGTTATAAAGTAAAAAGGGTTATGAATATAACTGATGTTGGGCATCTTTCTAGTGATTCTGATACCGGTGATGATAAAATGGTTAGTAGAGCTAAAAAGCAACATAAAACGGTACTAGATATTGCTAAGTTTTATACCGAAGCATTTTTTAATGATTTTAAAAAATTAAACATAAAAAAGCCAGATATAATTGAACCTGCCACTAACTTAATTGACGATTACATTAATTTGATTAAGGTTTTATTAGAAAAAGGTTTTGCGTATTTTTCTGGTGGAAACGTGTATTTTGACACGTCTAAATTAGAAGATTATTACGTTCTTACTAACCATAAGGAAGATGAGATGGTGGTAGGAGTAAGACAAGGTGTTGAAAGTGACTCTAACAAAAAAAATCAAGCAGATTTTGTGTTATGGTTTACAAAGTCTAAATTTGAGGATCAAGAATTAAAATGGGAATCTCCTTGGGGATTGGGATATCCAGGTTGGCATATTGAATGTTCTTGTATTTGTATGAAGCATTTAGGTGAATACGTGGATATACACTGCGGTGGTGTTGATAATATATTTCCGCACCATACTAATGAAATTGCACAAAGTGAAGCATATTTAGGCCACAAATGGTGTGATTATTGGGTACATTGCGAACACCTAAATGATAAAAACGGAAAAATGAGCAAAAGTAAAGGAGATTTTCTTACCGTTTCGTTGCTAGAAGAAAAAGGATATAATCCATTATCATACAGATTAATGTGCTTACAATCACATTATCGTAAACAACTTGTATTTTCTTTTGAAAACTTAGATAATGCCGAGCAATCGTATAAAAAGTTAAAGCAAAGAACTTTGTCCTTAACAGATAATGGGGTTTTAGATGAAAATGAGTTTAATAATTATAAAAACTTATTTTTAAAATTTTTAAATGAAGATATGAATACGTCTAGCGCGTTAACTGTTTTATATGATGTTTTAAAAGATGGTAAGTTAAATGATTTAACAAAAAAAACACTAATTAAGTCTTTTGATTCGGTTTTATCACTTGATTTATTAACACAAACAACGGTTGATAAAGAGTTAGAAGCCTATGTAGAAGAAAAAATAAAAGAAAGACAAGAAGCTAAGAAAAATAAAAATTATGAACTAGCGGACCAAATAAGAAACGAATTAAAAGAAAAAAACATTGAACTAAAAGATGCTAGAGAAGGAACTACTTGGTCGTTAATAAAATAGTATAGAAAGTAATTTAATAATACATACTAATAGAAGGTGAGTAATGTGTATTATTTAAATTGCTTTTTTATTTATTCTATTTTAGGTTACGTTTTAGAAACGGTTGTTGCTTTAATAACTAATACAAGTTATAAAAGTGGTATTTTAAATGGATGGTGGACTCCGGTATATGGAATAGGCGCCGTAACTATTTTGTTTATATCAGAATATTTATTTAAAAACCTGCATATGAATAGGATAATTGAAACCCTTGTTGTTTTCATAGTTGCAGCAATAGTTTTATCAACGCTTGAAGCGCTTGGTGGAGTTTTAATTGAAAAAACGTTTGGAATTTCTTTTTGGGATTATAGCAATCATAAACATAATATAGGTAAGTATATATCTTTAGAAATGACCGCCGCCTGGGGTGTTATAAGCATAATTTTTATTTATGTTATTCATCCGTTTTTAAAAGATATAATAAAAAAGATTCCTATATGGGTAACTATTATATTTGTTGTATTATTCTTAGCTGATTGTACGAAAACGTTTATGAGTAAAAAACGTTAAAATAAAGAGCACTCTTATGGTGCTCTTTATAAAATTTTATCAACTATTCCGTATTCTAATGCTTCTTTTGCGGATAAATAATGATCTCTTTCGGTATCCTGTTCTATCATTTTAATGTCTTTATTTGTTTTTTCTGATAATATTTTGTTTAATTTATTTCGTAAATATAAAATTCGGTCTGCAACTATTTTTATTTCCGTTGCCTGACCACTAACTCCTCCTAAAGGTTGATGTATCATAACCTCACTATTTGGTAATATAAACCTTTTTTTCTTTTTGCCACTAGCTAGCAAAACCGAAGCCATTGAAGCAGCCATTCCAACACAAATGGTAGAAACACTACTTTTTATAAAGTTCATTGTATCGTATATAGCCATACCAGCTGTTATACTTCCTCCCGGACTATTTATGTACAAACTTATATCATCGTGGGATTTTGAATCTAAGAACAGTAATTGTCCAATGACTGAGTTTGCTAGTTCGTCATCTATTTCTCCGCTTATAAATATAATTCTGTCTTTTAAAAGCCTAGAATATATATCATACGCTCTTTCTCCTGTTTTTGTTTTTTCAATAATACTAGGAATTATGTTCATATTTTATCACCCTAGTAATATTATGTATGGTAAGTTAATAAATATTACCTAAAATATTGTGACTTTTTTCATCATTTCTGATAGAATATTATTAGGATTAAAGAATAGATAAGGGTGATAATATGTCTGTTATAAAAGTAACGTATAAAAATAAGGAAACTGAGTATGAAAGAGGTATTTTAGTTAGTGAAATTGCTGAAAAAGTAAAGGAAGATTATAAATATGATATATTAGCTTCCACGGTTAATAATAGGTTAACTAGTTTAGATGATAAACTAACCAGGGATTGTGTAATTGATTTTTTTGACATATCTTCCGTTATTGGTAGTAACGTTTATGAAAGAGGCGTTTTTTTCTTATTTTGTAAGTCGGTAAAAGACGTTTTAAACTGTGATGTAAAATTATTACATTCACTAGATAAAGGTGTTTATGCTGAAATACTTACTAATAACTTGATTTCAGAAGTTACGGTAGAAAAAATAAAAATTCAAATGAGACATTTAGTAGAAGATTGTATTCCGATATCAAAGATAATGGTATCAAGAATTGAAGCTATTGATTATTATTCTAAAATAAACCAAGAAGACAAATCAAATTCTCTTAGATATATAAGTAACTCAAGTATAAGTTTATATAAATTAGATGACACCTTAGATTATTTTTATGGGGTTTTACCAAATAACACTAAGCTTTTAGATAAGTTTAATGTTAAATATTTAAAGGAAAACAAAGTTGTGTTACTGATGCCGAACATGAATGACATAGATTCTTTTGATGATTATAAGTTTGTAAAAAATGAAAAGATGCTTGAAGCCATTAAACAAAATGATGATTATTTAAATAGTTTGGATATAAGTACGTCGGTTGAACTTAATAAAGCTATATCAACTGGTAATTATGATGATTTAATAAGGGTAAGTGAAGCACTTCAAAATAATGAATTATTAGAAATATCAGAAAGAATAAGCAAGAATAAAGATTTGAAAGTAATTTTAATAACGGGTCCATCTTCTTCAGGGAAGACCACAACTTCTAAAAAATTGACTTTATTTTTAAAGAGTAAGGGCTTAAAACCAATACCTATATCGGTTGATGACTTTTACGTTGACTTAAAAGATAGGGTTTTAGATGAAAATGGAGAGCCTGAAAAAGAAAGAATTGAAGCGATTGATACTAACCAATTTAACAAGAAAATATCTGAGTTATTAAATAATAAAGAAGTGTATTTACCTAAGTACAATTTTATTACGGGTAAGCAAGAATTAAGTGAAAAAGCAACAAAGATGGATGAAAAAAGCGTACTAATTATAGAGGGAATTCATGCTTTTAACGAACAACTTACCGAAATGATCCCAGATAAAAATAAGTTTAAGATATACATATGTCCATTAACACCATTAAACATTGATAATCATAACTTATTTAAATCTACTGATAATAGGCTTTTAAGAAGAATCGTTAGAGATAATAGATCAAGGGGTGCTTCTGCATCAGTTACCCTAGAAACTTGGAAAAACGTAAGAAAAGCAGAAGATGAAATAATTTTGCCATACTTAAAAGATGCGGATTATTTATTAAACACGTCATTGGTATATGAACTTGGCGTTTTAAAAACTTACGCTGAACCACTTTTGTTTTCCGTAATGGAAGATGATCCAAATTATGATGAAGCAATTAGACTAATAAATTTATTTAGGATGATTTTAGGTATGCCTAGTGATAATGTTCCTAGCGATTCGATAATTAGAGAATTTATCGGAGGAAGTTGTTTTAAAGATTAACAAATGTTACAATATATTTATAGGAGATGATTAAATGGCTATTAAAGTTGCAATAAATGGTTTTGGAAGAATAGGTAGATTAGTATTTAGAATAATGCAGGAAGACCCTTCTTTTGAAGTGGTAGCAATAAATGATTTAACTGATGCTTCCCAGTTAGCTTATTTACTTAAGTATGATACTTCACATAGAAGGTATAGAACTGAAGAAATTACAAATGATGAAAGTAATATAATAATAGGAGATCAAAAAATTAAAATATATAAGGAACAAGATCCTTCAAATTTACCGTGGGGTAGTTTAGGTATAGACCTAGTGTTCGAATGTACCGGTTTTTTCACGAGTAAGGAAAAAGCTGAAGCTCACGTAAAGGCGGGGGCAAAAAAGGTAATTATATCCGCTCCAGCTAAGGGAGACCTAAAAACAATCGTTTATAACGTTAACCATGAAACTTTAACAGGAGATGAAAAAATAATAAGTGCTGCAAGTTGTACCACTAATTGCTTAGCACCGGTTATGAAATTATTATGTGATAATTATGGAGTGGAAAAAGGTTTTATGACAACGGTTCATGCGTACACTAATGATCAAGCAACCCTTGATGTTGCCCATAAAAAAGGTTTTATGTCAAGAAGAGGAAGAGCGGCAGCCGCTAACATTGTGCCAGCGTCTACTGGAGCGGCAAGCGCAATTGGTCTTGTTATTCCTGAATTAAAAGGTAGGCTTGACGGAACGGCCATGAGGGTTCCTGTTACAACTGGCTCTGTTGTTGATTTAACATTAGAACTTAAAACAAACGTAACTAAAGAGGAAATAAATGAGTTGTTTAGTAGTAACCAAAACGAAACCTTAAAGTATACCACTGATCCTATCGTTTCAAGTGATATAATTGGTATCGAATGTGGATCTTTGGTAGATGGACTTTTAACTAACGTTATTGAAGTGGATGGCAAACAATTAGTTAAGGTTGTTGCTTGGTATGATAACGAAATGAGTTATTCAGCACAAATGGTTAGAACGGCTAAATATTTTGTTAATAAATAAAACACTTGATAAAAAAGCTAGTGTTTTTTTAATTTATTCATGTTATAATAAAAACATTTATTTGTGGAGGGTTTGAATATGAGAGTTTATACTTTATTAAATGATTATACTTTTGATAAAATGGTTAAGGAAGGAGAAGTGATAAGTCCGCATTGTGGTTATAATTCCATAATAAATTTTTCTGGAACAGCACTTTTAAAATTTGGTAGTAAACTTTATGAAGATACTTTTTCTAAGAATCAAGAATATGATGAACGTCCAATTTTTTTCGTTTTGCTATAGATGCTATAAGTAATTATATTCAAGAACATGATTGGCATGAATATGATTACTTTTGTGTGTTTGATATTCCAGAGGAGTTTTTGGAAAAAGGTTTTGGAAGTTATAGAAGATATGGATCTTTAGTTACTCCAGTATATATGGCTAAGGAAAAAATAACAAAAGATTATTTACAGTCATATACAAAATGTAGAGAGGTAGACATAATAAGGACATGGTTCGATTACGAAAAGTTATTTGATTATATAAAAAAAGATTTAGAGGATTGTGTTATTTGGCATTCTACGGTTGGTAAAATCAGCATAATATGCATAGATGATGCTTATACAGTAAAGCCGATCTGTGGTTCTAAACGAGCTGGTGGATTTATGTACCATTATGCAACTTATAGGGGCTTTCTTTCTTACACCAGAGGATTCTTACCTGCTTTTTTATCTTAAGTTACTACTAAAGAAGAAACTAAAGAAATTTTAACAAAATGTGATGAGTTAAATAGACAATGCTATGATAACCTAAAATCATTATTGACAGATGATGATTTAGCGCGCCTTTCTCAAATTGAAAATCAATTTCATAAAAAGGAAGTAAAAACGCAAGTTGATGCAGGTAAGTTATTTAATGAAATTGAAAACATATGTTATCCACAGGATAAATTAGGACATAGCCCTGCTGTTTTGAAAAAAACACATAAGTAAAATGTCTGTTTTTGGGCAATCTTATTATTAAATATATAAAAAATATTAGCGTTGAGAAGGAGATATAAAATTATGCAGAAATTATCTAATAATGAACGATATGATATACTTTTTACTGATATAGACGGGACTTTAATTGATGGTATAAACGATGAAGATGGTAAAACTATTATTAGTACTTACGAACAAGATTTAGAAAAACATAGAAAGTTAAAAGATTTTTATAATTCAATTTTAAAAGGAAACAATATTTTGGTGGTGGTGACTTCTACTTTTCATGGTGATTCTAGAAAGAAGTTAAAAAATATAGATATGGTCATTGATGAAAAAAACAAGAAAAAAGTATTATATTTTATGAGCGATAAAGATCGTGGTGTAGAAGAATTTATAAATATTGATAAGATCATATATGAAGGAATAGAAATAACCTTAGTGAAAAACAAGAGGGAAGCTGTTGATAAGGTTTTAGATTCTTTAGATGAATTTAACGTTGAAATAAATGCAATATATGGCATTGGAGACTCTATTGCTGATATTGATATGCTTTTAAGAATAAAAGAATTAGGAGGTATAATAGGGTTGGTAGCAGATGAAAATATGACTATACACTATACCCCAGGTTATGTTGTTCCTTCTAAGATAACTTATGAAAATATTGAAGAAGTAGCAAATAATATTGCAAGTATTGAATTCCGTCTTGAAAGATATAATCTTATTAATAAATACAAAAGTTTATATGGTGCTGAATTTATTAAATATATTAGAAATTCGTATGAATTCAAAGAATTAAAGAAAAAACAAAAAAGTAGGGCATTAGAGATACAAGAAAAATTTTTACGTGGATATTTAATAAGAGATGATTTGGTTAAGTTGGTCTATTTGTCATCACTTGCTTTTAATTACATGACTAAAAACTCTAATTATGTAGGGAATGGTATATTTTATTATGACAAAGATAAATATGATGAGATTTTAAAACTAGGTGAACATATTTCTCATCGCGTTCTTGAAAGACAATCTGATTTGTTATTAGGACGGCCTATTGTTAAGCTATTTGATAATAAGTAAAAATACTAATGTAAAAGTTAGTGTTTTTTTAATTTATTCATGTTATAATAAAATATATGAAATAATAGGGTGGTGATATTGTGAATGATTTAAATTATTCTACTGACGTTGAATATGAAACAAAAGATAAAAAGAAGTTTCAAATAACCCGTGGTATGGTTATTTTAGCTATATTAGCACTTATTATTTTAATAACCGTAATTGTGATTATCGTTGTAAAAGTAAACGAAAAGAAAAAAGAAACTTATACTTTAGATGACTTTAATAAGTTAGAAGAAAGAATGGTGGAGGAAGCACCTACTTATATTTCCCAAAAACAGATTGTTTTAACCGGAGAAGAATTAGTAATAAACTTAAAGGATTTATTGTTAGAAAATGGCGGATTTATTGATTCTAGCAAAGTTAAAGCGGCCAAAGTTTGTGAAGGGTACGTTATTGCGGTTAAGCAAGATACGGAAAAATATTCTTCATACATAAAGTGTGGGAATATGTATACCACTTCGGGTTATGTAAGTAATTTAATTAGTAATGAGACAACAACTACTAAAGAAAATAAAGATACCACTAAACCAGATTTGGTTTTAAAGGGAGAAAAAGAAATAGTGATAAACGTTGGGGATAAGTTTGAAGACCCTGGAGTAACGGCAACCGATAACGTGGATGGAGATTTATCTTCATCAGTTAAGAAAACCGGTAGTGTTGATACGTCGAAAGCTGGTACATATACGATAACTTACTCTGTTTCAGATAAAGCTGGAAATAAATCTGAAGTAAAAAGAACGGTAAAGGTTGTTCAAAAAGCAACCACCACTAAAACGGAAAGTACTAAAAAAACCACCACCAAGAAAAATAATGTTACCACTACAAAAAAAGTTACTACAAAAAGGCCAACCACGCCTCCTGTAATTACTTTGTATGGCAGTAGAACAATTACGATAAATACGGGTGATAGATATAATGACCCTGGTTATTCTGCCGTGGATTCATTGGGCGGTAACATAACTTCTAGGGTTAAGGTATCAGGTAATGTTAATACTAGTGTAGCCGGAACTTATTACATAACGTATTCAGTAACGGATAATTATGGTAATAAGTCAAGCGTTAGCAGAACCGTGGTGGTTAAGTCAAGTAGTATACCTCTAACGGGAATATCAATATCACCTAATGATTTCGTTTTATCGGTTGGACAAAGTAAAACATTAACGGTTTTTTATACACCATCAAACGCAACTGATAAAACGGTTTCTTGGAGTAGTGATAATCCTAGCGTAGCAACCGTAAGTGGCGGAGTTGTTTATGCTAAATCAAGGGGAAGTGCAATAATAACCGTAAGAGGTTCAAACGGTAAGTCAGCAACAACTAGAGTTACCGTTAAATAGGAATTTATTTCCTATTTTTTTATTAACCGTGTTATAATGAAAATGGAGGATAGCATGAAAAAGACAATAAAGGATTTTGATTTGTTAAATAAAAGGGTAATAATAAGGTGTGACCTAAACGTTCCAATAAAAGATGGAGTTATACTTGATGATAATAGAATTAGGTCAAGCGTTAAAACAATAAAATATGCTATTGATAATAATGCTAAAGTAATAATCTTATCTCATTTAGGAAGGGTAAGTAGCGAGGAAGATAAAATTAAAAATTCTCTTTATCCAGTTTCGATTAGACTTTCTGAATTACTTAATACCAAGGTAGAATTTATAGATGAAACACGTGGACATGTGTTAGAAAATGCAATTGAAAACATGAAACCTAAAGATGTAATTTTAGTTCAAAATACAAGATATGAAGACTATCCTGATAAAAAAGAAAGTAAAAATGATCCGGAACTTGGAAAATATTGGGCTAGTTTAGGTGATATATTTATAAATGATGCTTTTGGAACCGCTCACAGGTGCCATGCTTCGAATGTTGGTATCGCCAGTATATTGCCATCTGGTATAGGCTTTTTAATTGAGCAAGAGCTTAAGATGCTTGGTGACACCCTAAATAATCCTAAAAAGCCTTATTTGGTTATTATGGGGGGTGCCAAAATAAATGATAAAATTCCTGTGATTGAAAAGTTAGTTACTAAGGCGGATTATATTTTGCTTGGCGGCGGCATTGCTAATACTTTTCTTAAAGCCAAGGGAATGGATATTAAGTCTTCGGTTTATGATAAAGATAGCATATCTTTTGCAAGTAATATGTTAAAAAAATATGAAGATAAAATTATATTGCCAATTGATGGGTATGGTTCTAATGCATACCAAGATGGCCTTGAAGTTAGTTATTCTGATATGACAAACATTCCTGATGGGATTATGATTTTGGATATAGGACCTAAGACTATTAAATTGTTTTCAGAATACATAAATAAAGCGAAAACGGTTTTTTGGAATGGGCCAGTTGGGGTATCTGAATTTAGTAATTTTGAATATGGTACCAAACAAGTTTGTCAAACTTTAAAAGAAAGTGGTGCAATTGTTGTTGTGGGCGGGGGTGACTCTGCTGCAGCAGCGATAAAGTTTGGATATAAAGATTCTTTTTCGCACATTTCAACAGGTGGTGGAGCTTCTTTAGAGTTTATTGAAGGAAAGACTTTGCCTGGAATTGATATAATAGAAGAAAAATAGGTGTAGTATGAAAAATAAAAAAATTAATTTATTTATTTTAACGATAGCGTTTTTGTTAGTACTTTATTTTGCACTAAAAGATAATTTTAAAGATGTTTTAAAACAATTATCTAAGGTTAACCTTTGGATCTTTGTTTTTGCGATTCTTATATACGTTACGTCTTTAGCATTTAAATCGTTAAGCTTACATATGTTTATTAAAAATCATAAAAAAGATTATCCTTGGAAAAAAACTTATGAGTTAACTTTAATTGGACAGTTTTTAAATGGTATTACCCCGTTTCAATCAGGAGGGCAACCATTTCAAGTTTATTTGCTAAAGAAACAAGGAATTAGAATAAGTGATTCCACAAGTGCGATGATAAAGGATTTTATTTCTTTTCAAATAGCCCTAATTTTAATGGGAGTAGTAGCGCTCGTTAGTAACAAATTATTTGGTGTTATGGCTAAACAAAGTTATCTAAATTGGCTGATTGGGCTAGGTTTTATTATAAATGTTATAGTACTTTTGTTTTTATTTTTAATAACAAGCACTAAGAAAACGTCTTTAAAAATAATTAATAAATTATTGGATGCGGTTTTTAGGTTAAAAATTGTTAAAAAAACAAGTATTACAAAGGAAAGGATAATGTCAGGGTTATCAAATTTTTATGAAAGTGGAATTGAACTAAGAAAAGATAAGTTAAAACTTTTTTTCGCAATAACATATAACGTAATTAATCTAGTGTTACTTTATTTAATACCGTTTATTATTTTTAAATCAATTGGTTGTGATAGTGTTACTCCTTTTGCTTCGGTTGTTGTAACAGCCTTTATAATGCTAATAGGAAACTTTATTCCAATACCTGGTGCAACTGGAGGGATTGAATATAGTTTTATTTGTTTCTTTGGCAGCTTTATTTCAAGCAAGTCAATTTTATCAAGTTCGATGTTATTATGGCGTTTTGTTACTTATTTTTTAGGAATGGTAATTGGCTATATGGTTTTAGTATTTAAAAGGGAAGTGAATAAAAAATGAGAATAGGGTTATTTACGGATACTTATCCACCATACATAAACGGAGTTTCAACCAGTGTTTTAATGTTAAAACAGGGATTGGAAAAACTCGGACACGAAGTGTATGTTGTTACGGTAAACAGTGAGAACTTTCATTATAAAAAGGAAGATAACGTTTTAATGATACCAGGAATTCCTATTGGGATATATGATTTTAGAATGACAAGCTTGTACCCTTTAAGAGCATTAAAAATAATAAAAAGGTGGAATTTAGATGTAATTCATACCCACACTGAATTTGCCGTTGGCACGTTTGCTAGGCTAATTGCAAAACAGTACAATATTCCGCTTGTTCATACTTACCATACCATGTATGAGGAGTATATATACTATATAACCAAGGGATACTTTGATGGGGCTTCTAAAAAATTGGTTGAGTATCTTACGTTGTTTTTGTGCGATAAAACGGTAGAAGAATTAATTGTTCCAACAAAGAAAACGTATGATTTATTTAAAGAAAAATATAAGGTAAAAAGAGATGTTCATATAATACCTAGTGGAATAGATGTAACAAGGTTTTATAAAGAAAACGTGGATTTATTATCAATTAAGTCACTAAAAAAGGAATTAAATATAAAAAAGGATGATTTTGTTATATTATTTGTAGGTAGGATTGCTAAAGAAAAGAGCATAGATTTTTTAATAAAAAATTTAAAAACAATATTAAAGAAAGTTCCTAAAGCAAGGATGATAATAGTTGGAGATGGGCCAGACATGAACGAGCTGGCACTCTTGGTTCGTGAAAATAAGCTGGATAAACACGTGACTTTTACTGGTAAAGTACCGTGGAGTGAAATTCCAAAATATTATCAATTAGCTAACGTATTTGTTACGGCATCTAAAACAGAGACTCAAGGTCTTACCGTAATAGAGGCAATGGCAGCGGAAAAACCAGTTGTGGCGATTAAAGACGAAAGCTTTGAACTTGTTATGAAGGATAAACAAGATGGACTATTTTTTGAAACAAAAGAAGAGTATCAACGGTTAATAATAGAACTTTATAATAATCCATCTTATGCAAAGATGATTGCAAAACAAGCTAGAATAACCGCTAACGCTTATAATCCTGAGGTTTATGCAAAAAGGGTACTTGAGGTGTATGAAAGCGTAATAAACAAAGATACTAATACACTTAAAAAAGTTATTAATAAAGTAAAAAAAGTTTTTGTTAAAACGGGTGATACAAAGTGAAAAAAATAATAGTTTGTAACCATAAGATGTATTTGACTAGGGATGAATCTAAGGTTTTGAGAAAAAAAATAGACACAATTGATACTTCTGGTATAGATTTAATAATTTGTCCAAATTATTTGAACTATGACGTCTTTTCTAGCTACAAATTGGGGTCACAAGATGCTTTTTATGAAGATAAAGGTTCTTATACTGGAGAAGTGTCCGCTTACGATTTATCTTTAATAGGAGTTAAATACTCATTAGTTGGTCATAGTGAAAGAAGAAAGTATGATGATAATAAGGCGATTAACGCAAAAATAAAAGCAATTTTAAGAAATTCAATGACACCTATTTTATGCGTGGGAGAAACTAGGCTTGATAGAGAACTTATGAGAACACCGGAAGTCATAAAAAAACAGCTTGATACCGCTTTAGAAAACGTAAAACTAGATGATTCGCAGGAAATATTTATTGCATATGAGCCAGAATATTTAATCGGTGGTAAAACCGCTTTAACAAAAAAAGAAATAGATGATACTATTACGTATATAAAGAAAATAGTGGATTATACGGGTATAACTAATTATAAGCTTCTTTATGGAGGTTCAATTACTTCAAAAAACATCAGTAATATCAAAAGTGAAAAATTAGATGGTTATTTAATAGGAAGCTCATCAGTGGACGAAAAAGAACTACAACAAATAATAAATTGTATAAAATAGTGTAAAGGATAATGTTTTTCAACAAATTATTCTTTTCTTTTCTGTTAAAATTGTGCTATGCTAAACATGTAAGACTAGGAAGGGAAGTATAAATATGGCAGAAATTATTGAATTTCCAAAACAACCGGATAGAAGTAAGCTTATTGATGCTTTACTGGATATACGTCTTACTTTAACAAATAAAAAGCTGGTTAGTGATTATATTAAGAAAAGCGAATTTAAAAAAATACTTTCTGATGAAAAGCATATAGTTCAAGACAATTATGTTAGCTCGGCTATAGATGATTTGTTTAAAGAGTATTTTGAAATTAAGCCAAGCATGACTAATGATAATGAATCTTTATCAATTAACCAAATGGAGAATATAATTGATAATGATATTTATCAAGATTCTGGTAATGGTAAAGGTAGATCACTAATAAAGACTGATGGACATTATAAAAGCCCGGCAGAAGGCGGCTCAAATCCAGATTCAAAAGCAGCATAAAATAAAAAGTAGAATAATTTTTAAGGATGTAGTATTACATTCTTTTTTTATTCGACAATGTTTGATAATTTAATTAAAAACCGTGTAATATAATACCTAATAGTTTGACAAGGAGGACATATAATGAAAGAAGAAAAACAAATAAGATTAATGGTTGTAGATGATAACGAAAGTTTGGTTGGAATGCTTAAAGATTATTTTGAAGATCATAAAAAGATAAACATTGTGAATGAGGCTTATAACGGGTTGGACGCGGTTAAGAAAATAGAAGAAAACAAGGATAATTTTGATGTTTTACTTTTGGATTTAATAATGCCAAAAAAAGATGGTATATACGTATTAGAAGAACTTAAGAAAAAAGGAATAGAAAAACCGGTTGTGATAGGAACTTCTTTTAATGCTGATGAAACGATCGCTAGAGTATCTAAATATAATCCAAAACATTTTATATTAAAGCCATTTGATATGAGTGATTTAGAAAACAAGATTCTTGATGCGGTAAACTTTGTGCCGGAAAAGGATAGTAAAATAAACGTGTATCACAATAACTTGGAAATCTCGGTAACTAAGTTGTTACATGGGCTTGGAGTACCATCTCACATAAAGGGTTATCAGTATATAAGAGAAGGCGTAATTTTAATGTATGAAAAACCAGATATAGTTGGTGCAATCACTAAAGAATTATATCCAGAAATTGCAAATAGATTTGATACAACCGTATCTAGAGTAGAAAGAGCGATAAGACATGCTATTGAAGTTAGCTGGAACCGTGGTGATATTGATTTAATGGAAGAAATCTTTGGTCATAGCGTTGATTATGATAGAGCAAAACCAACTAATAGTGAGTTTATTGTAACCGTTTCTGATAAATTAAGGTTGGAATTTAATAATGCAAAGCAAACAAGCTAAATATTTTAGCTTTTTTTGTTTATTTTAATAATTTTTTAATAATTAGATGATATAATACAATTATTAGGAGGATATAATATGGTTATAAATAGTGAAAACGGGATATCTAAATTTTTTTCCAAGGTTTACTTATGGATGTTTATAGGGCTTTTAATATCAGGAGGCGTTGCTTATTACACTTCTGTTACTCCAGCAATGATACGAATGGTTTATTCAAGTTTTAACTTGATACTTATTATTGGACTAATCGTTGTAATAGCTTTTAGCGCTTTAAGAAATAAAGTATCACCACTAGTTGCTAAAATTTTATTTATTGCATATTCCGCTATAAGTGGACTTACGTTGTCATCAATTTTCTTGGTATATAAAATTGAAAGTGTTGGCTTGGTATTTTTATCAGCAGCGGTAATGTTTGGATTATTAGCGTTATATGGATACATAACAAAGCAAGATTTATCATCTTTAGGTAAAATACTTATATTTGCCTTACTAGCAATAGTTGTAATGTCACTTATAAACATTTTTGTTGGTAATGAATCATTTGATATTTTTATATCAATAGTATCAGTAGTAATATTCTTAGGACTTACGGCTTGGGATATGCAAGCATTAAAGGCAATGTATAATTATTATTCATCTGATGAACGAGAGTTAAGTAAAATGGCAATATATGGTGCATTAGATTTGTATTTAGACTTTATTAACATATTCTTAAGTTTACTTAACTTATTTGGAAAAAGTAAGGATTAACACCTTTTAAGGTGTTTTTTGTTTTACAAAAATTGACA
>ERZ1643249.1701-NODE-1701-length-21668-cov-5.522325_pt1 | contig 21668 bp, 31 predicted proteins | sample MGYA00579263_ERZ1643249 | MGnify/ENA primary metagenome ERZ1643249 (study PRJEB29033, sample SAMEA4952264) | chicken gut metagenome | biome: Broiler Chicken; feature: Gastrointestinal Tract; material: Caecum | place: Ireland | collected 2018 | study: Broiler... | reverse complement strand
CGAGCTCCATGAAGTCGCGGATGAGCTTCATGAGGTTCAACTCCTCAGCGTACTCCTCAGGTGTCACCCCCTCGATGGTCGCGAGGATGACGACGACATCCTGCTTGTGCCCGCGAAGCAGTGCCGGGATACCGGCACGCATGCGCTGCGCGAAGAACTCGTTCGCCTCCATGCCCTCGGGCACTTTCTCGCGCTCGAACATCTTGGCGACGTCCTTATCCTGCGCGATGTTTGCGATGGGGTCGATCAGGTCGGCGATCACGTCCAGCGTGCGCTCGCCGCGCACGTCACTGAGTTTCATTCCTCGCCACCCCCGGCCTTGACGTAGACTTCAAACGGCACCTGGTCGATATTATCCATGGAGTAGTGGCCGGTGTACTCGAACTCGAACTGGCCCTTCCCCTTGTCGGCGGTCTGGATCTTGAAGCCGCCGGTAGAGAGCGCGTTGATGAGCTTGATGGCGATGAAGCCCGCCTTGCCCGTGGACCCGTCCACGTTCACGTCGGAGTAGTCGCCGACCCACCAGATGTCCCGGAAGTCGTCTTGGGACACGTAGTTGCGGGGGGTAACCTTCTCGCCGCTGATGTCGGCGGTGCCGATCATAGACTTTGCGATAGCGGTATCCATCGTGACATATGTTCCGGACATGACGACTTCCCAGGAGTCGATCTTCTTCAGCTCCTTGGTGTTCTTGGGGCAGTTGTCGATGTCCTCGCCGAAGTCGGTGTACTCGGGCGTGGCCTCAAAGGAGACGCCGCCGGTGGTCGCACCGAAGATCTTGGCCGGGGTGATGGTCCCGGTCGTCGGCTCGAACTCGGTGGTCAGAATGCCTGCGTTGAGCTGCAGCTTCCTGAATGTGTCCGTCGGGATCTGAGTGAACTTGGCCATATGGCTCGTCCTCCTAGTCTGTGGTGATGAACTCGGCGGTGAGGTTCACGTACCGCCTCTTGATCTTGTCGTCGGTGGAGTCGCCCATGCTCTGGCAGAACGGCGAGCCCTTCTTGAGGAGCACCGCACCATCGTCACATGCGAGGTACTTCCCGCCTGCGACGGCCTTTGACACCTCGCGGGCCTTCGCGTTCGGCTCTGACTCGGAGTCGCCGCGGTACCAGATGCTCATAGGGAGCGAGACGTCCCCTCCCCAGAAATCGTCGACTGCGAGCTCGTACGTGATGTACGGGAACTCTGCGTCGTCAGGCACCGATGTCGCTGCGTAGGCGGGGATGCCGAAACCCGACATGAAGCCATAGACTGCTGCCTCAGGTGTCACGTCAGCTCCCATTCCTCGGCCGATACCTGCTCGAAATCGAACGTCGCGACAGACGGCGGGCGTACGTCGTCCCCGTTGGACGTCACGCGGAACACCTGGCCGTCACGCACCCTCTTGAAGACGTCGTGGAACTCGAGCGCCGCGTTGGGCGAGGTCGTGACGGTGTACGTGTTCGTGAGGCCTTCCTTCTCGGCGATGCGCGCTTCGAGGCTCGAATCCTTCACGATCGCGGCGTCGAACCCCGCGCCCGCCTGCCACTCGACTTTGAGCCCGCCCTCGCCGTCGGACACCTTCGCCTTGTTCATGATGACGCAAGGCTCCTTGAATGCGTCGATCAGGCTCATGGCAGCTTCCTCCACTGGTTGAGGCGGCGTCTGAAGACATCTTGCCAGCGCATCGGCATGCCGTCGGCACCGGAGCCCTTCGTGTACGAATACCCGCCGAAACTCTCGGAGGTATACGCCGACTCGGGGTTCTTCTCGCACCAGGCGTCGATCTCGTTGGCGAGCTCGATCACCGTCGAGGGCACCGCCAGCGCCCAGACCTCGCCGTCGAACTCCTCGTCCGTGAGGGCCGCGTCGGGCCACCGGTGGAGCCCGTCGTTGAAGACGGACCCCACCAGCCTGAAGTACTGGCCCTCCTGGAGGAACTGGTGCGGGAGCGCGAGCTCGCCGTCGACGATATGCAACTCGCCGATCAAACGGTCCTTCTCGAACCAGTTATGGATGCTACCGAGCACTTCCTCCAGCATGACGGTTCCTTAAGCTCCGGTCTTCGGCGAGGTCTTGATGCCGGTCATGCGGCCGGCCTTGAGGGTGTTCTTGAGGGCGACACCCGCGACGAGCTCGACCTCGCCGGTCTTGACGGCGCCCGGGAGGGTGAGGTCGGGCATGTAGGATGTGATAACCTTCGTGCCGGTCGGCGAGATGCCGTGGAAGGCATCGAGGCCGAACTTCACGGCATAGATGTCGGAGGTGCCGGCAGTGGAGGCCGCCGCGGCGACATCCGCCACGATGCTCTTGTTCGTGCTGCCGTCGTAATACTCGCCTGCATCCATGAGCTCGATGCCGTTGTAGGTCTCGACCACACGGCCGAACTCGTCGCGGGAAGACGTGTAGTAGCCGGCACGGCGGGCGATGCCGCGGAGCTTGGAGAGCATCTTGCGGTTCATGATGAGCATGTCGGGCATGCCGTCGAGGCCGCTGATGAACTCGTCGAGCTCGTCGAGGAACAGGTTGTAGTTCGCGTCCATGTTCTCGGCGGTGGTGAGGTCCGCGGTCGAGGTGTACTCGGTGGAGGTGCCGCCGAGCAGCTTCTTGAGGCCGTCGAACGTGTTCGTCACGAAACCTGCGCCGGAACCGGCGGAGGTGCCGTTGATCACGGCATTGGTGAAGAAGTTCGCGGTAGCCTTGATCTTCTCATCGGCCTGGAACACGAGCTCGTCGATCGCACCGGAGGTGTCCTGGATCACACGGTCGACCGCGAACGAGCCGCCCATGATGATCGCGGAAGTGGTCTTCTTCTCGCGCTTGGCTTCGTTCGCGGTGTACTCGGTGTTGATCGCACGGGTCGCCGCTGTGGAAGGCGTCTTCAGCTGGATGTAGCCGTAGGTGAGCGTCGAGCCGCCGGTGCCCGGGGAGATCGCGTTGTCGAAGGTGAGGCGATCGAGGAGCAGCGAGGAGCGACGGAACATGTCGACGACCTGCTGGTCTACCTTGTCGGCCATGCCGACCTTTGCCTCTTGGAGTGTGATAGCCATATCTGGCCTCCTTAGTCGTTATGCTCGGTGTACTTCTGCCGGAGCGCCTCAGCGAGGTCCTTCGGCTCGTTCTCGGAGCCGCCGTTGCCGCCTGCGGGCGGGGTGTCGACCCCGGCGGGCTTCGAGCCCGTGGTCTGGATGAAGTCCGACCACTCGCTCTTGACCGCCTCGGTGACCTTGTCCGCATCGACGATGGCCCCGTCTTCCACGCTGACCTCGGAGAGGTCGGCGACTCGCATCACGGCATCGAGCCGCTTGGGGTCGACTCCGGCATCCTGGAGCAGCTTGCGGTAAAGCGCATGCTTCTCGCGATCGGACGCGTCCTTGGCGGCACGCTCCTTAAACGCCTCGAAGTCGGCATGCTCCTTCTCGTACTTCTCCTTGTAGCCGTCGTCGGGCTTCCCCTTCAGCTCATCCAGTTCGGCCTGTACCTGGGGCAGCTCGTCGGCCGCGTCCTTGTACTCGTCGCGCTCGTCCTTCAGCGCGTTGACCGTCTCGGCGTGGGCCTCGATGATCTGGTCGATCTTGTCATCATCGATGCCCATCGATCGGAGTAGCTTGCGGGTGAGTGCCATGATGTTCGCTCCATTCCTTCGGATTAGGGCCAGATGCCTTGGGCCCGGCTTCGCGCTGTGCCTCGCGCGATTACTACATGTGCTATCTTACCATTTAATTCGCGCCACCGAGGGCATCTTTAAGCACTTGCCGATACTGGCTGCCATGCTCGGTCGCGGCAGGCCTCAGGAACGGCTGCGCCTGCATCTTCGACGTGCCGAGTTCGACATAGGGCGCGTACTCCACGTTCGTGCCCACGTACACCGCGTCCTCGGAGGACGCGACCGCGTGCGTGATCGAGTTGCGCAGGTTGCCCGTGTCGACGGGGCACGCGCGCTTGGCGTAGCCCTCCGCCGCCAGGCCGATCTCCTCCAGGGCGCGGTCTATCGCCCGTTGGATGCCCCGCGAGGCCTCCTCGGTGTTGTCCTCGTTGACCGTCACGCCGTCGATCGCCATGTCGGCCTCCTTCCCTATATCTCTCCGAGGCCCTCCGATGCCCCTTCCCGGCCCTTGGAGGACCGTCCCGGTACCCGCGCCCGGGTGCGGCCCTGGAGGGCCTCCGTCAGCCCTCCCGCCGCCTCGTGCGGCGCTCGTGCCCCTCGCGCCACTCCTCGTAGCTCACCCCGCCCAGGTTCGAGTGCCTCGCGCCCTCGGCGGAGTCCGCGCCGTCCACCACCGGCACCAGGGTGCACCGGCAGTTGTACACTTCGCTGCCGCGCCCGCTCTCGGGGTCCCCCGGGTACTTGAGGCCGTTGCTGAAGCTCTCCTCCATGCCCACGATCTCGCCGTCCAGGCGGCGGTGCGAGTGCCGGGTGCGCCCGTCTAGCGTGGCGAGCCACTGCTTGCGCACGCGGACGCCCATGCCCTCGGCGCGCCGGTAGGCGTCCACGCGCCCGGCGTTCTGGGCGGAGGTCATGGCCGTGCGGGCGGTGCGCATGGCCGCCCTCTCGTCCATGTCCGCCACGGAGCGTATCCTCTTGGACACCTGCCCCAGGTCCTCGCCCTGCAGCACGCCCTGCGTGATCGCCGACGCGATGTGCCTCCGGTTCCAGGCCAGGTCCTTCCTGCCGTCCACCTTGACCGTGGGCAGCAGGTCCGGCTGGTCGCGGATCAGGCGCTCCACCGCGGCGCGGTCGTAGAGGGTGTAGGACGTGTCGAGGTTCGAGCCGCGCTCGACCTGGAAGGTGGCGTAGTCGTGGTTGATCGCGTAGGCGTCGGGCAGGTACCCCGACACGATGGACGCCGCTATGCGGTCGGCGCTGCGGTAGTCCTCGGCGAGCGTGTCCACGAGCTCCTGCCACCTCCTGCCGACGAGTATCTGCCCCCTGCGCCACTCGCGGTAGTCGGCCTCGGTCTCCTCGCCCCGGCGCACCGCCTCCGCGTGGATCCGGTCCTTGGCCTCGAAGCGGCGCAGGTAGTCGGCGAGCCTCTCCTCCGCCTCCTCATAGGCCGCGACGTACTCGCGGCGCACCCTCTCGGAGACCTCCCCGATCAGGGCCTCCGTGGCCTCGTGCCCCTCGTCCGCCATGCAGCACCACCTCCATCTCGATCACCGGGCCCCGCCGCCCCTCGGTCAGCTCGGGGCGGAGCCTCTCTATCGCCCCCATGATCAGGGCCTCGTCACTGGGCCCCGCCACCGCCTACACCACCCGCCAGTACGCCGGGTACGGCTTATCAGCCTATGAGGAAGCACGGCAGCGGGCGTATCCAGCCGTGCGTCGGCGCGTAGTAGTTGGCATAGCCGCGGCCGTCGACATCGCACGCGCTGGACGCAGAACCACCCATGACAGACCGCAGCCACCAAGGGGCGCGACCGCCCGCGATGCGGCTTGCCGTGTCGCTGAAGATGGGGAACTGGCTATCGAAGCCGACAGAGTAGCCCTTGGTGCCCCATACCGGACAGCCGTAAACCTCCATCTCAGATGGCGACCAGACCTTGCCCAAGTCCGCCCAGCTCCAACCGCTCGATTCGGTGAGCTTTTCGCTCGAAGAATAGCGCTCTTCGAGAAGCACGCGCTGCGCCATGATCGCGTTCTGAAGCGCGGTCGGCAGCGCTGGCAGGAAGTCGTTGATTTCCCAGTCATGCAGCTTCGAAACCAAGTAAGGGTGCTTCTCGTCGGCGGTACCGTTGTTGTCGTTCGTATCTCGCCACTGAAGGTAGCTGGTGTTGGATGCCTTGTCGCCCTTCACGGTGACGGGCGCGAGCGGCACCATGACGATATGGTGCCCCTTCGCGGTGTCTCCGCACTGGTAGTACTGGTCGATAGCGCCGATGCGGTAGCGCACCGTCTGCGCTGGCACGTTAGCGCCCTCGGAAACGGGAACGTCGATGTAGTCTCCGATGCGCAGACCGGCGAAGTTGGCGTTTCGCGCGCGGTTGCGAAGCCACGTGTAAACGTCGGTGCTCCCGATCTCGCTTGCGAAGACCGAAGCGAGCGAGCGACCGCCGTATGCGTTGATGATGTGCTGCCGGTCGTATTCCTCGGCAGTCGTTACGGCGTTCGCCGTGTTGCGCGCTGAAGTGTCCTTCAGGTTGTACGCGGTGCCATTGATAGAGAACTTCGACAAGTCGGCCATTGCTTTTCTCCTTCCTTAGTTGAGTGTCGCCGTCTCGCCGCTCACGTTCGCCTGAGCGACGGTTACGGTCTCGCTAGAAAGTGCAGTGCGTCTGTTGGTGGGCATGTACGCCGTTTCTCCAAGGACTATGTAGCCGTCCTGTAGCTCCACGAGCGCCGTCGCAAGCGTCGCGTTCTCATCCCTCAACTCTTGCACCCCGTCATCTGAGGGCGGGTCGACCCAAGCGGTGCCGGAGTCGGTCTTGGAGAGGAGCTGGCCCGGCTCGCCGTCGGCGGGCACCCATCCGGCCGCGAGGTCCGCGGAGGCCTTCGCGCCGGTGGCGGACCGGGCAGCGGCAGTGGCGGAGGACGCGGCCTCGGTCGCGCTCTGTCGGGCAGCGGTCGCGGACGATGACGCGGAGCCCGCGTCCGCGCGGGCTGACTCGGCGCTGGCGCGCGCGGAGGACTCTGACGCCTTGGCGTCCGAAGCGCTCTTGGCGGCTGCCTCGGCGCTCTGCTGGGCCTTCTTGCCGGCCGCGACCATCTGGGACAAAATGTCCTTGTTCTCCTCGTTGTCGTCCACGATCTCGACGTAGCCGGACTTCACCACGTCCAGGAGCGATGGCGCGGCCTCGGTGACGAGCCTCAGCTCGCCGTCCGAGCCGTAGCCCACCACCGAGACCGCCACGGGCCCCACGACCGCGCCGATGGCGGGCGGGACGGTGAGGGGCTGCCCCTTCCATTCGAGGGACCACGGGCCCGACCGGGCCGTCTCGTCGTTGAAAGTCACGTAGACCGTGCAGTCGTCCCATTCCCCGTCGAGGTCCAGAGTCACGGTGTCGGTCTTGACGTTGTTCTGGACGATGCGCTCAAGATCGGTCGACAGCACCCTGTCCCGCACCGTCAGCGCGTGGTTGTCCGGTATCTCGTTCTGGTCCGCGAGAACAGCGGCCCGCATGGGCGTGTCCTTCTTCGGGACGCTCGCCTTGCGCCAGGTCATCGTTCGCTCCTTGCATCTATCGCACCGCTCTCGACCACTTCTAGGCAGTCGGGCGCGGCCTTGCTCGTTATCCTGACGTCCCCGCCGAGCCTGCCCACGACCGAGACGGCCAGCGGCCCCACGGTCTCAAGGAGGTTCTGGGGCACCTCCAGGGGCTCGCCGGTCCACTCCTCCGCCCGCGCGTTCTCACCGCTCCCGAGCACCAGCGTCACTTCGAGCCCGTCGTACCAGTGGTCGAGCCCGAGCGTCACGGTCTCCGACGCGATGCCGTTCTGGACGAGCTCGCGCGGGCCCACGCACTCGATCTTCCTGTTCCTCACCAAGATGTGTCTGTTCATCGCCCGTCGCCTCCGTTCTCTTCCTCTTTCTCTTCCGGGCCCCGCCCGCCCTGCCCGCCCTGCCGCGCGAAGTCGCCGGTCGCGATCGACTGGGCCACGCCCATGCGGTCCCGCTCCTCCTCGGCCAGGCGGTCGAGGATGCCGGGCACCTCGTCGGGGCGGACGTTCGGCAGCTTGCGCAGGATCGTCTCCTGGTCGAGCCACTGGGCCTCGGCCACGACCATGTCGACCTGCTCCTTCTGGTTGCTGATGCGAGACCGCTTGAAGACGGGCCGGTCGTCGATCCCCATGAGCTTGAGCAGCTGCTGGATGAACTCGGAGACCTGGTACTCGAAGTCGCTGGCCTCCTCGTCCATCGGCTGGTACGCGGCGTCGATGTGGTCGTTGGTCGCGCCCGCCGCCACCGTGTGCACGTCGAGCGCGCCGAAGTCCTCGTAGATCCCGTCACGGATCATCGTGAGGTATTCCTTCCGTGCGTTGTACGGCACCTCTTGGGTGTATGCCTGCGCATTGCCGCCGTCGTCCGAGTCGACAAGGGCGACATGGTTGAGCCGCAGGCGGTCGAGGAACCGCTGCAGGTCCGCGTCGTCCATGCCGCCCGCGTTCGACACGAGCCAGTAGATCTGCGCGCAGTCGGTGAGGTCGTTGGCGAAGCCGCTGCGGATGAGGTCGTAGGAGTCGATCGATGCCCGCATGCCCACGAGTGTGGACTGGTGGAGCTTCGAGCCCCACATCGGCACGACCGGGAGCGCGGAGTAGTTCTCCCCGCCGATCACCTGCTCGATGCCGTCTGCGGGCGTGTACGCCACCTTCTCGATGTAGGGCCTCTTCTCGCCCGTCATCACGAGGTGTTCGGAGTCGCTGCCGTTCGCATCCTGGCGGGTCTCGAAACGGGTGTAGCCGTCCTCCTCGTAGAGGACGACCTGCATCGGGCGCGACGGGTCGAGACGCCAGAAGCGGGCGCCGGCCTTGAGCGTGCCGTCGTGCTCGTCCCAGATCGGTGCGAACTCGGTGAACGGGAACACATACATGCGGTCGAGGTTCCAGAAGCCGAAGCACACGCCGTGGATGAGGGCCTTGTATGCGAGGTCCTGGAGGTCATGGTCGAAGTGGGGGCCGAGCGCCTCCTTCGTCGCGTCCTCCTCGCCTGCCTCGCCCACGTCGATGAAGCTCACGCCCTGGCCGAGCGAGTACATCACCCGCTGGGTGTTGAGGCGATGGAAGAAGTTCGAAGCTATCTTCGCATTCGATGCGGTGAAGTCGACGAGCTTCGAGCCGGTGAGGTCGAAGATCTTCTGCACATAGCAGTTGATCGTCTTGTTCTGCTGCTTGTCGTAGAGATCGGCATCGACCGCCATGCGGTATGCCTTCGATGCCTTGTGCCGGCGGATCGCCTCGAGCACGAAGGCCTCGCGATTGGCGTCGCCCGCCACAAAGAAGTCCTGGTATGTGAGGAGGCGGGAGCCGTCCTCTTTGATCTGGTCCCAACTCATAGGGTGAACCTCCTAGGTCCCGCCGCCTCCTCTTGGAACGGCGACTTGTACTGCCTGCGGGGCTTGTAGACACGTTTCGTCCTCACGAAGTATCTTAATGCATCCATGCCGTGGTCGTCGACCTTCACTGGCTTGTCCACATCGTCGCGGTCGTCCCAGACATAGCCGGCGAACTCCTCCTTGAGCTTCTTGAGGTTGCCGCCGACCCGGAGCTGCCCCAACTGCATTGCGGATGCGGTGTCGCGGATGCCGTTCAAGACGTCGTTGTCCGCTTTCCGCACTTTGAAACCCCCGCGGCGGCGCAACGCCGCGATGAAGGACGATGCCGAGGGATCCACGATGATCTCTACCGCATCGTCCTCGGGCGCGTCGTAGGTGAAGTCCACGAGGTCGTTCACGTAGTCGGCGTCGGTCTTCTGCCTGCCTTCCTCGCGGCCTGAGTAGCGGAACTCGTCGACCGCATGCCAGATCCCGCCCCCGTCCTTGACGAACTTGATCGCGTGCAGGGGGTTCTGCGTGCCGTAGTCCACTGAGATGCAGTAGCTGTAGGCATGCTTGTCGTAGCGGTCCTCGATCGCCTCCTGCCAGTTCGGGTAGACCAAGCCCTCGGCCTTCGCCCAGAGGCCTAAGATGTAGCGGTCGAAGTACACCGTGCCGCGGTACTCAGCTTCGAGCCCCTTCACGTACTCGTCGGGCAGGAACGGGTTGTCGTAGATCGTGTACCGCTGGCAGAACATGTCGACGCCGGAATTGTCCGCCATGCCCTTGTCGACGAACCTCTTGAGCCAGTGGTTGGGGCCGGCCGGGTTGCACGCGCCGTGGCACTCGCTGTATTCGAGCGAGAGGCGGCTCTTCAGCATCTCGAACACCTCGGGGTGGAGGTCGCACACCTCGTCGCAGTAGCAGAACTTGATCTCGGACCCGCGGAGCTTCGAGACCTGGCCCGAGTTCTCCGCACCGATGCAGTAGACCCTCTCGCCGAAGATCTCGCACCAGTTGCGGGAGTTGATGTCGCCGACGAACCTGTCGCCCCACATGTCCCGCATGGGGGTGAGCACGTTGCGCTCGATGTTCTCCTTCGTGGCACCCAGGATCAGCGGCAGACCTTTGAGCGAGCGCATCTTCAAGAGGCGGTCGGGGATCGTGTACTGCACCGCGAGGTGCGACTTGCCCGATCGCACGGCGCCCGTGGCGAGGTTCCAGCGGTGGTGCGCCTCCCTCACGTACTCGGCCTGCTTAGGCGTCAGCCGCACCCGCATCCGCCGCCACCTCCTCGATCCGCACGAGGACGTTCTTCACGTCGACGATGTCGTCGTCCGACTCAGGCAACGCCTGCTGCTGGCTCCTCCAGAAGTCCTGCCGGCGGTTGTAGAGCCACATGGCGATCGCCCTCACATCCGCGGGGACGTGCTTCTTGACGACACGGGTGAGGACCTTCCTGCCGGTCTCGTCGATCACGTAGGTCTCCTCCTCGTAGTCGTAGCCCATCGCCCGCTTGAAGAGCGAGCCCTCGACCATGCCGTCCACGAGGTCGTCGGTGATCGTGAGCGCTCGGTCCATCTCCTCGGACTCCTGCCTCCAACGGTCGAGGGTCGTGGGCGACACTCCGATCCGATTCGCGATCTCATCCATGGCGATGCCGTTGCGCCTCCATGAGGTTATGAGCGAGATGCCGTCCTCACCGTGCCACCACCGCTTCCTCGCCTGGTTGTTCTTGAACTTGATGTAGGGCATGCGCCTCCCTCCGTTGATGGGACCATTCTATCAGCTGGGGATGGGGAGGCTCAATCGTGCAACTGAAACAAAACACATGTTCTATTTTCAAGCAGATTCAAACACTGCCGTATATACGCCGAGGTAAACGTACCCGTTACAACCTTCATGTCCGTATGCGTCAAACGGGTGTCAAACGGGTGTCAAACCGTTTCTTTGAGTTTTCTCACGCCGTGTGACACGCCTTTCTCGGCGAAACGCGACGTGGGGATGCGAAACGCCTGTTACCTGTCAAACTGTCACACCGGCATGCCGCCCTATACCCGGATATTTTGGAAAATATATATATATATATATTCATACTTCCCTCAATATCCCAAGGGATACACTATAGAAAATATCTAATATAGGGGCACCTTCTTGTTTGACAGTGTGACAGGTAGTGGAAAACGCATGCCCTGATCTCGTGTTTTGGCGAAAACTACATGTCACACTGGCCTCTCGAGCCGTTTGACACCAGTTTGACACTTCGCCCACGCCTCGACAAAACCCGACGTAGACATATGACTACATGTCAAACTGTACCGATTTTCTTAAAGAAAAGCGAGCCCGAGGGCGTCTGTTCGCCCTCGGGCCCTGCGACCATACGCGCTAAGCCAAAGCCGCGCCTTCTACATATGCCAGGATCATTTCTAGATATGTTTCTGGGCCGTACTCTCGCCTGCATTCGCATTCAATTCCGCAATGATTTTTTCATTGGCTTCAGACAATCGCACCATGCGGTATTTACGGTCATTTCGCACACGTACAACACGATCGGCTTCGCAGAATGCGGCATGCAACCTAGACGCCGCAGCGTCGGAGAGCAGCAACCCGCCGCCGAAGATGTCTCGCCCGTCGCCGACCGCCGTCACCCTGCGTATTTCGCCCCGCTTGAGCTCCAAACGCACGCCTTCGCGCGACAGCGGTGCGATTTTGGCGGCGCTGGTGAGGTTGCGCGGGTATATGAGCGCGTCACGCCGTTTCGAGCCACGGGCCGCCGCACGCCGCGCCTCCACTTCCGCGATGGCCGCCGTGAGCTCAGGCCATGTGTCGACGACGGTATCCCCGCCGAGGTTCGAGACGAATGACGTGTTGACCTTCGCGCCGTTCTCGTATACGACTGACGCGCCGCACGGGTAATGCGTCAACTCGCCCGCCGTCTTTGCCGAAGAGAACAACGTCAGCGTCGGCGCGAACATGAAAAACTGTATACCGCGCTCGATATAGAACCGCTTGATCTTCTCCAAGATGGAAAACGGCGGGTTGTCCACCACGCAGCAGCCGTCCGGGTAGTCGAATGCCTCGAAGTCGCCGCCCGGCCAGAACGGGCGCACCATGTCCTCCCTGGCGATGCCGTAGCGTTCCGACACCATTTCAGCCACCACATCGTAAATCTCCGGCGGCGTATAGCAATCGTCTGTGGTCCTCTTCGGCTTGAATTTGTCGACGAACTCCTCGTAACTCTCTTTTTTCGCCAATGTATTACCTTTCATCAGTCCATGATGCCGCCAGGCGCTTTGCGACGCTCTTCGTCGCTCGGCACGTCCTAGGGCTCGAAGCACTCCTCCGCCGGCCTCTCCGGGTCGACCTCCTCACAGTAGTCGAGTGTGCAGATCCGGGTCTTCGATCCGTCGAGCATGGCGCACTCCTGGCAGTGCCTGCACTCGCCGCACGCGTGCCCGACCCACGGGTCAGGCTCGTTCCACGGTGCATGCGGGTCACCCTCGAAGCAACCCGGTGGCAGGTTCCACCCGCTCGCGGGCTCGTAGTCGCTCATCATGCGACCACCTCCCCGCACGCCTCGCGGATGCGCGACTCGAGGTCGCGGATCGAGGCGTCGAGCAGCCTCACGTGGTCGAGCCACGCCGTGACGAATGCCCGAATGATGTGTATGTCGCGCTGCAAAACGGAACCTCCTCGGACGCGGTACAATGGAACCGTCCAGGGGCCTCCGCGCAGGAGGCCCCGCCCGTCTAGACCATCCGCGCGATCCAGCACCCGACCCTGTGCGCCGCCCACGCGAGCGCCCCGCACACGGCCAGGGACGCGGCCAGCGCGGCGAGCGCCCCGGCGCACCCGGCGGGCTCGCGGTCTCGGTAGTGAACGCTCATCGCACCGCCTCCTCCACCATCGCGATACGCTCGCCTATCCAGCGCATCACCGGCACCGCCATGGAGTTGCCGAGCGCCTTGTACCTCGGCGTGTCGGAGCACTCCTCGGCGGGCTTGCCCCGGTAGGGAACGCGCGTCCAGCCGTCCGGGAAGCCCTGCAGCCTCTCGCACTCCACCGGCATGAGGCGGCGCACGACCCAAGGCCACGCGAAAGCCCGGATCGGCGTGGCGCGCACGAACAGCACGGGCGGGTCTTTGTGCTGCCTCGCCGGCGTCGTCGGGCACATGTCGACCTCGATCCCGGCGTTCGCCTGCGTTGACGCCATGCACGCGACGGCGGGCTGGTGGTAGTCGGCGGTGAGCGTCGGGGATACTTCCGTGTCTGCGCCGACCGAACCGGCTTTCGAGCCCTGATGGTACTTGAAGGCGATGACGGGAACCTGGTTGGTCCCGCTCGCGCTCGCCCTGAGCGTGGGGGAGACGCCGACCTGCCCGCGCCCTACGTGCGCCACGTCGTTCTTGTTGCCGGCATTGAACGCGATCACGTCCGCGCCCGCAGGATCGCGTCCAGCTCGGGCGGCAAGGCTCTCCCTCCTCGCTCGGCTCGACGGAGAGTCCCAGCGCAGGCTTTCGCGCTCAAAGAGTACCGCTGCGGCGCGTCCCAGATCAGGATGTCCGACAAGGAACACACGGCGGCGTCGCTGGGCCACTCCGAAGAACTGAGCGTCAAGAGTTCGCCACGCGAGCGAATACCCGCATTGCTCCAGCTCGTCTTGCAGCGTTGCGAAGGCTTCGCCTTTGTCTTGGGATAAAACTCCAGGGACGTTTTCCCAGAGCACCCAGCGCGGACGAATCTCTCGTACAGCTCTGACGTACTCGAGCATGAGCCGACCTCTCGAATCCAGGAGGCCCTCTCTTCTTCCGGCGATAGAGAAGGCTTGGCAGGGGCTTCCCCCGACCACAACGTCAACTGACCCTGCATGCTCTCTCCAATCTATCTTCGAGACGTCGCCGAGGTTCGGGACGTCGGGGAACCTCTCGGCAAGCACGGCGCAGCAGAACGGCTCGATCTCGGCGAACGCCACGGGTTCCCATCCGAGCGGCCCCCACGCCACGCTCGCGGCCTCTATGCCGCTGAAGAGGCTCACGTACCTCATCGGCCCTCCTCCCAACGGGCCGCCAGCTCCGGCAGCGGCTTGCTCTTCATCGTGCCCAAGCGGCTTTCGAGCGCCAAGAGCCGCTGCCAGTAGTTCGGCAAATGATCGTGGATGGCCCGCAGCTCGCGTTGGTTCTTATTGCGGCAGCACCAGCACGACACGCGGTCCAGCACGTCGTAGAGACAGACCCCGTCCTGCTCCCAGGTCGCGCCGTGGGCGCGGCAGAGCTCCAGGCAGTCGGCCTCGGTGAGGCCCCGGTCGGCGAGCGGAAATCGCTTGTAGGGCTTGCGCCGCTTGGCTAGGCGCTTTTCCTCGTCTGCCGCGATGCCGACGTAGACGATGGCGTTTTTGCGCTCCGCGTAGCGGTCGAGCGCCGCCGTCTTCTCGGTCGTGCCCCAGCGGCACGCGCCGCCGCACCACCCGTAGCCGTACTTGTGCACCTCGCCCGTCTCGCGCGATCTGACCGGATGGACGAACATCTTGTGCAGGAACGGTTCTCTTGGTTTCAGTTCCGTGTACTCGACGCCCATCGAAGCAAGCACCGGCAGCATTCGGTCGCGCTCGTTGTAGACCGCCTCGAACTCCATGCCGGTGTCGTAGAACACCACCTCGTCGAGAGGCCAGCCGCGCTCGATGAGCAAGATCAGCATCGCGAGGCTGTCCTTGCCCCACGATACGGAGGCGATGCACCGGCTCATCCGACCGCCTCTCCGCACGCCTCGCGGATGCGGCGGGCTGCCTTTCCCATGCACACTCCGCACACCGAGCCAGTCTCTTCCTCCAGCTTATCCGCCAGCGCCAGCAGCGCGTCGCGGTCGATGCCGGTCAGCTCCACCGCAGCGTCATACGCCAGCTGCTCAAGCCGCTCGCCGTCGAACTTGACCTCTGCCACGCACTTGACCTTCGGCTCACTCGGCTCTATGAGGTCGGCGAGACTTCGCACAGATTCTGGTGTATACGCGGTTTCTCCAGTCGGTTTCAAGCCGAGGGCGCTTTCGACTGGGTAGAAATCGACGTCACGCTCCATCGATTCGTAGTAACTCGCCGCCTCCCGCAGCTTTCGAGCCGCCTCGCGGCGCTCGTCGTCAGTCGCCATCGTCCACCACCTTCTCCCCGCAGTTCGGGCAATATCCAATCGGCTTTGGCGGGTCTTGCTCGAAGTCGAAGCAGACGAGTATTTCCCCGCATTCTGAGCACGTGTGCGCTACTGTCCCTTCCTGGTATTCGACTCGATGCGGTACGGCTCGGCACGTCCGCTCCGCGCGGCGGTTCCAAGCAGATACGGCGTCATCTCGGGTTTCGCAATGGTTCTCGTTGTGCAACGACGTCTTGCACATGTCGCAGAAGACGCCCCACTCCCCGTACTCATCCTCTTGGAGCACGTACAGGCCATTGCTTGACCCGCAGAACGGGCACGGTTTCAGCTCCTTTGCGCTCATTTGTCCTCCTCCTCAAGCTCGCTGCCGCACTCCCAGCATCGCGGCCTCCTCTCGTCCGTCGTGTCATCGCACGGCATCAGACCGTCGACCCTGCACCAACAGTCCTCGCTGCACAGGCCGTCGTGGCCGTTCTTGACCAGGTACCGGCGCACGTCCTTCATTCCTCGCCCTCCTTCCGGCCCCTCGGGGCCTCGTCTTCACCCGGGCCTTTCCGTTTCATCGGGCGTGCCGCGCGGGCTGCACCCGGTACGTCTCCTCGCCGTTAGAGAACACGTAGTGGCCAAAGAACTTGGTTCCAGACTTCAGGGCAATCTCCCGGAAGTCGATGGCCGCGTACGTGACCCCGAACGTGCGCCACATGAAACGTTCAAGTTCGTTCACGCCCCTCGCGGTCGAATACGTCACATTGTCATGCGAGTCGATGATCTTCCAGAACTTGTTGCCGATCATGCGATTCGCTCCTCTCGCAGTTCGGTGACTGCGTACAGCCACCTCTCATCAAAGAACTTGTAAACTACCCTCGGGGTTCCATCCTCATACTGCCCAATCTCGATGCCCTTGAACTCCGCGCCGTAGATTCGCGCCATTTCGCGCTTCACGTTGAACCATGAGCTCGCGCGGATGTGCTGGATCATGCCGCCGTGCTCGACTGCGTACGTTCGACGTCTCATAGCAGCGCCGCCAGAATCGCCAGAAGAAACATGAGCGCCCCTGCTGCGACGCCGAAACGCTTCTCAACCTTCGTCAGATTGAATGGTTCGCCATTGAGCCTCATAGCGCCCTCACATTCGGTTTTGCGATTCGACCTCATGCCATGCCTCCGATCAGATACAAGGGCGCGTACCACAGGCACCAGCGTTTCATCTAAACACCTCCACGAGATATTGAGTTTGCGTTTCAACGTCGGCGTAGTGCAGAAGTCCCGGAATCTTCTCGGTTTCAGGAAAGCGCCGCGCGTTGAATCGGTCGCGCATCGTCGCGTCGATCCGCGACGAGACGAGGTCCTCGCGCCAGATGCGCCCCGTGCCGTCAATCCATTGCCACACGGTGTGAGCGCGGGGCTCGGGGCGCGTCATTTCGCACCCCTTCCCAGGCGGGCGTTGTAGCCCCGCCACCATGTGTGGGTGTGCCCGCTGCCGTAGCGGTAGCGGTTGCCCGCATACTCGAGGCCGCATTCGTAGATGTCCCAATCGGCGGCGCGGTAGCCGCTCCAGTACTCGCGATTGCCTTTTCGCGTGGCTGATGTGATCATGTTGCCCTCCGTTCTCCTTACTGGTACTGTACTCGGGTGCGCGACCCTGTCAACAGGCAGGGGCCGCGTACAAGTGTTCTATTTTCCTCAGGCTGGCGTCTCGTCCACTTCGTAGGCGATGACGTCCGTGCCCCGGTCATCGGGGAGCACGAAGTGATGCTCTCCGGGAATGGCCGCGCACCAGTCACGGACTGCGCCGTAGGCGCTCTCCATAAACTCGTCCAACAAGTCGGGCGTGGTGTACACGCTCTCCACGTGCGCGCCCTCCATCACGATGTCGTACAGCATGATATGTCCTTTCTCCTTCTGGTTGACAAGGTCATTATATCACGATGATGGCTATTTCTTTCGATAAATTGAAACTTTTTTCGGTAAACTTGATATATAACTGTGACATACTGTAACGGGCGTCATAGTATGTCACAGCTTGTCAGAGCTAGTCGTCATACTCTTCGCAGATCTCGCCGATCGCCTCGCCGGTCTCGGGGTCTACGACCGTATGGGCCTCGGTCCATTCGTCGGACCACTTCCGGAACCGCTTCGCTACCTCTTCCAGGAACTCGTAGGCCTTCCGGTTGTAGAACCCGCGGGTCTCGCAGCCGGCCTCCAGGAGATCGTCGTAGTATCGCTGTGCGATGCGGTTGCCGAGTGTGAAGAGGTACTTGTAGCTGAACTCGCAGGCGCTGGCCGTATAGCCCTCGCCGTCGAAGTACGTGTCGCGGTCGACGACATGATGGCCGACCCCGAAGTACTGGGCGCACATCTCGCCCAAGCGGGTGCGCCAGGACTTGCGCTTGCCGATCGCCGTGCCGCACTCGGTCGAGGCCTCCTCGCCGTTCTTGGCAATGGTCTTGCGGGTGAACTCGAGCACGTCCTCGATGCAGTCGATGAGCGTGAACTCGTCGTCGACGCCCTTCGTCGAACCGACCTTGAGCATATTGCCGAGGTAGATGCGGAATTCGGCGAGGTCTGCGGGCAGCTCGTCAGGCCATGCGAACCCGCCGGCATCGACGGGCACCGTGACGTGCTCGGGCGATGCGCCGGTCTCCGGCTCAGGCTTTGCCTCGGGGATGGTGAGGTCGATCACCCGGTCCTCGAGGCAGAACATGTCGCGGAACTCCTTGGCGACGACGAAGCGGTCCTTGCGCTTCTCGATGACGCCCTTGCGGTAGAGCGACGGGAACGGGCTCGCGGGCACACTGGTAAGATTGCCCTGCTTGTCGATCGTGCACTCGTCGATGAACCCGAGCTCCTTCTCAGTGAACTTGACCTCCGCCATGATGTTTCCTCCTTCGTCTGGGGCTCTCGCCATTATCGTCGGCCGCAAGCCCGAACTTATCTCGCTGTAACGGCATGGTATAATCAAGGAGGCAGTGCCGACTGCCTTCTTTCTCCTTCGGGAGAACGCCCAGGATGCTTAGAGCCCCTGGGCGTTCTTCTTTGCCTCGGTTCCGTCACAACATCCGCGATGCCCGCATTTGCGATGTCGAGATAGTAGGCATCCTTACTCGGCCTCGACGGAATCACCCATGCTCCCAAAGCCGTTGTCACCCCTCTTGTCGCCCAGGTCCTCGACGAAATCCGCGAGGACGATCGGCATGACGACAAGCTGGCCGACACAGGTGTCGCCCGGGATCTTGCAGAGCTTGTCGGTGAGGTTCGACACGATCGCATGGATCTCGCCCGTATACCCCGAGTCGATCGGTGGGAGCTCGCAGACGATGCCGTCGCAGCTCATGCCCGATCTTGGGAACACGCAGGCCATGAAGCCGTCGGGGAGCTCGAGCGAGAAACCGAGCGGGATGCGGCGGGTCTCGTGCGGCTTGAGGGTGATGCCCTCCGCTGTATAGACATCGGCCCCTGCGTCGTTGTAGTGCTGGCGGGCAGGCATGGTGCCGTTCTCAAGCCGGTGGATCTTAACCTTCATGCTTTACCTTCCATTCGATAATGGTCATTTTTACTCCTTCACGAATAGCCTTACACGTTTCCTGTTGACCCTCACCGTCTTACTGGTGATGCCGTAATACTTGTTCGCCTGCCTCGTGAACTCGTTCTGCCCGAGGGGCTTCATGTTGTTCCGTACGGCGTACGAGACGTAATCGTCGTACACCGATGCCGTCGATTCGTTCACCACCTCGTCGACGGGGGTCTCACGGAAGAAATCGAGAATCGGGTTGTTCGCGACGGCATAGGCCTCGAGCTCGACCTCGACTGCCTCCGGCGTCGTGAATGACCTGTTGGCCAGCACCCGCTCCAGACCTTTGAGCCCGACGTTGATCAGGTGGCTCATGACCTGCGAGTCGTGCAGCTTGTACTTGATGTACGGGTCAAAGTCGGGGTCCTCCTTCGTGAACTGCGCCTTGAAGGGCACGAGCACGATGCGGTCGAGGACGGCTCCGGTCTTGTCCCGGATCCTCGGCATCGAGTTGGCAGAGAACAGCAGCTTGGCATAGCTCGAGAAGTCGAACGGGTCCTGTCCCTTCCGCTCCGCATTGACGCGGTCGCCGCTGACGAGTTTCTTGAAGACGGCAGGGTTGGCGATGAACTCGTCCCCGATGTCGTCGCCGATGTTCGCCAGCTTACCGAACAGCTCAGCGGTTTTGAACCGCTCACCGAGCTCCGAGAGGTCGAGCGCAGACGTGTTCCCGTCCCCGAGGAGCGTCTTGAGCATGTCCAAGTAGGTCGACTTGCCGTTAGCCTTGTCGCCCAAGAGGATGAAGCTCTTGCGGAGCTCGTTCCTACGGTAGAACAGGTAGCCGATCACCTCCTCAAGCAGGTCATAGATCCCATCGTCGTCGCATGCGAGCCGGCGGAGTGTCTTGTCCGCGAGCTCCGACCAGATCGTCGGGTCGTATTCCCACGGGATCTTGTTCGTGATGACGAACTCCGGCGAGAACGGCGTGAGCGAGCCCGTCTTGAGGTCGTAGACACCGTTGGCGAAGGCGATGTGGTCCGCATCTGCCGCCGGGGCCTCGTCTTGGATGAGCACGTCCAGGTAGTTCAGGACCTCCGTCCGCTTGGCCTTCGACAGCATCGGCAGGTGATGGATCATCGCATTCTCGATCAGGAGGTTGCCCGCAACATAGACGCCGTCACGGTACACGTGGAGCGTATGCCCGATCTTCACGATGCGGTGCTCGTTCCTCAGGTACTCGGCGAACTTGTCGAACAGGAATGCGCCCTTGTTGTAGAACACGTCCTCAGCGAACGCGTCATCGCGATAGACGACCTCGAGCTCCTGCTGCGACATCGGCTTGTCGAACATGTGACGATTGATCACCGACAGCGTCTCCCTCGCCTCGTCATGGGTGAAGCCCTCTGACTGCAGCGTGAGGATGTAGTTGAACAACGCCTGGTTCCTACCGTCGCCCTCGCCCATGTCCATGAACTCGGGTGCATAAGGCACCGGGCGCAGCCAGCATGGCAGCTCATCGTACTCCTCGTCTTCGAAGATGTCATAAATCACCTCCCGCTCGATGCCGTCGACCTTCAGCGCCCCGTAGCACGCCTTGGCCCCGACCTTGATGTCTGCGTCGATGCCGACTGCAAGGCGGGCATGTGTCCGACATTTCGCGCCCCTCGGGTAGCCCTTGAAGTAGAAGTGCTTGCCGCGGGTCGTTTGGACGACCATGCATGCCATCTGCTCGGCCTCGACGATGTCCATCAGCTGCTCGCTCTGCGCCTCGTCGTCGACATCGACCAAGACCGTGTCGGCTGCGAGCACACCGCCGTAGCCGTCGAGCCCCTTGGCCTGGTCGAGCGTGAGGTATTCGGCGTCCTTCAGCTTCTGGGCACACCTCTTGCCGTTGAGCTTCACATAACCGATGAAGAGCCCGTCCATCACATCACCCCGAACTGGGTGAGCCTCGTCTTCGCGAGGTCGATGTACCACTGCTTGTCGAGGTAGCTCGGGCACTCTTTGTCTTGCACGTTGCCATTGTCGATGAACACGTGCAGGCTCGTGTTGCCGAACTTCTCAGGCTTGCCCTTGCCCGCCTTCACGCGACCGATCATGCCGTCGCCCTTCCGCTTCGACGCGAAGACCCGGAAGCACTTGTCGGTGAGCCTCTTCTGGCCATGCACCCCGTAAAGGTACTTGCCGGAGACCTTGACGACGCGCTGGAAGTCGATCAGCCTGTCGTCGCCCATGATCGTATCCTCGACGGGCACGCCTGAGACCATGTAGTCGACGAGGGCCTTGTTGACGACCGCTAAGTCGTAGTCGAGGCTGTCAAGCTTCTTGACGTAGGTGCCCTTCGTCTTGGTCGTGCCATCCTCGGCCACGAGCACGTAGTTGTTGACATCCTTCTGGTACACGCGGCGGAACTCGTCGAACTCGAGCTCCATGCCGGTCCTGTGCTCCCACTCGTAAGCCACGTCGTCGACCAGGTCGAAGAACGCGTCAGGCCCGCCGTCGAAGCCGTCGGGCATCTTGATGAGCACGCCGTCCGTGTTGCTCTGGATGATCTCGGCCTTGGCGTCGCGCACCAGGTGCCACATGAGGTCGATCAGCATGAGCTGGCCGTTGACGCAGACCATGTTCGCCTGGCGTGGGTCGTAGAGGCCGTTGTACTTGTCCTTGGATGCGCCGAACGCGCCGACGATGACCAGCTTCAGGGCCTTCTGCCGAGGATCCCCGGCGTGCTTGAGCTCGATGCGGTGGTCGCGGACGCCGCGGAACTTCGCCGGGTCTGAGACGTTGCGGCTCAGGAGCCCGTGCACGATCATCTCAGCAGGGTAGTAGCTCTCGACATCGACGTTGATGAAATAGCCTTCGCCGGCATACTGCGACAGCGCGCCATGCAGGCCGCCCCAAGCGCACTTATGCGGGCACCCGGCGATCTCGAAGTCGAGGGTCGCCGAATAGTCCTGGTTCTCTGGGCTGAGGTACCACTGGCGGACGAAGTCGTAGGGTCCGAGCTCCAGACGTTCGAGCGGCACGATGTCGAACTCGTCGCCACGACGCCTCTTCGGCTGACGGGCC
>ERZ1643249.1699-NODE-1699-length-21669-cov-6.615203_pt1 | contig 21669 bp, 19 predicted proteins | sample MGYA00579263_ERZ1643249 | MGnify/ENA primary metagenome ERZ1643249 (study PRJEB29033, sample SAMEA4952264) | chicken gut metagenome | biome: Broiler Chicken; feature: Gastrointestinal Tract; material: Caecum | place: Ireland | collected 2018 | study: Broiler... | reverse complement strand
AGAGGGCTGCTACGGCCTCCACGTCCACGAGAAGGCCCTGGAGTACGGGGTGAAGGTGTCCGGCGCCACCGTCCACTTTGTCTCGGAGGAGTGCGACGGCGGCCCCATCGTGCTGCAAAAGGCTGTGGCTGTGGAGGAGGGTGACACCCCCGAGACCTTGCAGCGTCGCATCATGGAGCAGGCCGAGTGGCACATCCTGCCCCAGGCCGTCTCCCTATTCTGCCAAGATCGGCTCCATGTAGAGGGCCGAGTGGTTCACATTCTGCCCCCGCAAGCTTGACAAAGGCGCTCAGGGCATGATATAGTTAACAGGCTATATGACTGACGGAAGTGGGTTGACCACAGGGAGTATAGCCGTAGAAATGCCGACCGTCTGGGCGCACCTATTTTGTGGATAGGTGCGCCCTTTTTCTTTGACCAACACTTTGAGGAGGTACCACTATGACAACTTTGGATCTGTGCCAGGAGCTGTCCCGCAACCCCTACCCCGGCCGGGGCATCGTGCTGGGCCGCACCGCTGACAACAAGCATGCGGTGATCGCCTACTTCATCATGGGCCGCAGCGAAAACAGCCGCAACCGCATCTTCGAGGAGACGGACGACGGCATCCGCACCCGGGCCTATGACGAGAGCAAGATGACCGATCCCTCCCTGATCATCTATCACCCCGTGCGCCAGGTGGGCGAGGACACCATTGTCACCAACGGCGACCAGACCGACACCATTCAGCAGGGCCTGCTGGCTGGCAAGACCTTTGCCGAGTCCCTGCGCTCCCGCTGCTTCGAGCCCGATCCCCCCAACTACACCCCTCGCATCTCCGGTCTGCTCCTCAAGGACGGAAGCTACAAGCTGTCCATTCTCAAGTCCGCCTACGGCAACCCCGACTGCAACCTGCGCTACTTCTACGAGTACGACGCTCCCCTGCCCGGCACCGGACACTTCATCCACACCTATCAGGAGAACCTGGACCCCCTGCCCTCCTTCGAGGGTGAGCCCCGTCTGGTGGCCATCACTGCCCCCGACGCCGAGACTCTGGCCGGGGATCTGTGGCTGTCCCTCAACGACGAGAACAAGGTCTCCCTCTTCGTCCGCTACATCGACCTGGAGACCGGAGACAGTGAGACTTCCATCATCAACAAACACTGGGAGGTTTAAATCATGCGCGAACTGGAACTGAAATACGGCTGTAACCCCAACCAGAAGCCCGCCCGCATCTACATGGACGAGGGTGAACTGCCCATCACCGTCCTCAACGGCAAGCCCGGCTACATCAACTTCATGGACGCCCTCAACTCCTGGCAGTTGGTGAAGGCTCTGAAGAAGGCCACCGGCCTGCCCGCCGCCGCCTCCTTCAAGCACGTCTCCCCCGCCGGTGCCGCTCTGGGCACCCCCCTCACCGAGGTGGAGAAGCAGATCTACTTCGCCGACGGTTTTGACACCTCCCCCATCGCCTGCGCCTACATCAAGGCCCGCGGCGCCGACCGTCTGTGCTCCTACGGCGACTGGGCTGCCCTGTCCGACGTGTGCGACGAGGCCACCGCCCGGTTCCTGGCCATGGAGGTCTCCGACGGCATCATCGCCCCCGGCTACACCGACGAGGCCCTGGCCATTCTCAAGACCAAGAAGAAAGGCAACTACAACGTGGTGCAGATTGACCCCAACTACGAGCCCGCCCCCATTGAGACCCGCCACATCTATGGCATCACCTTCCAGCAGGGCTACAACAACTTCGAGATCAACGAGAGCCTGCTGGACAACATCGTCACCGAGAACAAGGAGCTGCCCGAGGCCGCCCGCCACGACCTGCTGCTGGCCCTGCTGACTCTGAAGTACACCCAGTCCAACTCCGTGTGCTACGTCAAGAACGGCCAGACCATCGGCGTGGGCGCCGGTCAGCAGAGCCGCATCCACTGCACCCGTCTGGCTGGCTCCAAAGCGGACAACTGGATGCTGCGTCAGCACCCCAAGGTCCTGGGCCTCCAGTTTGTGGACAACATCCGCCGTCCCAACCGGGACAACGCCATCGACGTGTACATCTCCGACGAATACGAGGATGTGCTGGCCGAGGGCGTGTGGCAGGAGACCTTCAAGGTCAAGCCCGAGCCCCTGACCCGGGAGGAGAAACAGGCCTGGATTGCCCAGATGCACGGTGTGTCCGTGGGCTCCGACGCCTTCTTCCCCTTCGGCGACAATGTGGAGCGTGCCCGCAAGTCCGGCGTGGAGTACATCGCCCAGCCCGGCGGCTCCATCCGGGACGACAACGTCATTGACACCTGCAACAAGTATGGAATCGTCATGGCCTTCACCGGCATGCGCCTGTTCCACCACTAAGAGGAGGGTCAACCCATGAGAGTACTCGTAGTGGGCAGCGGCGGCCGGGAGCACGCCATCTGCTGGAAGCTGGCCCAGTCCCCCAAGGTCACCGAGCTGTTCTGCGCCCCCGGCAACGGCGGCATCGCCCAAGTGGCCACCTGCGTGGATGTCAAGGCCACCGACGTGCCCGGCATGGTGGCTTGGGCCAAGGAACACCACATGGATTTCGTCATGGTGGCCCCCGACGATCCCCTGGCCATGGGCATGGTGGACGCTCTGGAGGAGGCGGGCATTCCCGCCTTCGGCCCCCGGGCCAACGCCGCCATCATTGAGGCCAGCAAGGCCTTCTCCAAAGAGCTGATGGCCAAGTACCACATCCCCACCGCCGCCTATGCCACCTTCACCCAGCTGGACAAGGCCCTGGCCTACATCGAGGAGCAGGGCGCTCCCATCGTGGTGAAGGCCGACGGCCTGGCCCTGGGCAAGGGCGTGGTGGTAGCCTCCACCGTAGAGGAAGCCAAACAGGCCGCCACCGAGATGATGGCAGACAAGAAGTTTGGCGAGTCCGGCTCCACGGTGGTCATCGAGGAGTGCATGGTGGGTCCTGAGGTCACCGTGCTGGCCTTTGCCGACGGCAAGCACGTGGTCCCCATGCCTGCCAGCCAAGACCACAAGCGAGCCTTTGACGGCAACCAGGGCCCCAACACCGGCGGCATGGGTGCCATCTCTCCCCCGCCCCAGTACACCCCTGAGATTGCCAAGCAGTGTATGGAGGAGATCTTCCAGCCCACCATTGACGCCCTCCAGGCGGAGGGTCGCCCCTTCCACGGGGTCATCTACTTCGGCCTCATGCTCACCCCCAAGGGTCCCCGGGTGGTGGAGTACAACGCCCGCTTCGGTGACCCCGAGTGCCAGGTGGTGCTCTCCCTGCTGGACACCGATTTGATGGACGTGCTCCAGGCCTGTGTGGACGGCACTCTGGACCAGCTGGATATCCAGTGGAAGAAGGAGGCCGGGTGCGTGCTGGTGCTGGCCTCCGGTGGATATCCTCTGGATTACAAAAAGGGCTACCCCATCTCCGGGCTGGAGGAGGCAGGCAAGACCTCCGTGGTGTTCCACGCTGGCACCGCTCTGAAAGACAGCCAATACGTCACCAACGGCGGCCGTGTGCTGGGTGTCACTACCACTGCCTCCACCCTGGAGGAGGCCATTGCCACAGCCTATGAGGCGGGCAAGCACATTTCCTTCACCGACATGCACTTCCGCACCGACATTGGACACGCATTTTAAGGAGCGTTTTCTATGATTACCTTGGCCCAGCGCATTACAGAATTGCGCACTCAGAAGGGCATGAGCCGCCCGGAGCTGTCTCTGGCCCTGGGCCTGCCCAAAACCGCTGTGGAAAAGTTTGAGACGGGGCGTCAGACCCCCACCCAGGAGCAGCAGAAGAAGATGGCCGCCTATTTTGGCGTGTCTCTGTTCTACCTCCGGGGGGAGAGCAATGACCCCACCACCCAGGACAGCTGGATGAATGGGGCCATTCCGGACGACGACCCCGCCCCTTATCTCCCACCCCAGCCCAAGCGGGCCCCGGCGGTCCGTCCCTCCCCCGTGAAGGAGGGCTCTATGCTGGACCCCATCTTGAAAAGTGCTGGCTTCCAGCAGGCCGTCCACGACGCTGTGGTGGACGTGCTCCGCTCCAAAGAAGGGCAGCAACTGCTGGAACAGGCGGTAGCCCGTTACCTGCGCAAATAACCACAAAAAAGATCGGACCAGGATGTTCTCTCATCCCAGTCCGATCTTTTTTCTTATAACAGCGGAGCAAGCACCTGCAAGATCTCCCGCCCCAAGCGGCGGTAGTAGGGCACGCTCTTACACTGCTCCAGGGTCACCGCCACGCTCTTGTCCTGGGTACTTAAAAAGTCGTCCCGGATCTGGTGGACAGTGGGGGTTCCGTACAGGAGCACCCCGTTTTCAAAATGCAAAAACATGCTGCGATAGTCCATGTTCACCGTGCCTACAGTGGCATAACAGTCGTCCACCACAAAGTTTTTGCTATGGATGAAGCCGGGGGTGTACTCGTAGATCTTCACGCCCGCCTCTAGAAGCTCATCGTAGTGGGCCCGGGTCACCTCAAACACCGTCTTTTTGTCCGGGATATGGGGGGTGATGATACGCACGTCCACCCCGGACTTGGCGGCGGTGGTGAGGGCCACCGTCATGGAGTAGTCAATGACCAGGTACGGCGTGGTGATGTACACATACCGCTTGGCCCGGTTGATGAGGTTGAGGTACACCGACAGCCCCACCGGCTCATTGTCCCAAGGGCAGTCCTGGTAGGGCTGCACATAGCCCACCTCGCTCCACGCCGAGGGCTCCGGCCGGTAACCGTCAAAGTCCTCGGCACTGTTCTCAGTGAAGTCCCACATGGACAGGAACGACACCGTCATAGACCACACCGCATCCCCCTCCAGGCGGATGGCGGAGTCCTTCCAGTGGCCGAACCGGGACTTGACGTTGATGTACTCGTCAGCCATGTTGATGCCCCCGGTAAAGGCCACCGTTCCATCGATAATCATATATTTCCGGTGGTCCCGGTTATTCTGTCGTAGAGACACCACCGGAAGAATGCGGTTAAAGACCCGGCACTGGATGCCCAGCTTTTCCATGCGCTCCGGGTAATCCGCCGGAAGGGTGAAGATGGACCCCACGTCGTCGTAGATCACCCGGACCTCCACCCCCTGCTGCACCTTCACTTGCAGCACGTCCAGGATGGAGTTCCAAAGCTTACCCTCTTCAATGATAAAGTACTCAATGAAGATATACCGCTTGGCTCCCCACAGGGCGGCCAGAATGTCGCTGTAACAGTTGTCCCCCAGGGGGTAATAGTGGCTCTTGGTGTTGCCATACACCGGGCAGTGGGCCACCTGCTCCAGGTAGTTGGCCATGCACGATGCATCCGAGCCAATGAGCTGGGTCAGGGCCCCGGCCCGGTGGCACTCATCCCCCAGGTTCTGGCACACTTTCTCCTCCATGATGCGCAGACGCTTCTGGTTGAAGTTGGACAGGTGGTTTCCACCCAAGAGCAGATAGGCCAGCGACCCAAAGGGCATCAGACCCAGGACAATGATAATCCAGCTGATCTTATACCCTGGGTTGCTCTTACTGGCCACAATCCACACCACCACCAAAATGGACAAGATCAAAAAGGCCCCATGTATCATGTCGTAATGGGGAATCTCCTGTAGCCTGGAAAGGGCAAACACGTAGAACCCCAGCTGAGCGACGATCAACACTGCCATAATGCCCACTCGGTGAAACAACAACTTTCCGATATGCGTCAGTATCCGATTCATGGTATCTCCTCTTTACCGCAAAACCACGCTGTCCTCGCCCAGCGTCTCTCTCAGTTCCTCCAGCAGCACCGCATGGTGCAGACAGCCCGCCAGCAGCTTCTTTTTGCTGTCTTGCAGGTAGACCACCGTGCGGCTCTGGCCGGGGAACATACTCAGCAGCTTTTTCAGCCACACCAGGGACTCATTTCCGTCAGGCAGGCGAATCCACAGGGTCTTTTCTGCCTCGCTCTCCTCTGGCGTTGGGCTCTGCTGGTCCTCTCCACTCAGAGGGCCAATCCAGTCCACCATGATCTGAGGCTCTTTCTCGTCCCGCTGGGACAAACGCCCGGTGACGGCCACAGGAAGCCCTGCCTTGAGGTAGTGGCCACACTCCCCCAGCACCCGGGAGAACACCATCAGCTCCATAGCCCCCGTGGCGTCCTCCAGGGAGACGTAGGCCATCATGGTGTTGTTCTTGGTGGTCTTGGTCTTCACCGTGGCCACCACACCCGCCACGGTCACCTTCTGGCCGTCGGAAAACTTGGGGGGACGGTCCCCCTCCTCCGAGCAGCCCTGGATCAGGGTGGCAATAGGCACCGCACGGAGCTTTTGCACCTGGCGGCGGTACTGGTCCATGGGGTGGCCAGACAGATACAGGCCTGTGACTTCCTTCTCCATGGCCATGAGCTCCGCGGGAGAAAACTCGGGAATGTCCGGGAGTTTCATCTCCGGCTCCAGGCTCTCCTGACCCCCGAAGAGGTCAAACTGGCCCTCCAGCTTCTGCCGCTGGTCCCGGAGGATGGAGTCCACCACCTGCTCAAAGACCTTCAGCAGCTGGCTGCGGCGGTAGCCCATGTGGTCAAAGCACCCCGCCCGGATGAGGCTTTCCAGCACTCGCTTGTTGAGATCGTTGTGGCTCATGCGGGCACAGAAGTCAGGGAAGGAGGTGAAGGGGCCTCCCTGCTGCCGCTGGGTCAGCACCGCATTCACAAAGCCCCGGCCCACGCCCTTGAGGGCGGCCAGTCCGAATCGGATGTTATTGCCCGAGACAGTAAAGCTCAGACCCGACTCGTTGATATCGGGGGGCAACAGTGCGATGCCGTTTTCCTTACATTCGGCAATGTACTCCGCCACCTTGTCCTGAGAGTCCAGCACCGAGGTGAGCAGAGCCGCCATATACTCCCGAGTGTAGTGGCACTTAAACCACGCCGTCTGATAGGCCACAATGGCGTAGCTCACGGCGTGGGCCTTGTTGAAGGCGTAGTTGGCAAAGGCATAGATCTCGTCGTAGATGGCCTGGGCGTCCTCCGCCGGAATACCCCGAGCCACACAACCTTCAATGTTGCGCTGAGGGTCGCCGTTGATAAAGGCCTCCCGCTCCCGCTCAATGTCCTTGACCTTCTTCTTGCTCATGGCCCGGCGCACCATGTCCGCCTGGCCCAAGGAGTATCCCGCCAGGCGGCGGAAAATCTCAATGACCTGCTCCTGGTAGACGATACACCCATAGGTCACGGACAGAATGGGCTCCAGGGCGGGATTCCGGTAGGAAATACACCGGGGGTCCTGCTTACTGGCGATAAACTTGGGGATGGAGTCCATGGGGCCGGGTCGGTACAGGGCGATGATAGCGGTGATGTCCTCAATGTTCTGGGGCTTGAGGCCCACACACACCCCCGTCATGCCCGCAGACTCCATCTGGAACACACCAGAGGTGTGCCCCTCGGAGAGCATACGGAATACCTCCGGGTCATCGTCTCGAATCTCGCTGAGGGAGAAGTTCGGGTTGTGCTCCTTGACCATCTTCACAGCATCGTCCAAAATAGTCAGGTTCCGCAGGCCCAAAAAGTCCATTTTCAAAAGGCCCAGCTCTTCCAGGGTCACCATAGTGTACTGGGTCACGGGCACATCGTCGTTGGTAGCCAGGGGCACATACTCATACACCGGCCGCCGGGTAATGACCACGCCAGCGGCGTGGGTGGAGGCGTTGCGGGGCATGCCCTCCAGCTTCCGAGCCATATCCACCAGCTGCTTGACCTTTTCGTTGCCGTTGTACAGGTCTGCCAGACCCTTGGACAGCACCAGCGCCTTGTCCAGGGTCATATCCAGGGCAAAGGGCACCTGCTTGGCAATGGCATCCACCTCGGCGTAGGGCATGTCCATCACTCGGCCCACGTCCCGGATGGCCGCCTTGGCCTTCATGGTACCAAAGGTGACGATCTGGGCCACGTGGTCCTCCCCGTACTTCCGGGACACGTAGTCGATGACCTCCTGACGGCGGCGGATGCAGAAGTCAATATCAATATCCGGCATGGTCACTCGCTCGGGGTTAAGGAATCGCTCAAAGTACAGGGAGTACTTCATGGGGTCAATGTCGGTGATATACAGACAGTAAGACACCATGGAGCCAGCGGCGGAACCACGCCCCGGGCCCACGGGGATGCCCTGGCTCTTGGCGTATCCAATAAAGTCGGAGACGATGAGGAAGTAGTCCACAAATCCCATGCGGCGAATCATGTTCATCTCCATCTCCAGCCGCTGCTGGTACTCCTCCCCAGCCCCCGGATACCGCTGCTGGAAGCCCTGACGGCACAGGCGCTCAAAGTAGGCGTCCCCGTCGGTCTCCCCTTCCGGCAACTTGAACTCCGGCAGGTGGTGGACTCCAAACTGGAAGTCCACTTGACACATCTGGGCAATCTTGGCAGTGTTTTCAATTGCCTCCGGGCACTGGGGAAAGAGGGCGCGCATCTCCTCTTCGCTTTTGATGTAGAACTCCTGGGTCTCGAAACGCATACGGTCCGCGTCCTCCAGCCGCTTGCCCGTCTGGACGCACATGAGCACATCCTGCATCACCGAGTCCTCTCGGGTGAGGTAGTGAGCGTCGTTGGTGGCCACCAGGGGAATCCCTGTCTCGGCGTGGAGGCGGAAAATTCCGGCGTTCACCGCCTTCTGCTGGTCGATGCCGTGGTCCTGAATCTCCAGGTAGTAGCTGTCCTCCCCAAAGATGTCCCGCATCTCCAGGGCGTGGGCCAGCGCCCCCTGGTAGTCCCCCGCCATGAGCCGCCGGGGAATTTCCCCGCCCAGGCAGGCAGACAGGGCGATGAGGCCCTCACTGTGGGCCCGCAACAGCTCCATATCCACCCGAGGCTTGCCGTAAAAGCCCTCCACATAGGCCATGGACACCAGATAGCTGAGGTTGCGGTACCCCGTCTCATTTTTACACAGCAGCACCAGGTGGCGGGGGGAGCCGTCCAGCTCTCGGGTGTGGTCGAACCGGGACCGGGGTGCCACATACACCTCACAGCCGATGATGGGCTTGATGCCCGCCCCCAGGCAGGCCCGGTAAAAGTCCACAGCGCCGAACATCACTCCGTGGTCGGTGATGGCCACAGCCTCCTGTCCCAGCTCCTTGACCCGCTCCACCAACTGCTTGATGCGGCAGGCCCCGTCCAACAGGGAGTATTCGGTATGTACATGTAGATGGACAAAAGCCATGAATGTATCCTCCTGGGTAAAAGGTTTTCTCTCTCAGCTCTCCGCCAGCTGGGCCAGCTTGCGCAGTCGGTGGTTCAAAGCGGACTTGGACACCGGTGGGGTACACAGTTCCGCCAACTGGGCCAAGGTCAGCTCCGGGTGGGCCATGCGCAGGTCCACCGCTTCCTTCAATTTATCGGGCAGATCTTCCAGCATCCCTCGCTCTTCCAGGCGGTAGATGGCATCCATCTGCCAGCGGGCTGCCTCCACCGTCTTATCCAGATTGGCGGCATCGCAGTTGACCCTCCGGTTGACGCTGCCCCGCAGGTCCCGCTCCAGCTTGGCGGTCATAATCTCCATGGCGGAGACGGGAGCTCCCACTGTGGTGAGAAAGTCCTCAATGTGGTCGCTCTGCTTGAAATAGGTCACGTGGTTGCCCTTGCGCTGGGTGTCCTTGGGGGTAAAGCCCAGCTCCTGGAGCAGGGCGATGCTCTCCCGTCCCACCGCCCCGTGAGAGGTGGCAAGCTCCAAATGGTAGCTCTTGCCCGGATCAGTCACCGAGCCCCCCGCCAAAAAGGCACCTCGGAAAAAGGCCGTCTGGCAGTGCTCCTCCTCCAGATGGGCAAAGTTGATGTGCACCGACACGGCGGAGTCCCGCTCCAGTCCGAAGGTGTCAAAGAGGATGTGCAGCTTCTCCGGGTCCTCGATGAGAAAACTGCCCTTCCCCTCCCCGGTGGGAATTACGTCAAACTCCACCTTAAATGCCTTGCGAAACAGCAGGGGCAGCCGCTGCTTAAGCTGGGGGGATTCCGTAATGATGCGCACCTGTCGGGGCTGGAAGGTGTTGCAGTAGAGCAAAATCCCGTAGGCCTCCGCCTGAGCGCAGCAGCGGCGGCTGAGGGGCTGTTTGCATAGTTCTTGTTTTACCTGGGCAGAAAAGGTCACATGCATCTGCTCCTTTTGTCAAAATGTCTTGGTGTGCCCCCGCTGCTGGTACAGCTCCAGCACCGCCTGGGCCACCTTGTCCCCGGAATGCCGGGCGAAATCCACCTTTTCGTCGGTGAGGGGGCGGCACACCACCTCGGCCCCCAGAATCTCCATCTCCCGGCGGTCTACCACCAGAGGCACGGCGTCCTCCAGCTGGTAGCGGTACAGCATCTCCCGGGGCAGAGCCGCATTGTTGCACAGGCACAGGTCCACCAGCTGGGGCCCGCCGTGCTCCAACAGGGCCGCCAGATGCTCGGAGGCGGTCATGCCCTCGGTCTCCCCGTCCTGAGTCATGATGTTGCAGACGTAGATTTTCAGTGCCTTGCTCTCCTCAATGGCGTCGGAGATGCCGTCCACCAGCAGGTTGGGGATGACGCTGGTGTACAGGCTGCCGGGCCCCAGCAAAATGATGTCCGCCCGGCTGATGGCCTCCACCGCCGCAGGCAGGGCGGGGGGATGCTCGGGGATGAGGCGCACATGGTGAATCCCGCAGTTTTGCTGCTTTTTAAAGTTGAAGATTTTGGACTCTCCGCACACCTGGGTGCCGTTTTCAAATACGGCCTCCAGCTGGATGTTCTCGTTGGTCACCGGCAGAATGGTGCCTCGAATGGCCAGGACCTGGCTCATCTGGGCCACCGCCTGGTCGAAGGAGGTAGAAATTCCGTCCAGGGCCGCCAGAAGCAGATTGCCGAAGGCCTGCCCCGCCAGTCGTCCCTCGGGATAACGGTAGGCAAGCAGAGTACGCATGAGCGACTCCTCGTCGGCCAGGGCCTCCATGCAGTTGCGGATATCCCCCGGCGGGGGCATACCCAGCTCCTCCCGCAGGGTGCCAGAGCCGCCGCCGTCATCCGCCACCGTGACAATGGCAGTGAGGTCATCGGTGCAGTTCTTCAATCCACGTAACACGGCAGACAGTCCGTGTCCGCCGCCAATGGCCACAATGGCCGGTCCGTGTTTCTTTCCCATATCTCAAGCCCTCGTCATGTCCCGGTGGTTCTCCGAGACCTGATAGCCCAAACTGCGCACATACTCTGCCAGCGCATGGGTCATGGCCACTGAGCGGTGCTGGCCGCCCGTACAACCGATGGCCACCACCACCATGCTCTTTCCCTCCTCGACAAACTGGGGCAGCAAAAATCCCACCATGTCCTCCAGCTTCTCCAGGAATTCCTGGCTCTGGGCGAACTGGAACACATAGTCCCGTACACCGTCGTCCAAGCCCGTCTGGTGCTTCAACTCTTCGATGTAGAAGGGATTGGGCAAAAACCGTACGTCAAAGACCAGGTCCGCCTCCATGGGCAGGCCGTATTTAAATCCAAAGGAGGTGACGCACACATTCAGCTGACTGACCTTCTTCCGTCCGGGATACACCAGCTCCAGCACCCGGTCCCTCAGCTTTCGGGTGGACATGGCGTCGGTCTGGAGCACGATGTCCGCCCGATCTCGCACCGGCTTCATGAGCCTGCGCTCCATCTGAACGGCTCGGGCCAAAGTGCCCTGGCTGTCCATCAGGGGGTGGCTGCGGCGGGTCTCCTTGTATCGCTTGATGATGGTCTGGTCATCCGCCTCCACAAACAGAATCTGATAGGGCACCTTCATGCTGTCCAGGGTGTCCAAAGCCTGGAACAGACCGTCAAAATGGCTGCCACCCCGGATGTCACACACCACGGCAGCCCGCTGATGCTCCCCGCTGCCCATCTGGCACAGCTCAGCAAACTTGGGAATCAGCTCCGGGGGCAGGTTATCCACACAAAAATAGCCGCTGTCCTCCAAAATGGAGATCACCGTGGACTTTCCCGCCCCGGACACACCCGATACGATGAATAACTGCATACTCTCTGCCTCCTTATTTGAGGTATCTGACCTCTGGCTCCAGCTCCACACCGGTGTCCCGGAACACCCGCTCCCGGACCTCATCCATCAGACGCAGAATGTCGGCACAAGTGGCCCCTCCTACGTTGACGACAAATCCAGCGTGCTTCTCCGAAACCATGGCGCCGCCCACACGCAGGCCCTTGAGGCCGCACTGGTCAATGAGGGCGGCGGCAAAATGGCCCTCCGGACGCTTAAAGGTGGAGCCTGCACTGGGAAAATCCAGGGGCTGCTTCTCCCGGCGGCGGCCAGCCAAATCCTTCATTTTGTCCCGGATTTCCTGGCCATCACCTGGCTCCAAGTGAAGCTTGGCCCATAGCACCAAGTTTTCCCCGTCGCTAAAAGCGGTATGGCGGTAGGCAAACTGGCAGCGCTCAGCGTCCCACTCCTCCACCTCTCCGCTGGAAGTCAGCACCCCCACCTGGGTCACGACCTGCTTCAGCTCCCCGCCATAGGCGCCAGCGTTCATGGTCACGCCGCCGCCCAAGCTGCCAGGAATGCCGTGGGCAAATTCCAGCCCCGTGAGCTGGGCCTGGGCCGCCTGATTGGCCAGCTGGGAGAGGAGAATTCCGGCCTCTGCCGTCATGTTCTCTCCTTCAATATGGCACTTGGCATACTGGGGCACCGTTTTGATCACGAAAGCATTCACGCCGTTATCGTCCACCAACAGGTTGGAGCCGTTGCCCACCATCACCGTGGGAATCTCCCAGGCACGGGCCAACTTCACCGCCTCCACCAGCTCCTCCGTCTGTCTGGGCAGCGCCATCAGCGCCGCCGGACCGCCCACCCGAAAGGTGGTGTGGCGGCTCATCGGCTCATCCTGACGCAGTTCCAGCTGGGGCAGCCGCTGCCTGAGCTGCTGGTACAGCTTATGTATCTCATTCATATGCAAACCCTCCGGCTTGTGTCTCTAGGTTGGTATCTGGTTAGAAAGATACTCGTGTATTATAGCAGAATTCCCGTTAAAAAAAAAGTGTGGTTCTCCACGAAATTGGGAGGGGCGTTGTCAGGCAACGCCCCTCCCAGACCAGGTCTCAGCAGCAGGGATTGCAGTTTTTGGCCTCCTGGTAGCCTTCCGGCGGGGAGACCGTGTTGGGGGGGAAGAACTCCTCGGTGGGGAACTGGACCTTGCGGAACAGAGCGCAGGGGTCCTCCTCGTTTCCGCCGGTGCACTCCTTGTTGGGAATGCAGTAGTCGTAGGCGGGAATGAGCAGCTGGCTGTCTCGCTCCAGCCGAATCATGGAGAACTGCCCCAGGGTCACATACACCCGCTTGCCCTCGCTGCTCATGGACAGCTCGCCGGGGAAGCAGGAGGTGATGCAGGTGGGGATGTCGTTGGGGTCGCAGCAACAGCAGCAGCCGTTGTTCTCACAGCCATCCACCAGCTTCATCCCCAGGATGATGGGATCAACCGCCTCCACTGTCGGGATCAACTGGAGAGGTCCCGCCATCCACCCTCAAAATAACCCGCACCTCCCCCCTCTCGTCGGCGGTGATCTTCTCCACCAGCTTGGCTACATCTGCCCGTTCCAGCCCCTCCCACCTCATGTACCCTTCCAACTGCACCAGAATCTCCGCTTCGTTTCTGTGCTCTCCTGCCCTTTTCACCTGTAAAGCACCTTCCCTTGTCTGTATTTCTGCCAGCTCCTGTTGCAGCTGTTCCAGGGAGATAATTCCGTTGGCATAGAGCCGCTCATACCGCTTCTTTCGCTGTGCCAGCCGTTCCAGTTCACTCTCCTCCTGGGGCACCCCTGAGATATGTTCCAACACTCCATCCACCACACGCTGCTTCCATCCCTCCAGGTTGGTGATATTCTCGTTGACATGGTCCCGGATGGCAGCCACCAGCTGCTCCTCCTCGATTTTGGTGCGGTTGGCACACTGCCCCTGGTCATTCCCCCAGCACTTCCAGTACACCCGGGTGTTGGCATAGGTATAGCTCTTGCGACAAAAGCTTCTCCCGCACTCCGCGCAGACAATGAGGCCACTGAACGAGTGCCGGGCGCTATATCGGCCTGGAGGCTGGCCTGACTCACGGGCCCGGGCCCGCTGTTGCCGCTGCTGCTGGGCCTGGGCAAACTGCTCCGGGGTAACAATGGCCCATTGGGGCCGTGGATGGTGAAATTGCTCCTGAGGGGGCAGCTTTTTTCGCTTTCCTGTGAGGTAGTTTTCCACCTCATACTTGTGGTTGACGTGGTGGCCGCAGTAGATGGGGTTTGTGAGGATGCGGTGGACGGCGGACGGGGTCCACGGACAGCCCTGCTTGGTCACATACCCCAATTCATTGAGCTGTTGGGCGATGGTACGGCACCCCAGCCCCTGCTCCACATACAGAGCGAAGATCTTCCTCACCACCTGAGCCTCTTCCGGACAGATGGCCAGTTGGAAATTGTCCACCCGATGGTAGCCGTAGAGCAGCCGAGGCACCCGCCCCTTCTGGGCGTTGAGGCGTTTACCAAACTTTACGCGGCGGCTGAGGTTGGCACTCTCCTCTTGAGCCAGGGCCCCAAATAGGGTGAGCACAAACTCGGACTCCCCCAGGCTGTCCATATTGGCGGTGAGAAAGCGGGTGTTCACCCCCAGTTCCTTCAGCGCCCGCACACTCTGGAGGAAATCCACTGTGTTACGGGCAAAGCGGGAGATATCTTTCACCACCACCAAGTCGAAGTGATGACGGGCTGCGTCTCGAAGTAACGCCTGAAACTGCTCTCGCTTCCGCATCTGGGTGCCGGAAATCCCCTCATCTGCATAGACCCGCACCAGCTCATATCCGTTGGTCCGGGCATAGGCCTCAAAAAACTCCTTCTGATTGGCCAAACTGTCCAGCTGCTCCTCTTTGGCGGTGGACACCCGGCAATAGGCTGCAATTCTCACACACTTCTTCCCTTCTTTCCAAAAAAGATAAAGAGGGGTCTCCCCCTCTCTATCTCCAGCAGCTGCACAGCTTTTCCGTCAAGATTCTGCCCCACAACTCTTGCAGAGCGTCTCCTCTGTTGTGGTCCACGATGACAAAGTGAATGTGCAAAGCAATCACCCCCACACCACTGTATGAGGGGCATCCTCAGGTATGACAACGAGCTGGTGCAGAGAACTCTCTACACCAGCTCGTTTGATTCCTATTGGGTCTGATTACAGGGCCCCGTGGACCAGCTCGCCCCGGAACAGGACGGCCTTCAGGTTCAGGTCCTTGTCCAGGACCACCACGTTGGCGTCCTTGCCCACGTCCAGGCTACCCACACGGTCGTAGATGCCGATGGACTTGGCGGAGTTGACGGCGGCGGCCATCACGGCATCCTCCAGGGGGATGCCGAAGGAGACGGCCGTCTTCATGCAGTTCATCAGGTCGGTGACAGAACCAGCCAGAGTGCCGTCGGCCAGCTCAGCCCGGTTGCCCTTGACGAACACGGCCTGACCGCCCAAGGTGTACTCACCGTCGGGCATACCAGCGGCACGCATGGTGTCGCTGACCAGCACCATCCGCTCACGGCCCATCATCCGGAAGGTGGCCCGGATGACTGCGGGGTGCACGTGCACGCCGTCACAGATGATTTCCACGTAGGCGTCCTTGCTGTCGGCAGCAGCGCCGATGACGCCGGGGTCACGGTGAGCAAAGGGAGGCATGGCGTTGTAGAGGTGGGTGACATGGTTGGCACCAGCCTCAAACGCAGCCATAGCAGTGTCATAGTCGGCGGTGGTGTGAGCCAGGCTCACGGACACCTCGTCCTTCACCTCACGGATGAAGTCCATGGCGCCATCCAGCTCGGGAGCCAGAGAAACCAGCTTCACCAGGCCCTGGGAACACTCCTTCAGGTGGCGCAGCAGAGCCACGTCGGGATCGCGCAGCCAAGCGCCGTTCTGAGCGCCCTTCTTGGCAGCGGCCAGGAAGGGACCCTCCAGGTGGATACCCACCAGCTCAGCGCCGGGCACGTTGGCGGCACGGTGCTGGGCAGCGGTGGTGCACACCTTCTCCAGCTGCTCGGCAGCCAGAGTCATGCCAGCGGGGCAAATCTGGGTCACGCCACGGGACAGCTCGTAAGCCGCCATATCCGCCAGACCCTGAGCGTCTGCGTCGGAGACATCGGCCCCCACGCAGCCGTGGAAATGGACATCGGTGAGGCCAGGGATGACATAGCACCCGGACACATCCACGCCGTTGTCCTGACAATTCTCTACGATCTTTCCGCCCTCCAGGCACACGTCTTTGACGACAAAGCCGGCCTGGGGATCAAAGACCTGTCCGCCCGTGAGTCTCACAGGCACCCCTCCTTACGCAGCACGGAGAAGGCGGCCTCGTCGCCCACCACAGTCACGTTGGGGTGCAGCTGCAGCAGAGAGGCAGGCACGCGGGGAGTGATGGGGCCAAAGAAAGCCTTGTGGACGATCTCAGCCTTGTCCTCGCCGCTGACAACCACCACCACGGAGCGAGCCTGGAGAATGGCGGCCATACCCATGGTCAGAGCCTGACGGGGCACGTCAGCCTCGGAGGCGAAGAAGCGCTTATTGGCGTCGATGGTGCTCTGAGCCAGCTCCACCACGTGAGTGGGGCCCACGAACTCGTCAGCGGGCTCATTGAAGCCGATGTGACCGTTGTGGCCCATGCCCAGCAGCTGCAGGTCGATGCCGCCCAGCTCACGGATGTGGGCGTCGTAGGCAGCGCACTCAGCGTCAGCATCCTCAGCCTTGCCGTTGGGGACGCTGGTGTTGGCCACATCAATATCCACGTGGTTGAAGAGGTTGTTCTGCATGAAGTAGCGGTAGCTCTGGTCGTGATCGCCAGACAGGCCCTTGTACTCGTCCAGGTTGACGGAACGGACGTTGGCAAAGGACAGGTCGCCCTTGTTGTACCACTCGATCAGCTGCTTATAGGTGCCGATGGGGGTGGAACCGGTGGCCAGACCCAGCACGCAATTGGGCTTGACGATGACTTGCGCAGAGATGAGATTCGCGGCCTGACGGCTCATAGCCGTGTAGTCAGCGCAGGAAATAAATCTCATAATTGATAACCTCCTAAATTTACAGTCCGCATCCCGAACTAGCCAGGGTCTCCCCCGCCTATCCCGGAACGCCAAGTATTTCCCTTCCCTATGTATGGATTCCCACACTCAGAAGGGCTCTATATGTATCATAACTTTATCAAACCCAAATATCAATAGATTTTCCAAACTTTTTTTGATTTTGTTTCCTTGCAGGAAAATTTTCGCCATTTTTTACCTGCCCAGTTGATTGCAACCGTCTCCACTACCGCCACAGGCAGGTTGCTGTTCTCCAGCGCCTGGGTGTCCAAGCTGCCCATGGAGGCGTTGGAGGAGAACACTTTGGCCGAGCCCTCGCTGCCAAACAGGATGGCTCGCTTGTCAAACACCGCCAGTCCGCACACAGACACCGGGCGGGATGCCCCCACGAAGGCGTCCGCCGTCACACGGTAAAAGTAGCGGACGTCCACGGTGTAGAATCCCCGGTGGAATCCCATGGGCTCCACGTCAATGTAGGCGTACAGCAGCTCGGCCTTTCCAGCCTTCAGGCTGATGGCCCGATCAATGACAGCCTGGGAACTGGCTGTGGGGTAAAGGCGCAGATCTTCCACGCAGTCCTTATCGCGACAGCTGTCGTAAATTTTTCTGGTGTGAATGCACACGGCCTCTCGAATACCAGCGGTATCGCAGATGGGGCCGGGCTCAATCAATTCAGCCATAGATCAATACCTCCCGATGGTTGATGGGAACAAGAACAGAGAGATTCTCCCTTCTTCCATTCCCATTGTATGACCACCGGGAAAAAGGGTGCAAAAGCCCCCTTGCCACTCAAGGTTGCGGCAAGGGGGCTCTGGGGTTTTATTAGGGCTGACGCAGGGCGATCTCGTGGCGCTTGGGGCCAGTGGAGACAATGGTGATGGGCACACCGATGTGGGATTCCAGGAACTTCACGTAGTTCTTGGCCTGCTCCGGCAGGGCCTCAAAGTCGGTGATACCACGCACATCGCTCTTCCAACCGGGCAGAGTCTCAAACACAGGCTTGGCCCGCATCAGGCTGGGCGTGGTGGGGAATCGGTCGGTGACCTGGCCGTCGATCTCGTAGCCCACGCACACCTTGATCTCATCCAGATAGCCCAGCACGTCCAGACAGGTCAGAGCCACCTGGGTGGCACCCTGAACCATACAGCCGTACTTGGTGGCTACAGCGTCGAACCAGCCCACACGGCGGGGACGGCCGGTGGTGGCGCCGAACTCACCCTTATCACCGCCACGGCGGCGCAGCTCATCGCCCTCTTCCCCGGTGACTTCACTGACAAAGGGCTCGGTGTTGGAACCCACAGAGGAAGAATAGGACTTGGTGACGCAGATGACATCCTTGATGGCGGTGGGAGGCACGGCAGCGCCCACGCAGCCAAAGCCAGCCAGGGTGTGAGAAGAGGTGGTCATGGGGAAGATGCCCAGATCGGGGTCCTTCATGGAGCCCAGCTGACCCTCCAGCAGGATGGTCTTGCCCTGGGCCAGGGCCTCGTGGACAAAGGTCACCGCATCCCCAACATAGGGACGGATCATCTCCCGGCACTCCAGCAGCTGCTGGAACAGCGCCTCCACGTCCAAAGCAGGCTTGTGGTACAGGTGCTGGAACATCACATTCTTCAGCTCTACGGCCCGAGTCAGGCGGTCGCGCAGCCGCTCCTCGTCAAAGAGGTCGCACACCTGGATGCCAATCTTGGCATATTTGTCGGAATAGAAGGGAGCAATGCCGCTCTTGGTGGAGCCAAAGGCCTTTCCGCCCAGACGCTCCTCCTCGTAGCTGTCCTGGAGCACGTGGTAGGGCATGAGCAGCTGGGCCCGCTCCGAAATGATCAGCTTGGGAGCAGGCACGCCCTGATCGGTGATGGACTTGAGCTCCTCCACCAGCTTCACCACATCCAGGGCAACGCCGTTGCCAATGATGTTGGTGACGTGGGGATAAAAAATGCCGGAGGGCAGAATGTGAAGCGCAAACCGACCGTAGTCATTGATAATGGTATGACCAGCGTTGGCACCGCCCTGGAACCGGATGACCACGTCCGAGGTCTCCGCCAGCATGTCGGTGATCTTGCCCTTTCCTTCGTCGCCCCAGTTGGCACCTACGATTGCTTTAACCATAATTACCTCCGCAGTGCGGGATTCGCAACCATGTAAATGGATTTGCCTTATCCGCAACGCATTACGTGACTATTATAATATTATATTCCCCAGGACGCAAGCCTTTTCCGCCACTCTGATAGATTTTATCCGGCTTCATTCTTTTACCTCTTTACTTTCTTGAAGCGCAATGGTATGATAGATACGCAATTACACCAGCACCTACTATTAAAGAAATGGAGGCTGCACTATGCAGAAAAACAACTCTGAGAATGCAGAGATGCTGTACCAAGCCATTTTGTCTCTCTCCTCTCCAGAGGAATGTCGGGCTTTCTTCCAGGACCTGTGCACCGTGGCGGAGCTGCGGGCCATGGCACAACGTCTGGAAGTGGCCGTGCTGTTGGACAGCGGTATGATTTACAATGATATTTTGGAGCGCACGGGCGCATCCAGCGCCACCATCAGCCGGGTCAACCGCGCACTCCAGTACGGCGCAGATGGGTATAAGACGGTCCTTCCCCGTTTAAAGTGATTGTATGGAGCAATATACCTCTCTGGCGGAATACTATGACCGTCTCACCGGAGACGTGGGCTATTCCCACTGGGCGGACTATGTGGAGCGGCATTTCCGCCGTCTGAAGCATCCCGTTCGCTCGGTGGCGGAGTTGGCCTGCGGCACCGGCTCTCTCACCTCCATCTTGGCATCCCGAGGCTACCAGATGACTGCTGTAGACATCTCAGCGGACATGCTGTGCGTAGCGGCACAGAAGTGTCAAGACCAGGAGGTTCTTTTTCTGTGCCAGGATATGGCCAAATTCACCTTGCTGGAACCAGTGGATGCCGTCATCTGCTGCCTGGACAGCGTCAACTATGTCACCCGCCCCCAGAGGCTGCGCCGGGCCTTCGCCCAGGTGTATCGCAACCTCAAGCCCGGCGGGCTCTTTCTCTTTGACGCAAAAACTCCGTTGGCCCTGGAGGAGGCGGACGGACAGACTTATCTGGACGAGGACGAAAGCCTGATGTGTATATGGCGGGCGGACTACGAACCCCGGCGGCGCATCTGCGGCTACGGCATCGACCTGTTCACCCTGCGGCCGGACGGGGCATGGAATCGGGAGAGTGAATACCATGAGGAGTACGCCTATACCCCGCAGGAACTCACCGACTTTCTCACCCAAGCTGGCTTCTCCTCCATCAAGCAATACAGCAATCTAAAAATGTGCCCTCCCAAAGAGGAGGATCGGCGCATTTTCTTTGCAGCACGAAAGGAACAATAAAAATTTATGGATCAACTTGTACGTGTCATTGCCAAAGACGCCCCCATCAAAGCCACTGCCCTATCCGCCACGGATTTGGTGGAGCGGGCCCGTGCCATTCATGACACCTGGCCGGTGGCCACTGCCGCCCTGGGCCGTCTGCTCATGGGCGCGTCCATGATGGGCAATATGTTGAAAAATGAGGACGGCTCGGTGACCCTCCGCATCCGCGGCGGCGGCCCTCTGGGCAGCCTCACCGCCGTATCAGACAGCACCGGCAACGTCCGGGGCTATGTCACCAATCCTGCGGTGGATGTACCTCGCAAGGCCCACGCTAAGCTGGACGTGGGCGCCGCCGTGGGCTGTGACGGAGAACTCACCGTTATCAAAGATATCGGTATGCGGGAGCCCTACGTAGGCTCTGTCCAACTGGTGGGCGGTGAGATTGCCGAGGACATCGCCGCCTACTTTATGGAGAGCGAGCAGATTCCCACGGCCTGCGCTTTGGGGGTCCTGGTGGCTCCTGACCAGACGGTACAGGCCGCTGGGGGCTATCTCATCCAACTGCTCCCCGGTGCCACCGACGAGGTCATCTCGGCTGTGGAGCGTGGCATTGCCAAGGTGGGCGCCGTCAGCGCCAAGCTGGACCAAGGCATCAGCCCCTTGGATCTGCTCCACGAGGTGCTGGGCGAGTTTGAGCTGGAAGTGCTGGAGACTACCCCGGTGGAATACCGCTGCCAGTGCTCCCGGGAACGGGTGTCTCGGGCTCTCATCAGCATGGGAAAACATGAATTGGAATCTCTGATTCAGGATCAGGGCAGCGCAGAACTCACCTGCCAATTCTGCGATAAAGTTTATCATTTCTCTGAGGATGAGCTAAAACAGTTACTTTTGGAGGCAACTTCATAATTTTCAAAAAAACTTGAAAAAAGGTGTTGACATTTCCCCCAGTGCTTGCTATAATAACCAACGTCGTCTGACGAGCGACAGCACCGAGCAAGGCGCAAGCACTGGGGAGCATAGCTCAGCTGGGAGAGCACTTGCCTTACAAGCAAGGGGTCACAGGTTCGAGCCCTGTTGTTCCCACCAAGACATTCTAGTTGGAATGTCAACACATGTGGCGCGGTAGTTCAGTTGGTTAGAACGCCGGCCTGTCACGCCGGAGGTCGAGGGTTCAAGTCCCTTCCGCGTCGCCACTTTTATGCCTCTGTAGCTCAGTTGGTAGAGCAGTGGACTGAAAATCCACGTGTCGCTGGTTCGATTCCGGCCGGAGGCACCATTTGCGAGTGTAGCTCATCTGGTAGAGCGCCACCTTGCCAAGGTGGAGGTAGCGAG
>ERZ1643249.1697-NODE-1697-length-21681-cov-6.427263_pt1 | contig 21681 bp, 24 predicted proteins | sample MGYA00579263_ERZ1643249 | MGnify/ENA primary metagenome ERZ1643249 (study PRJEB29033, sample SAMEA4952264) | chicken gut metagenome | biome: Broiler Chicken; feature: Gastrointestinal Tract; material: Caecum | place: Ireland | collected 2018 | study: Broiler... | reverse complement strand
ATCCAATATATCGGAATGGTCTGTTAAAGTTACCCTTTTTTCGCTACTGTAAAAAATTTAACTTTTTTCATATCACCTCTTGACATTTCTTAGCTGGACTTTTTTACAAAAAAAATTCCGTCAGTTTATTATTTATCCTCCCAAAATAATAAATCAACGGAATCATTTCCAATAATTACAATATTCTATCTTTCTTTTGTATATAAAACGATAATGTATATTGTATGATTATATTAAAATACATCTGCATATTGCCAGTATGCAAATATATTAGGGTAGGATTAAATAATTAATGAGTTGCCAGCCTCATGTTCACATTATAATATTTAACCAATTTTCTGTCAACAAAAAATTGAATTTTAATATTTTTTCCCATTGACAGTTTGCAATTATTTAATTATAATATGATTGTATATATTTAGTAGGATTAAATGATGTTATCCTATGCCAATAGGATAGAGAAAAAGACCGGTTGCCAGCCGGTCTTTTTCTTATAACTCGTTTCATTTATTCTTTCAAATTCAAATTTAATTCTTCTGGTAAATCTGTAACGGTAGGACTATTAAAGACGTTAAATGGATCAATATCTATGCACTTATTTTCATCCCTATCCTCGGACATATCCCATGCAATAGAATTATTTAATACTGTCAATTTCTCACGAAATATATTCTCGTCTTCTAAAACTTTAAATACTCCACCCTTTTTTATAATTGGTTTCATGTCATAAAGTCTTATACTTCCATCATTCATATAAGCATAAACCGTAAAATTTTCACCGGGTACAGCTTGAAAAACTTCTGGGAAAAAATCCAAATCATTGTTCTTCACAAATCACTCCCCCCTTTTATATTAATGTATCAATGAAGTTATTCACTATTTTACATCAAAATTATAAGGGTTGACGACTGCCAGCCCTTATAGAAATCACTTATTTATTTATCGCCATAATGAGAACCGCATTCTACGATTTCCAAAACATCATCACCGATGCGGAAAACAATGCGGTTTTTCTCATCAATGCGAACGCTCCAAAATCCAGAAAGATTTCCTCTAAGCGGTTCAGGTTTGCCTGTACACTGATACCCGTTCCGGTCTATATCCGTCAACAACCGATTAATTTTCTTGAGCATTTTCTTATCTTGCGTTTGCCAATACACATATTCTTCCCACGCCTTATCATGCCATATTTTCTTCATCAATCCACCTCAATAAGCTCGTGTTCATGGGCGTTTTTTCCCGCCTTTATATCAGCAATTCGTCTTTCAAGTTCGGCAATATTTGCCTCGCTATAAAACGGATCAGCAGATACCTCAAAAGGAATACGCCTTTCTCTACCAACTTTTTTGGCGAAAATCGTAAAAGCAGCACTCATAGAAATTCCCATATCAGAGCAAGCCTGTTCCATGCTTTTTTTCACATCAGCGTCTAATTTGAAATTTACATTTACTACTTGTGCCATAATCAACACCCCTTTCATACTTTTATTATACACATTTTGAATATAAATGAAAGTGTTTTTCTTTAATTTTTCTTTATTTTTTCTTTATTTTTTATTTTTCAATCACTATTCTTCAATTACTTGCGTAAACTCGATGGACGTGTCGTAAAACCTTATTTCTGTTATCTGTTTTTCTCCTTTCCGCTCAAGGTGTCAGAACTGACACCTTATTCCAAAATATTTTTTAAATCTTGAATCAAACTTTGATATCTTTCATAATTTTCCTTGCTCAAGATAATTCCTTCTTTAAAAATTTTCTTAATAGCCTTTGTATCCATGTTCCAGTCCCGATCGGTCATGTATACTTTATCTTCCGGTACTTGCATACGTTCCTGTTCTTTCTTCTTTTTAAATTCAGCAACATTTTTCCCAGTGATCTTTTTGTCTTCTTTTTTTGATTGTTCCAAGAACTCTTTCTGTTCATCTTCTGGCATCTGCGCCACAGCATAGGCAGCATCAATTTTAATATCCGTTTGTTCCAATTCTTTTTTTAATTCATCAGAGCCTTTCTCATCTACAGTTAAATATTGCTGTGCCTGAGTTTCAGTGATCCCCATAGTCTCTGCGACTATTTCCCGTGATTTTTTCCCTGTAAGCTCCATGCCGAAGACTTCTTTAACGCCTTTTCTCTTTAGTTTTGCATACAATTTTTTCTTAGCTGCAGCTTCTCTCATGAGATCCGCTGTCGTATTATTTCGGCGCTGCACATTTGGTTCAATAATCATTAATTCTTCAATTTCATCCTGTGTCAGTTCCGGAAGATTCAGCCGTGAAAAATCATCAACAATACACATAACATATCCATCGCTTTCCTCTCTCTGATAAAGTGAAAGGATTGCCCGATATCTGCTCTCACCATTAAAAATCTTATACTTTCCGTCTTCAATCGGGATAACACCTATAGGTTCCAACTGTCCTACTTGCTTAATGCTTTCTGCTCTTTCTTCAATTTCTTCCTGCGAGTAAAAGTTCTTCTCATTTGGAACAATCTTACTGACATGAATATATTCAAGCTGAGCCTTCGGACCAAATGCAGCCTCTTTAGATGCTGCATTTAAAAGTCCGCTTCCTATTCCGTTATTTTCTGCTTTAATCCCTTTCAATTTTGATAAATTCATCGCCATGTATATTTTCCCCTTTCCGCTCAAGGTGTCAGAACTGACACCCTACTCAATAATCATCTGTTCAAATTCCGGCATCAATATATTTTTGATTTTCTTCCTTTCATTATCATTCGATGCTATGTATTTTGTCAATTCCCAATAATTCTGTGTGATTTTTCTTTTTCGGTTCTTATCCAGCTCTCCGATCGGTATGCCGGTCACACTCATTTCTTCAATATCTTTACTCTGTGGAATTGTTACCGGAATAAAATATTCCGGAAGGATGACATTTAAAAGTGTCAAAATTTCCTTTGATATTTTCTTCCTTGCATTGAAATGTGTGAAAAAATATCCTCCGATTTTCAGCGCCGGATTATACTCTGATACTGTATCAATAAGACGTTTTGATACTACGACACCTACTGCCGACCAGCCATCGCATCGTACCGGTAAGTATACTTCATCTGCAGCGGCTAATGCATTGACATTAAGGATTGATATCGATGGGCTGCAGTCAATCACACAGTAATCATACTCATTTTCAATTTTTTTAAAATGATTTTTTAACCGAAATTGCTGAGGCATCTTAATATCCGCTTTTAATTGTTCTTCAATTTCAGCCAATGTAAGCAGCGCTGGTATAACATCAAGATTTTCATACCTTGTTTTCCGAATAGCTTCATGGATATCCATTTTTGAATTAATGAATAAATCTTGCACCGTAACTTCTTGGTTTGTTTCTGTTCCTTGAATCATATTTGCCAAAAGATCGATGACATCCAAATCCGAAAAGATTGACGAACTGTTTCCCTGTGGATCTACATCAACAAACAATACCTTTTTCCCCATCTGAGTAAGCATATGAGCCACAATGACTGACGATGATGATTTCCCTACACCACCTTTGTTATTGATAAATGTTATTGTTCTCATGTTTTACATCTCCATTCTTTTATCATACATTTATTATAACATATGTTATATAAATTTTCAATGCTTGTGTAAAAAAAGTGTCAGTTCTGACACCTTTTTAATATTAAAAATCTTGTTCATGGCTCCCATGATAAATTGCCTTGTCCAACTCTTTATCATGTTCCAATATATTTTGAAATGATTCATATTCAGATTTCAACGACCTTTTTAGCTGAATCATTGCGTTTTGAAAATCATCGAACGACCTTTTTATATCATAAAATTTTTTTAAACGTCGTTCAGAAACTTTTCTGCTTTTTTTGTACTCAGGATAATTCTCATTCTTGATAAAATATTCAGCCTTTTGATATTCAGGCTGCCTTTCATTCTGAAGGATATTTTTACGTTCATTCTCTGAACGATTAAAATCTCTCATTTCCCTTAGGATAACATTTCCAAGACGGGTATACAAATCTTTTATTTTATTTTGTGCATAATCTGTATTTTTCCCATAAGCACGATCATATTTATCTTGCTGCACTATTAACATTTGAACAAGTTTTCCAAAAGATTCTTGATGATATTTTTGAATATACATCTTAGATAATTCATCTAGCTCCGGTCTTAACTGTTTCATCGCATTCATATTATATTTCCATGTCCTCTTATCAGCCGGCAGCATCGAATAAATTTTCATAAATTTCTCCGCAAGATTTTTATCTTCATGCATTAGTTTTTTTACTTTGTCATCAATGATTTCTTTTCTCATAATGTTATTAATAATATCATTTTCTTTTTGTTGACTTATGATTGTATTGATAAATCTGCTTTTAGATAGGTTGATATTTTTCAATTTAAACTTGGCATTATTTTCTGTACGGGATGGTGTTAATTCAGCCACACCAACATGAATATGTATATTATCCGTATTATAATGAATTGCTGCACTCCATATAGCATTAGAAAGATTTTCCTTTTCAAGCATTAACCCGATAGAATTTCTCGTTGCTTCTCTTAATTTTCCTTCGTCGATCAACTTTGTTTTTGCATCCATGATATGATTTTCTACAAGCCATTCATTTTCAAATGATATGATCGGCTGCCACAGGATACTTCCCCTATCATATGAAATATTATATATTTCTTTCAATTTTTTTATATCAGCTGTCTCTAAATGGTCTTTATCTGCAGTAAAGAGTCCATGTGACTTTTCTGGATTCCCCATATAATCTGTATATCCCTCATAAGCCATACCATCGCCTCTGGCCTCTGCCCGATCCATATAATTAATATATCCAGAAAAACTTTTTTCTTGATTTACTGTTCTAAATTTTAATTTCAAAATACACCCCGCCGACATATTTTATCCCTTTCTCGCATATTTTTTTGATTCTTTTCTTTGTTTCCGGTTTGCAATCCTATCTTTAACTGTTTCCCTTGCCTTCTTTAAAATTTCATTTTCGTACACAGTTGTCGGCACATATGCCGTGTACCCATTAGTATTTATTATCGTATTTAAAATTTCAAGTATGATCTGCACATTAGTATCTGTTTCTGACAGTGATAATCTCATTTTATTTAATGCATTATTCGCTGATTGTATATCACTATTTTTCTGATGATCGATGATTTTTCCAAGAGCTTCAGACATACTCCGCATTTTATTCTGTTCTTGATAATCTCTAAGAAAAGAGATCTGATCCTCGGTCAAAGTGAATGTTTTTGATATCTTTTTATTTTTCTCCATAATTCATTGTCTCCATTAGTTGATCAATTTTTTCATTCTGCAGCCTGAGCGCCTCTGTATTTTTTTCAACAATATCTGCCATAACATTAACTAAGTTACTATATTTTTCCTCAACAGCTTTTAGTTCACCTAAGATTGCAAGACTTTCCAACGCCTCCACAACATACCTATTTCTTGATATTCCTCGCTTTCTAGCCAACATGTCTATTTTTGCTAAAGCACCATCATCAATGTCCCTGACCATAAAATCCATCTTCATCACCTCATCTTAGGTGTCAGTTCTGACACCTTCTTCTATATGTCAGTATAAATCGCTGCATTTTCTTGGTCAAGAAAAACATTGTATTTACATGATATAATATTAAAAATGATATCATAAAAAGATTAGGCTTTGCCTAATATATCAGCTTATCTGATATCACTTTTCTTTATGCTGTTCCTACAAATATGTATGTTGTATCTATAGAAAGATTTCGTCGCCGTCGGCATTGTGGAGCTTGTGCGTAAAGTCAATGCTTTGAAGTTTGTGGGAAAATTGTGGGAAAGATGTGGGCAATTTATTGTCCACGGCTTTTCCATGATTTTTCCATGAACGGAAATTGACTTTTCCACAAATCCACAATGCACCTTTCTCCTTTTTGAAAGGTGTCAGAACTGACACCTTTTATTGACTACTCTGTGAATTCAAAATAATGAGGAAAAGAATACTAATTCAGAAAAAATATTAAAGACATATCATCAATAACGATGCCAAAATATATCGAAAGCTATGGTTAATTTCTAAAGATTTATAAAGCTCTTGCCACCTCCTGAATGCAGTGGCAAGAGCCTGCGAAAACGAAATGCTTTAATTTATAAATTTTCTGTTGAGCCATTGAAATGTTCACCACCGACTTATAACTCTTTCATGGCTGCTAATGTCTTATCATTTTGGATATTTTCTCCAGCTGTTATTCCCTGAAGATATGCTATCACATATTGCATTTTATAGTCCGGCACACTATTTAATAATTGTTGTGCTTTTTCTCGCTTTGCTTGCTCTACTTCTTCAATTTCAGGAATGGCTGCGCCCTTTAAAATCCCGACAATATAGGTAATTTTATTTTCTGGTATTTTATCTAACAGCTGGTGTGCATATTCTCTATTACTCATTTTCAATGCCTCCCATTCTATCTGTTTTTATTTATTATATCATTTTCATTAATATTTTTAAAGGTGTCAGTTCTGACACCTTTAAAGTGGACTTTCAATACTTATTTAACATTGACAATATTCTTTTTCCATTGTATACTTTATATAACCTTTAAATTTGATTTTTTATGGGAGCGACCACTTTAAATTAGTGGTCGTTTTCTCATATATTAATATGATTTTCGTTTTCTCTGCCTATAATGATGCTGTCTATAAGTTTTATTCCAATAATTAATCCCGCATCTTTAAGCTTTTTTGTAATATTTCTATCTTCAAGGCTCTCTTTTGGATTTCCTGATGGATGATTATGGATAAATATAATATTTGTAGCCCCTATTAACAAGCATCGAATAAATATTTCCCTCGGTGAAACTAATGATGCATTTACTGTACCATGTGAAATCTGAAAAATCCCAAGACATGCACCGTCTGTCGCAAGTGCAATAACATATGCATATTCTTCAGCCATAATATTAAGATGATAATGTCTAATCATAAAATCAATAATATCTCTATCACACTTTATATTTAAATTTTCATGGTAATCCTTAACCATGCTTAATGTAGGTAATCCATTTTCTAAAATAAGCGTATATTCTTTAACCATATTTTATCCCTTTCTACCGGCTGCCTAAAGGCAGCCGGCACTTATTTTTATCCCTTTAATCCATATTTTTTTGTATATTCAAATGCATAATTTGATAACATTTCATTGAAATTATTAAAGAAGTTCATCGAAACCATTTCATTAACTTCGGACATCTTGTCTTTTATATTCTCAATACTGACTTCGCTAAAATCTTTTTTTGGTACAATCAAAACCTCATGAATTGATGATGGTATCGCAAAATATTCCCCGATCATAGCATAAATATCTGCTTGTACGTTTACATCAATAAAAAATTTTATTGGCGCAAACAATATATTAGACCAAAAAACATACAAAGGCATATCCTCATTTTTAAAAATACTTACACCAAATTTCTTTAAAAAAAATGTTGCCATAGTATCTATTGACCATGGTGCCTTTAAGATATTTTTATATGCCATTTTCCACAGAGCAGTATCTCTTTCCTTAATGACATTAATTGTATCTGTTCCTCTCTCATAAATAAAAGCACTCATATCCTTAAAGTGATATGTATACATTATTTTTTCTAAAATTGTTTTGTTCATTTCCGTATTGACAAGCCCAATAAATAAATTTTCCTTTGATATTATATTCATATCTGTTTTCTCCTTTAAATTTGATTTTTGTAAACAATTTGGATATGGTATCTAGGAAAGTGGCGGGGATCTGTTTCCAGAGCCATCATGTTTAGTTTTCTTCATTTTTTAACTCTCCTTTCTTTTTATTTGGCTACGTCTATCTGAGGTTTCGTGTATGGGGTGCAATAATTAAAAGCAGGAGAGTAGCCACAGTGCAATTTGACCGTGGAATACCGCCGCCGGCACAGCCGGCTAGGATATGCCGCGAAAGCTGATTGCACTATAGCTACCGTATGCTAATATTGCAGCCCCCATACCGCCTCAGATTTCGACCGAATAAAATAGTAGGAGAGCAGGAAAAGAATTTGAAAACATGTGGCTCGTCCGGAATAGATATCTTAAAGGCACCATGGTCAATAGATACTATGGCAACATTTTTTTTAAAGAAATTTGGTAATTCTTTTGTCTATCCATATTAGAGTAGTATTATTGTACGAAAATCATAAATATATCTGAAGCCTGAAAGGTGTCAGTTCTGACACCTTTCAGGCTTCAGATATATTTTTAAAGATAATATATTATTTTATCCTCCATCTTTGCCCGTCTTTATAAAAAATATCATATTGATATAATGTCTGCCGTATTTTTTCTTTCCAGTATTTATTACTCTTAGAGCGCTTACAGCTTTTAAGAGTTTCATATATTTCTGATAATGATAAACCAGAAATACTATCTTCAATAATTGATGCTATCAAATCTTTCCATGTTATTTTTTCTAAATTCAAAATTGATTGTTCTACTTTTTTAGTAAACTGTAATTGATAAATTATAGGGTTATCTTTCCTTAATATCAATACATATTCATGATTGATTCGTATGAATTTATTGTTATATGATTTATAATTACTCAAACAATTAAATTGTTTTTTAATTAAAATATTTTCTATTGTTCCCGGTTTTTGAAGTTCTAATATCATACTGTACAATTTTCCCTTTTTCTTGATGTCTCCAACTAAGATTGCCATCCGTCCTCCCTTTTCAATGCTACTAAATTGTTTTACACAGCAATAATTCATTTTATTTACGAAGTCCTCCCATTTAGTAATTTGAGATAAATCCCATTCTAATGGATTATATCCATATTTTTTATAAACCTCTGCGGCTGAATACATATTATTTGAATATTTTATAATATCCCAATATGGAGGATGCCAAAAAATAGCTTCATTACGTTCTTTAATATCATCTGTTAATAAATTAAATCCACTATGCAAATCATAGCACCGAGAAGTAATCCTACATTTTTCAGCCGCATCTCTTGTTGTTCCAGAGCCACACATATAGTCACTTATGTTTTCCCAGCCGAAAAAATTAATTAAATCGCTTATCAACGTTGGAGAGCAATTACCTCTATAAGCATTATTTCCGCCATTTCCTCTTTGTGGATATTCTAATATTGTATTCATATCTATTTTCTCCCTTAAATTTGATTTTTTAAAAATTTTGGATATGGTATCTAGGAAAGTGGCGGGGATCTGTTGCCAGAGCCATCATGTTTAGTTTTCTTCATTTTTTAACTCTCCTTTCTTTTTTATTTGGCTACGTCTATCTGAGGTTTCGTGTATGGGGTGCAATAATTAAAAGCAGGAGAGTAGCCACAGTGCAATTTGACCGTGGAATACCGCCGCCGGCACAGCCGGCTAGGATATGCCGCGAAAGCTGATTGCACTATAGCTACCGTATGCTAATATTGCAGCCCCCATACCGCCTCAGATTTCGACCGAATAAAATAGTAGGAGAGCAGGAAAAGAATTTGAAAACATGTGGCTCGTCCGGAATAGAATTCTTCTGTTTTTCCATATTAGAGTGGTAATATTGTCCGAAAATCATAAAAACATCTGAAGCCTGAAAGGTGTCAGATGTTGTTTGAAAGATCATATATTATTTTATATTTTCTCATTATGTATCTCTATAAAAATTTTCTGGAAAATGCACTAACATTATATTTCAGCCAATAAAAAATAGGAGAGTAGTCAAAGATTACGAAAACGTGTGGCTTGTTCGGGATAAAAGTAACGAAATGAAAAATAAAGATTTCTTTCCATTTTCAAAGAATATAATTCATTTTATCTACTATTTCAATTTTATTCACAAATTTAATTCGATATACAAAACATATCCATTAAATTTTCGTTTATTAATATACAAATTTTTAAAATATTTTCTTAAAATAATCTATTTTTTATCAATTTATTTTTTTAAATACATATGTTATACTTTCAATCAGTTTTTGATTCTAATACAGGAGTTTATTTTAGTTGAATATGAAAACATATTTTCCAATTTTCAATCTTAAAATTCAAAATATTATTTTGGTCATAGCCATTATTTTTAATACAGCCCTTTCAATCATTATATCTGTTTTAATTGGAAATATACTTGATATACTCACAGCACCAAATTTTATAGATTATATTTTCCAGCCTATAATAGTAATTTTAATACTTACAGTATTATCATCTGTCATGTCAATTATTCTTGTACAGTATATGCCAATGAAAATACTTTTACGAAAATCTATTGATGCTTCAAGAACAGTCATTGATTTACTATTAAGGACATCTCATAAAAATTATGCCGCATACGATAAGGGATATTTTATTAACATAATCACGTCATCAGCGTTTGTTTATGGTGATATATACGCCCAGATGAACATTACGCTGATTGGAAATATTTTGTGTATTGTTTTGCTTTTAGGTGTATCTGTCTTTATCAATCCATATTTAGGAATTGCTTTTACCATATTTATCGCAATTTATTATATCGTTATGAACCGACCAAGCAAAATTACTGCAGAATATCAGGAAAGAGGGCTTCCGACTCAAGATGCGTTTTTAAGTGAGACAAAACGGATCATTGAAGAAAAACGATCCATTAACATTGCGCATGCAAATCGCTTTTATATGAACCGTTTTTTTGAAAAAAGCAAAAAATATTTGACCTTTATACAAAAGTTTCGCTTTTTTGAAATTATTACTGAAAGTCTCCCTCAAAATTTATCCAATATTTTTCAGATAGCCACTTTGGCTGTTTCCATCTATTTATTTTCTTTAAATAAAATAGAACTTGGAACCATTATTGTCACTTATCAACTTTCTGGCTTGCTGCATACGCCTTTGGATTATTGTATCGGCATATTAATGAACTACAGAATCAACCGTGTTCATCTTGACCGTCTGAACCAGTTTGCATCTGCCGCCACGCTGCCTTCTGGGTTTGAAAATTTATATAAAAACGTGCCATATTTATTTGAAATTACAGATGGACAATTTTACACCAGTTCCGCAAAAGAGTATTTGCTTTTTAAAGTTGATCACCTGTCCATTGAAAAAAATACACTTACGGTCATTAAAGGCACAAACGGCAGCGGAAAATCCATGTTGACCAATTTCCTTACTGGATATTCAAATGCCGCCAGTTTTATCGGTAAAATAACATTGGATATGTCTTTAAAGGATGCCGCTTATTTAAGTTATCCTATTTTAATTGTGAGGGGCAGTTTTTATGATAACCTTTTTGGAAGGGCGGTACCAGAGGATTTATATCATGCGTTAAATGTTAATATTTCCGATAAAGACATCGATGATAATATCGTTAATCTTAGCTATGGTGAACAGCAGAAATTAAACCTGCTTCGGGTATTTTCTTTAAACAGCAAAGTTATTATTTTAGACGAGCCGTTCACAAATCTTGACCAGAGCAGTATCGAACATTTGACTCATTATATTGCTTCAAAAAAAGGCAGTGTCAGCATCATTGCGATTATGCACTCTGATGAGTTAGACCAATATGCTGATCATATACTTGAAATACGTCACTGCCAATTAATTGATATAAAATAAGTATATTTTTCTAACCACTTACTAAACACAGTAGTTAGAATTATATAAATAATTTAAATAAAGAAATGGAGGATGTGCTGTTATGAAAATTGTTGCACTCGGTGGCCCTAAAATTGATTTAGTAGCTTCTATCAATTGTTGCAAAGGCCTTGGAATTATGTAAAAAAGGGCTGTATTTGACCATCCTATTGACTAATAGGATGGTCAAATCATATTTAGTGTTATTTTAATTTAATTAGAGTTTTTACTATTTAAACTGTTGGAGAAAAATTATGAACAATTTAAAATCTTCTATTTTTAATATTAACTTAGATGTAGATGAGCAACATTATATTTACAACACTTCATCGAACACGTTAATACAGGTCGATAAAGATCTTTTAGATTTTATGGATAACGATGAAATAGCATTTTTAAAAAGCAATAAATTTTTAGTAGAAAAGCATGATGATGAAATTCTTTTGCTTAATAAAGAAGTAGATGATAACATCAATGCTCTAAAAGATAGATTAGATTTAACTATTATACTTACAGAAACTTGTAATTTCCAATGTGTATATTGTTATCAATCTAAAATCTCAAGAATTTTCACAAAGAAAGATGCCAATAACCTACTAAAAAAAATCGAAGAATTATATAAAAATGGTTTAAGAACCATGCAAATACATTATTTTGGCGGTGAGCCTTTGCTAAATTTTGATATACTTGAGTATATTGATAGCAAAATCAAAGAATTATCATCTGTATATAATGTAAAGTACATAAAACACATTACAACCAATGGTTCTTTATTGACCAAAGAAATTTTAGATAAAATCAACTTCGATTTAATTCAACTTACATTTGATGGTAACGAAAATTGGCATCAAAAACTTAAAATATCCAATTCATTTTCCTATCGCCAATTACTTGATTTGGCCAAATTAATCATGTCCGATAGTCAATCAAATTTATCTATAAGATTTAATATATGTAAAGAAAATAAAGATTCCTTTTTAGAAACTTTGGAAACACTTCTATCTTATCCATCATTTGATTCTAAAAGGGTTAGATTTGCTTTTAATCCGATGCGCAATTTCACAAACAGCAAGCATTTTACTGAATTGACACCTGAAGAATTTAGTCAAATAGATTGGACTCTGCGTAAGTTCCTACAAAAGCACGGAATTAAATTGTTTTTACCCGCAGCAATCAAACAACCATGTAAATTTATTTCAGGTAATGCCATATGTGTAGGCCATGAACTAAAAACCTATTTTTGTACTAGTTGTTTTAATAATGGTATTTCTTCCTTTCCTACAGATCATGTACCATTATCAACTAATTATCATTACAATTTCAAAGAAAAATGTAAAAAATGTTCCGTTTTACCTTTATGTTTAAACGCATGTGCCATGTTAGATCCAGATAAAAATGCCTGCATATCTGAAAAATATATACTAAAAGATATATTAACTGATTTTATTAAAAACCCATCAAATTGGAAAACTCATGCTTAGTATCGACTATTAAATGATTATTATTTTAAGGTGTCAGTTCTGACACCTTAAGATACACCTCTATCTTTTCCAACATAAATTTCTATTATTCAATAATGTCTAGTAAAATTCAGAAAATTTTGTAATATACAAAGGATTTTATTGAAATTTTTAAATTATCATTACTAAAAATTTAAAATTATTTTTATATACTTTGTCAATAGATTATCATTTTAAAATTGTTTAAAATATCTATAACATTATTTCTTTTAGGTACCTATAGGAGATTAGTAGCGACTTCTTGGTTTTAATTACTATTAAATATTTTTTACAAGGAGGGATACTATGAAATCTTTTAAAAAACTCTTGGCTTTAACTTTAATCTTTTCATTTTGTGCAACAATGTTATTTCCAAATACAGTATATGCTCAAACAAACATACAGGCCAATGTACAATATTCAAAGGATATCTATGCCTTGGAGTTAGAAGAAACAATAAATATAGAGGGTACTAATTATACATTTTCCTATTTATATGAAAATGGCAATCGAACTATCTATGTTTCTAATGACATCAACTCAAATATTGACAAGATTTATTATGATGAAGAATCCAATATTGGATATTTAAATGGCCAACCTTGTTTTAAAAAAATTACATCATCAGACTCGAAGGATCCTTCAATCATTCCATTTGGTGGTTGGGAAACAGTAGGAACTGATTCAGTATATATTTCATGGGGTGCCGCTACAACAGCAGAAGGTATTGCGGCGATGATTTCAGCTGCTTTGGGACTTATTGGAACAGCCGGTGTTATTGCAGCTATGGGCCTTGCTCCTTTGATTTCTCTAGTCGGAAATGCCGGAGGTGCTACTATATATATTGAGGAACAAACGTTGCACATGGCTTTTGAACCTCCACGCCGTAGATATTTATGGACTTTTGTTGCTAGTACAGGTGATTCATACGGACCATTTATTATCAATGACTTTTAATTGTAATTTTTGTGATAATATTTAAGAAAGTATGTGATGTTGATTGAAAAATCACTTTATCAAAATTTTGAGACTTGTAATTTTCTTCGTATATATCATAATCGGTATTATAAATTTAATTTTAATCTATATAGTTCAAAAAAATGGATATGATGCATGGAAAGAACCGCTATCTGTTTTTATAAGAATGTATACCTTTTCCCTAATACCTGTTGTTTTAGTGCTTTTTATTCTACAAAAAAAATCAAAATAGATTCATCATTTCAAGGTGTCAGTTCTGACACCTTGAAACTTGAAATGTATATTATTTTTCGGCTAAAAAATTTGATGCAATCATTTGAAATGTGACTGAACTATCACCACCATTATCACGCTTACTGAATTCTTTCAATTTATCTTTTAATACCTTTTCGCATCTAACATTAAAAATTTCCTTATTTTCATCATCCAAAAATCTCTGAGACGTTTCAAATGTTACATGCCTATTTTGATATGTATTTACAGATTCAAAAAGAATCAAATCGATAATATCGCCTATTTTCATTCTTTTATTCTCAGCCTTTTTGTATAATGCTTCTTTTAATGTTTTTGTAATTGTAAGACATAACATAGCATCTCTTGACATGTTAAACATCCCCTTAGATCACAGTGATTATAACTATATTCATAATATAATACAAATATATTATATGTCAAGGGCACTAACATCATCTATCTAATATCAATAGGCTTTGGAAAAATTAAAAAGGTGTCAGTTCTGACACCTTTTATAACTATATTGTAACCGTTGCACTAGTTACTGTCAAACTTGAACCTGAAAGGTTTTTAACATAAAAATATCCTCGAACTGTACTTTTTGGCGAGTATGTAACCGTCTGTTTCCTAACTGTACCCGTATACAGCTTTGTATATACCCCTGTAGAAGAATTATAGAATCCCATTTCTACCTTAGCTGCTTTATTAAAATTACATACGAAAGTTGCTCTTGATCCATTATATAACGCAAAAACAGAACCGCTGTTATTAAATAATGAAATTTTATTATTTGCTATCGTACGGCTTGAATATGTCAATGTATTCGATCTGGGTTGAATCACATTACTTTCTTCTGTTTGCTGTATTGGCACAGTAGATGTGGTAGTCGACGCATACACTGGCGTACTAGCTAACGTGATCATTGCCATACATATAATTGCTCCTTTTTTTATAGTCATAACATTCCCTCCATATATATAATAAATTTGAATTACCTTAATTATAATGAAAATTTCTCCTTTATACTATTAGTAACTACTAACAAAAAAATTTCTTCAAACTTATACATTAAAGAGAAAAAAAAATTTTTTATCTTTTTATCGAAAAAATGACCTAATTCCTTTGTATATATATTTAAAGAGGGAATGTATACATGAAAAGAGAAAATATTACAAAACAAATAACTGATTACGAAATTATCCATGGCATAAAATCCAAAGATGAATATATCTTATCACTCGCCATGCAGAAATATGAGCATTACTTTTATGCCGTTGGGAAAAAAATCATATTTCCATATGGTACAGATGAAGATATCGCAGAATGCTTTGTAGACACATGGTTTTACATTTGGGATAGAATAGATACATATGATACTAAAAATTATTCTTTTATAAATTGGTGTATGCTTATTTTTAAATCCAGAATCACAAATCGTCGTATTTATAATATTAAGCAAATAGAAAAATACCAAAGAATCGCACTAAAGGACTTGTCCAATATAAGTACGGATAACATATTAATTGACAAAGAATCTTACAATGAATTAATCAACATCATCCGTTTGCTTCCAGAACCCAAGGCTAAAATTTTTATAATGAGATATGTAAAGGATAAAAATTTAAATGAAATTGCTTTAGAGACTAAGTTGCCCATTAAAAAAATTTACTACCATATACATACAGGAAAAAAACTATTGAAATTGTATTTATTAAATCATAAGGAGAGTGAATTTGATGAAAAAGGATATTTTTAATGATGATCAGACTTTTATTGAATGGGCTCAGCACATAGAACCTGCAAAACGTATCCCAAAGCATATCCACCATAAAATATATAAAGATATGCACAAACGTCTTCATCCCGAATCTTCTGATTCCAAAAAAACTTATATGACCAAACATGTAAAAGCTGCTGTAGCAGCATCTCTTGTTTTATTGATCGGCAGCATTTCTGTTGCTGTAGATGCTGGTACTCAGGGCGCCGTTTTCGGTGTCTTTAAAAAATCTGAAGATATCCAGCACTTGAATGATCAGCCGGCACTTATAAACTCAGATACAAGTACCAATATTCAAAATGATGTCAGCAATATCCATAGTCGTATCATTGATGCTTCAGCTTTTGGCCCTGATAACTTTTTTAATACTGTCAATGATGTTACAGCAAAAGAAAACTCATCATCGTTTGAAATTTCCGAAATTGCTTTCGGACCTATGGACATGCTCATTATTGCTAAGGATGATTATTCTGGTTGGGAATTGTCTGAAGGAGAGCAGCTTAAAATGGATATATCTATAGATCCATTTTATGCTCATGCAGACGGTACCGGCGAAAATATGGTTTGCGGATATGTATATAATGGCAAGTATCATGAATCAGAATTTCAAAAAGCAACCGAATTTACCTTTACAATCACAGCGGACAAAAGCGGCACCTATTATCCTGTTCTTCAAAATGTAGGAGTTTCTTACATCCATATATTATCAGGTATAGTATATCTGAGTAGCTAAAAATTTTTTTCTTTTTATTAGGGAACGAAATATGAATACTATATTAGATAAGTTTGGTATATATGATTTAATTGCTGTATTGATGTCTGGTATCACTATACTTACATTTACTTTATTAGTTTTACAAATTGTTTATGATATCGATATATCTATAAAGCCAAGTGATACACTTCAATTTCTTGTAATAAGCTATTTCATAGGATTATTTTTTCAAGAACTTGGTTCATTGGTATTCAAAAGAGGTAAACCTCGTAATAGCAAACTTCTAAATGAAGCATTATGTTCTTTATCTGAAACTGAAAAATCTTGTCTATACAAAATTTTTAGAGAAAAGATAAAAACGCAAACTACAGATATCGAAGATATCTACAATTACTGTAAATACTATATAATTAAAAATTTGAATACTACAAAAATGGATAAAGATTTATCGATAAGTGGCATGAGTCGAAGCCTTTCTCTATATTTTGGGCTTCTGATGGTATTTTCCTTTCTGACCATCTTTATTAAGCCAACTTGTTTAACTATAATTTCACCGTTGATTTACGGCATTATATCTTCCCTATTATATTTACGTTATCTTAGATTCACAAAACTAAGATACACCAATATCTTCAGAACCTTTTTATATAATTTTTTTGAATAGCTGCGAAGATATATTATATGAATAAAGCATTTATATACAAAACTTTATATACTAATTACCGTTGATAATATACCAAATTTAAAAAAATTATTTCGTATAAATTGTCAATTTACATAAATAATACATATGTATTATAATTAAATTAATTTTACAAGAAAGAAGATGATTCCAATGGTATTAAATTTGTAAAAACTAATTTAGTATTTGGCACTGTTTTTATCACAGTAGTACTGTAAAAAATATTTTATAAACAAGCCAAATTTATACCATTATCTCTGAAAGCTTAACTGATTGGAGGGAACCTTATGAAAAAAATAAAAATCATTCTCGCATTATCTTTGATATTATCTTTTATTCTCTCATCTACAGTTTTTGCACAAAGTCTAGACTCTGATACATCAATACAATTAGTAGCTGTTTCTCCAGAAGATGTTCCGGAAGATGTTATACCAGCAGAATATAACTCTTTAGAGGAAGCGATTCAATTTATTGAACAAAACGTAAAATATAATCATGAAATCAACAAAGAGCCTCTTTTTTTAGAAAACAATATAAGTCGTGCAACTAATAGAAATCTTTTGGTGGATGAACATACATTTACAGGCGGTTCTGTAAAGTTATATGCAAATTATGGTACTTCTGGAGATGCCAGTACTGGAATAATTACATATATAAGTCCTTATACAGTTTTTGACGGTTTTTCATTAGGATATGATTGGGTAGAAAAAAGTTGTGGATACACTATTTCGTCAAACAAAAAAGATGCATATATATATGCTTCTGGACAGTTAGATTATTACCTAATAATTGAAGGTGGAATTAAATTGTATTCTGAACATATAAATCTTGGAAGAACGTGTTACCTTGCAAGATAAGGGGGGACTATGTTTAATTTAATATGGACAGTTTTAAATATTACATTATTAATAGCAATTATAGTTATTATTGTTTTAGTTCTATATAAATTTTTTAAAAAGAAATGAGCATAAACTTAACAACATAATAAACAGTATGTTAGGAAAAATAATGAAAGTGTCCATATTGGCACACAAGAAGCTCAGGAGGTTGTGATATGTACCCTCTTTACTGTACAATCAGTAGGGAGGGTATTTTTATATGCGACATTCATATAAGTATAAGCTTAAATGTGTTGAATGGCAGATAGATAACATATAATTAATTTTGCAAAATCAATTTCATAAAATTAGACATAGTCTATAGCCGTTTGGTAGAATTAAGTCATCACAACCAAATCTATCAAAGGAGGCTATAGAAGCATGTCTGATAAAATTATACAGCCAAATGAAGACTTAATAAAGCATGATTTAAAAGATCTTGTCCGCAACAGTGTCGAAGAAACATTAAACGCCCTGCTTGATAAGGAAGCCAACGAATTAGTCAACGCTGAAAAGTATGAGTGCTCCTATGACCGCCATGGATATTGTTCCGGCTATTATAAACGAAATCTCCACACTACCGCAGGGGAAGTCGAACTAAAGGTTCCTAAACTGAAAAGGGTTCCTTTCGAAACTACCATTATCGAAAGACATCGTCGCAGAGAATCTTCCGTGGAAGAAGCTCTTATTGAGATGTATCTGGCCGATGTTTCTGTTAGACGCGTGGAGGATATCACCGAAGCCTTATGGGGAACGAAAGTATCTCCCGGAACCATCAGCAACCTGAATAAAAAGGCTTATGAACATATCGAAGCCTGGCGTACCCGTCTGCTTTCCATGGACTATCCCTATGTTTATGTAGATGGTGTTTACCTGAAACGTAGTTGAGACAGCGAGATCCAGAACGTTTCTGTTCTCGTTGCCATTGGCATCAGTGAGGACGGCTGCCGGGAAATCCTTGGCGCTGCGGAAGGGATGAAAGGAAATCGTGAAAGCTGGCGTTCTTTCTTCGTATGGCTGAAAGAACTCGGGCTTACTGGTATTCGTTTGATCATCGGCGATAAGAATCTCGGTATGCTTGAAACTATTCCGGAAGTCTTTCCGGAGGCCAGATATCAGTGCTGTACAGTTCATTTTTACAGAAATATATTTTCTGTTATACCCCGTAACAAATTGATATTTTACATAATTATAATTTTATTATTTATTCATTTTTTAACTGAAATTTTTATAAAAACTATTGTCCAAAATATGAATCATATTATAGTTCGATCTACGCACAAAATCTGAATTTGGCGCACAGATTGATGATAAGAAATTGTACCTATCTTTTTTTATCTTCAAACAAAACAGGCTGCAGATATCTGTCTAAGATACCTACAGCTTGTTTTGTTTATATAGCTTGGAAAGCTAAATTCTATTTTCTATACTAATTACAAGGAAAATTCTGCAGATGTAAATCTTTTTCGCTCGATCTGCTTGTCAAGTGTATCTCCAGATGTGATCATATGGATTTGAGCTGCATCTTTTAATGTCAATTCTTTATACCCGGTTAAATGTACCCATACCAACTCCGGAACATCTTCCCATTCGGGTGGTGTGCTCCCCGGACATTTTTTTACTGCCGGTGGTATTTGGGGCGTATTAAACTGAATATATTCATCAAAAAAAAGCTCGCAGATAAAAAATTCACCATTCTTGTTGCTGAATACGATCAGCCTCTCAATTTCTTTTTTAGGACGATGCTGCGAATGTGAAAACCAGACTTTTCTTCCGTTGTCCAAAAACACCAAATGCTTATTAAGTATATCAACCGGTGAAATCATTTTACGCCTAACTGGTCGATTCGCAAAGGGATCTTCCTTTGATGTCATTCTTAATAAAAGCCCCACTTTTTCCAGTCTCTCTTTTTTGTGAGTAATGACCATATTCGTACCTCCTTAAAATTTATAATCACATCATTTAAATACGCCGATTAAGTTAATTATCTAAATATGCTGATTAAGTTAATTATCTAAATACGCTGTCTAAGTATGCTATCATACTAGCACATTAGTCAGCATCTGTCAATAAAAATTTCAAAAAATATAAGATTATTAACCGAAAAGCTATAGAACAATATTTAAAATTTTATGAGAAAGAAAGGCCGCAGGAAAAATTTGGCTGCAAAACACCTGCAGAAGTTAGGCGGGAAGCGATTGCATCATCAATATCTGAACAATATCCCATCTCTGAAAAAAATATAAAAACCGATAGTATGACTAAATAACCTTTAGATACATATCTGGAGTATTTCTGCTTTCAAATAGAAATATCCGTCATATCATTACTGACACAACGGATATTTACAACTTTATTTTAGATATTTTCCCTATCTACTTGACAAGGGGCTAATCATCACTTTTTCCCTGCAGATTTTCTGATCGATCTGTGCCTATTTTTTGTAATCTTCAATGGCTCTTGATGCCTCGTCGATAGTATTAAAGACGCCGATATAATTTCGGTTATATACCGCCTGCCATTTTCCGTTATAGCGCCATGTAACGCCTTTAACTCCGGATTGCGGACGGTTGCTTTTGTATCGTTCTTCAGCTGGAAGTTTACGCCGGCCACATTTTATATCAGACTTGTTTCTCTGGTGCCTGATTAATTCTTTTTGACATTCTTCAGAGCATACAACTGTTGACGTAGATGATTGGATTATTTTTCCGCAAATCCACAATGCACCTTTCTCATTTTTAGCCAGAAAATTTCCATTCTAATATCTTTTAAGTCAACTACCCATCCCCTAAAGGGAATGGGCTTGTAACTATCCAGTAGTGCCAACGGCTTATGCCTCCTACCTTTATTACAAGCGAACTTGCTGATGTTACATCGTGGGACGGTTGACCACGCCCCTTACGGCAGAGATTTACTCCGCTGTAACTGTATCAGGTACTCTATCAACCAGATAGTTGATTCCCATGCGATACAGATTCATAGCTCCGACACGGTCATCATTTGAAGTATAGCCACAAGACTTACAACAGAAGATATGTTTTTTCTTGTTACGGTTAGACTTTTCAACGTGACCGCAAACAGGACAGGTCTGACTCGTATAACGAGGGTCTACGTTAATTACTTTGCTCCCGTTAAGAGTTGCTTTGTACTTGAGTTTCTGCTCAAGGTCATAGAACGACCATGACACAGAGCCATAGCGGTCTTTAAGGCGAACCTTTTCTGTAATAGAACGCACACCGGACAGGTCTTCCAAGACAAAGAGCGTGTGCTTCGGATTGTTTTCAACGAGTGCCTTTGATACACAATGGTTCACATCCTGCATCCAACGGTTT
>ERZ1643249.1695-NODE-1695-length-21691-cov-4.109632_pt1 | contig 21691 bp, 19 predicted proteins | sample MGYA00579263_ERZ1643249 | MGnify/ENA primary metagenome ERZ1643249 (study PRJEB29033, sample SAMEA4952264) | chicken gut metagenome | biome: Broiler Chicken; feature: Gastrointestinal Tract; material: Caecum | place: Ireland | collected 2018 | study: Broiler... | reverse complement strand
GGATCCAGATTTTCGATGCTCTGCTCCGCGGTTTGGATCGCTTCATCATAATCCGTCAAGGAATCTTCATTTTCCGTATATAGATATTCTTCCAGATAGCCGCCTGCTTCGCTGAGGCTGTCAAAAAACGTGCTCAGGTTCATGTATGTCTCAAACGCAGTCGTATTCCGTTCGGTCAGATAGATCTCCATGACATTGAATACGCTCAGCAAGAACGTGACGATGCCCATGATGGCCACTGAAGACAGAAAGACACGCTTGCGCAGCGTCCATGGCTTCTTCATGCGGAAAGCTCCTTCTGATAGGTGTCGATGTTCTCTTTCGTGACCATGATCATCACGACATCCTGCACCCGCTCTTCCGGCTTCCTCCCTTCGGTGATGTACGCATACAGCATCTCCACGCTGCGATAGCCGTACTCATAGAATGACGCCACGATGCTGCCGTCCACCTTGCCCTGACGGATCATCTCCATCACTTCCGGCACCTCATCCACGCCATAGATCAGCATCTGATCGCGCAGGTCATATTTTTCCGCCGCCTTATAACAAGAAGCAGCGGACTCTCCGGCAAAGTTGATGGCGACATTGATGTCCGCATGTTCGGCCATCACGCCGTCCCATTCCTGCTTTGCCCGAACATTGTCTGACTTGGACTGACTGACCGAGACGATCTCATAACCGCCTCGATGCGCAGAGAACACTTCCTCCACGGCAGCGATCTGATCCTTCGCGATCTGAAAGCCCAGCTCGGCGACCTGAATGGCCACGACCAGATGCTCATCCTCTCCATAGCGGGATTCGATATCCTCCAGCAGCATCTCTGCCTGCTGCCGGAAGTTTTTGCCGATGTAGGCAAAGCTGTCGGATTCCGGGATATCGCTGTCCACCAGAACGACCGGAATGCCCTGCGCCTGTGCCTCGCGGACCATATCAGGGTCGACCACGCCCTGAGTGATGATGGCGTCTGCCTTCTGCAGGATGCCGGTCTCCATCACTTCCTCCATCATTTCCGTATCGATCCCCGCAGGTCCCTCCCAGGCGCATTTCAGCCCGTAGTCGCTGCATGCCGCCTGAAAGCCTGTCCTGGCCTTCAGCCATGTTTCATGTTCCTTCAGCGGCGTGGCGAACAGGAAGTAAGTGAACTCCTCCATCTCTCCTTTCTGCCCGCACCCGCTCATCCACAGCAGCGCCAGGCAAAGGCCTGCGCTGATCATTTTCCGTCTCATCATCTTTCCATCCTCATCTCTTCAGACATATCCTGATCTTGTCTCATTATAGCATATCGCATCAAACATGGTCACAACTGCATTCATCGGGATGGAAAGCAACGGTAAAATCAGGTATAATACAAATGAAGTGAGGCGATGATTTTGGAAAATGAAACGATGGAACAGCTGAAAGAGCGGCTCAACAGCTCTTCGAAATATCTGCAGAGCAATGACATGCGCGTCATCGACGTCCATGAAGGATATGCCAAGGTGGAGATGATCATCGATGAGCAGATCCTCAACGGACATGGCTTCGTCCATGGCGGCGCTTTGTTCTCTCTGGGCGATACGGCTGCCGGCGCGGCCAGCTTCGCGACCGGAAGAGACAGCGTCACGCTGTCCGCTTCCATCAATTACATCAAACCGGGCATCGGCGGAAAGCTGATCGCAATTGCCCAGGAAATCTCCCGCGGCCGCACGACCGGCGTCTATGAGATCTTCATCTTCAACGACAAGGAGGTCCTGCTCTGCCGCGCGACGTTTACCATGTTCTTCCTGGATCAGGACCGCTATCACAAGAAGAAACAAGACGCGCCCAAGGCAGAGGGATAAACAGCGCCAGCTTGTCTCATTCATCATCCGTAAATATGTCAGGCCGTCAATGGCGGCACTTATTTAGCGGAGGTAGGAAAAATGAATGTGCAAGAACAAGAAAACGACGAACTGCAGCTGGAAGAACAAGCGAGAGAACGAATCAAGCAACAGTACTATGGAAAGAAGCAACTGCTCATCTATGATGACCGGTTCGTCAACTTTGATCCGGACAGCAAGAATGACATCGTCGGCGGGGAAAAGCTCACCTATGACGAGTATATCGACATCCAGATGCGTTCCCCAAACGACAAGGGATCGCTGTTCATCTGCGCCATCTATACGCCGATCAGCGATTTTTACGGCACGATCGCAAGGCGCAGCAAGGACAAGAAACGGATCTGTTTCAACCGCATCTTCTTCACCTATATGTATCCGGATGGGATGACGGCCGATGCCGTCGAAGATCACGTCTGGATGGATGGGGCAGACTTTGCCTCGTTTGCGGTCGGTGACAGCGTCAGCTTTTATGCGGAAGTCTACCGCTATCTGAAGACCGGAAACGGCAAGCAGCTCGCTTTCGGCCTGCGCAGCCCATGCGGCATCCGCAGATGCGCGCCTTATGCACTGCCGAGCGAAAAAGAGCTTCGCGCACAGCGGATGGAGCTCTCCTGCTGTGACAACTGTTACCTGGGCGACTGCTGCAGCCGAGTGTCCTGCATGCTGAACAGGAGGTGATCCGCGTGAAGCGATGGTCTGCTTTCCTGGCATGCTTGCTGATGGCCGCGCTTTGCGCCTGTGCGCCCAGCCGGGCGAAAACGCTGGAAGACTGGTCCTTCCAATACGAGGAAGCGAGCGAGACCTACAGCCTGTTCTTCGCGCTCTGCGACGGTGCCGGCAGAAACATCAGCGCCGATGCGCAGGTGGATGTCCGCATCGTCAACGGCGATGAGGAAACGGTCTACACCGGCTCACACGACATCCGCGCAGAAGATTTCGGCCTATACACGAACCAGAGCGAAGGAGAACGGCTTTTGGCCAATGTGAAGATCCCCGCGTCTGACATCAGTCAGGGGACATCGTCGGAAGGAACGGTGTTCTTCACCGTCAGCGGCCCATCCTTTGCCTTTGACGAATGCAGCATCGAGATCCTGGACGATCTGCCGCTGAAAGCGATCGATATTCGGGCCGATCAGCTGCCCGTCGAGCTGAACACCCAGGACTACGGCAGCGCAGCCGGCTCGACGATCCGGATCGATGAGGTCAGCGTCATCCAGGACGAATATCTGCCAGATCAAGCGGTGATCGTGCTGCAGGGCGAAAAGATCCGCGGCAGCGGGACATACGACAGCTTTGACTACAAGCTCTACGACAGCGATGAGCAGCTGGTGGACAATGGCATCGTGATGCTCAGCGGACTGAGCGAAGGAGAGCGTTTTGAGGATGATTCCCTCATGCTCTTCGACCTTGTTCCAGGCGAACGCTATACGCTGCGCTTCGTCGAACGCAGCTGATATGAACATACTCAGCGGGAGCGCATCCCGCTTTTTTCATGAGTGCTTCCCGCTGATGATCAGGTACAGACAAAAAAATGAGGATGCCGATTCGATGCATCCTCATTTTTTTGATCATTTGAACGCGCGCTTGAAGCGCTCGAAAGGAGACTCATAGCCCTTCTTGCTGCGAATCTTTTCATAGAGCTCCCGTTCCTCATGATTGAGCTTGGTCGGGATCTCGATCTGCACTTCGACATACTCATCGCCCTGGCTGCGCGCAGACTTTACGCCCTTGCCCTTCAGGCGGAACTTGGTGCCATGCTGCGTTCCGGCCGGGATGCTCAGCGAGACATCGCCGTATACCGTAGGCACATCCACCTTGCAGCCCAGCGTCGCGTCGATCGCGCTCACCGGCACGCTGATGTGGATGTCGTTGCCCTCACGCTGGAAGACCTTATGCGGCGTGACCAGGATCTCGATATACAGGTCGCCGTTCGGCCCGCCGTTGATGCCGCGCTCGCCCTTTCCGCTGACGCGGACCTGCTGGCCGCTTTGGATGCCGGCCGGGATCTTGATGTCCAGCTTGACGCGCTTATGCTCATAGCCGCGTCCGCCGCACTTGGTGCATTTGCGGCTGATCTTCTTACCGCTGCCGCCGCACTCCGGACATACGCTTTGCTGCTGCACGACGCCGAACATCGTCCTCGACTGCGTCGTCACATAGCCGGTGCCGTTGCATCGTGAGCAGGTGTGGATGTCGCTGGAGCTGTATGCGCCGCTGCCGCCGCATTCCTTACACTGCTCATCCACATCGATGTTGATGGTCTCGGTCTTGCCGAAGATCGCATCCATGAAATCGATGCGCATCTGCATGAAGCGGTCATTTCCCTTGCGGGGACCGTTGTTCGCCCGTCTGCTTCCGCCGCCGAAACCGCCGCCGAAGAAGGAGCCAAAAATATCATCGAAACCGCCGAAGCCTGAGAAATCAGCGCCGCCCTGTCCGAATCCGCCAAAGCCGCCGCCTTCCATGCCGGCGTGGCCGAACTGGTCATAGGCCGCCTTTTTCTGCGGATCGCTGAGGACCTCATACGCCTCGTTGACTTCCTTGAACTTCTCTTCCGCTCCAGGCTCCTTATTGATGTCCGGGTGATATTTCTTGGCCATTTTACGATATGCTCGCTTGATTTCCTCGTCGCTCGCCCCTTTGCTCAGGCCGAGGACCTCATAATAATCCCGTTTTTCGCTCATCTGGCTCACCTCTCTATTGCATGCTGCAGCTCACCCTGACTCAGTACAGTCTGCCCGGTATGTGCAGGGATCTGCATTGTTTTAGGATAACAGGTAAATGACTGCTTTGCAACCCTGTCTTTTACAAATTACAAAACCTAGCGCAAGCACTAGGAATTGTAATGATCTGGTTTACTTTTTCTCTTCGAACTCAGCGTCGACGAAATCGTCCTTGCCGCCGTTGTTTGCGGAAGAGGCGTTATCCGTGCTCTGCTGTGCCTGCTGCTGATACATCTGCTGGCTGGCTGCCTGCATCGCCTGCTCCAGCACCTGCAGTTTGCTCTTGACTTCTTCCATGTTGTTTTCATCCAGCGCCTTCTGCAGCTCGTCGCGCAGTCTCTGGACTTCTTCCTTCTGCTTGGCGTCGATCTTATCGCCGTTGTCTGCCAACGTGGAATCGATCTGTGCGATGAAGCTCTCGGCGCGGTTGCGCGTCTCGATATCTTCCTTGCGCTTGTCGTCCTCAGCCTTGTGCTCTTCCGCCTCGCGGACCATACGGTCGATCTCTTCTTCGCTCAGGCCGCTGGAGTTCTGGATGGTGATGGACTGCTCTTTGCCCGTTCCCTTATCCTTGGCGGACACATGCACGATGCCGTTGACATCGATATCGAAGGTCACTTCGATCTGCGGCACACCGCGGCGTGCCGGCGCGATGCCATCCAGCTTGAACATGCCCAGCTCCTTGTTGTCGGCTGCCATCGGACGCTCGCCCTGCAGCACGCGGATATCTACGGCCGGCTGGTTGTCTGCGGCAGTGGAGAAGATCTGCGACTTGCTCGTCGGGATCGTCGTATTTCGCGGGATCAGCACTGTCATGACGCCGCCCATCGTCTCGATGCCCAGGCTCAGCGGAGTGACATCCAGCAGCAGGACATCCTTGACATCGCCGGCGATGACACCGCCCTGGATCGCAGCACCCATCGCAACGACTTCATCCGGGTTTACAGAGTGGTTCGGCTCCTTGCCCAGTTCCTTCTTGACCGCTTCCTGTACGGCAGGGATACGCGTGGATCCGCCGACCAGCAGCACCTGGTGGATATCGTTCTTGGTCAATCCGGCATCACGCAGCGCGTTGCGTACCGGCTCCATCGTGCGCTCGACCAGATGTCTGGTCATCTCGTCGAACTTCGCGCGGGTCAGGCTCGCTTCAAAGTGCAGCGGTCCGCTTGCGCCGGCAGAGATGAATGGCAGAGAGATCTGTGTCTGCACCATGGAAGAGAGATCCTTCTTCGCCTTTTCGCCTGCTTCCTTCAGACGCTGCATCGCCATCTTATCGTTTCTCAGATCGATGCCGTTTTCCTTCTTGAAGGTATCGACCATCCAGTCGACGACGACATTGTCGAAATCATCGCCGCCCAGATGCGTATCACCATTTGTGGACAATACTTCAAATGTACCGTCAGCCAGTTCCAGGATGGAGACATCGAACGTACCTCCGCCCAGGTCATAAACGAGGACCTTCTGTTCCTTGTCGGTCTTGTCGATTCCATAAGCCAGCGCTGCTGCGGTCGGTTCGTTGATGATGCGCTCGACCTCCAATCCGGCGATGCGTCCGGCATCCTTCGTCGCCTGACGCTGCGCGTCGTTGAAGTAAGCCGGCACCGTGATGACCGCCTTTTCGACCTTTTCGCCCAGATAGTCTTCCGCATATGCCTTCAGATACTGCAGGATCATCGCGCTGACTTCCTGCGGCGTATACTGCTTTCCTTCCATTTCGACCTTTTCGCTCGTGCCCATCAGACGCTTGATGGAAGAGACCGTGTTCTTGTTGGTCACCGCCTGACGCTTTGCGGCATCACCGCCGATGCGCTCTCCGTTCTTGTATGCGACCACTGAAGGAGTCGTGCGGTTTCCTTCCGGGTTCGTGATGACCTTGCATTCCTTGCCCTCCATGACGGCAACACAAGAGTTTGTCGTACCTAAGTCAATACCAATAATCTTGCTCATATGAATTCCTCCTTTAACTTACTCGCTCACTTTGACCAGCGCTGCTCTCAGCACGCGGTCCTTCAACATATATCCTTTCTGCAGCACTTCGACGACGATCCCGCTTTCCACGCCTTCCACCGGCTCCTGCATCAGCGCCTGGTGATAGTTGTGGTCAAACGGCTTGTTCAGTGCCTCGATCTCTTTCACGCCTTCTTTTTCCAGGATGGCCACCAGCTGGTTGTGGATCATCTCAAAGCCCTTGACATAATTCTGGATATGCTCATCCTCGCTGGGCACCGCCAGCGCCCGCTCCATGGAATCCAGGATCGGCAGCAGCTCCAGCGCAAAGCTCTGGATGCGGTATTTCCTGGTCGTTTCGGCCTCCGCATGCAGACGCTTCTTCAGGTTTTCCGTGTCCGCATACGCCTTGTAATACGCGTTCTTCTGATCGGCAAGCGCCTGTTCCAGCTCAGCGATCTTCGCTTCCAGCTCCGCCGTGCGATCTTTCTTGAACAGCTTTTTCTCTTTGCGCGGCTTCTTGTCCGCTTCAGCAGCTTCCTCCTGCTCTGTCTCTGTATCCGCTTCGCTCTGCTTCAGCGCCTCTTCCTGATCCGGCGCTTCCGGCGTCTCGTTTTCTTCTTCTCTTACCATTTCCTTTTCATCCTGCACGCGAATCCCTCCTATTCTTCTTTTTTGTAAAGATCCTCGATGACCTGACTCATGTACTCCATCAGCGCGACCACCTTGCTGTACTGCATGCGGGTCGGACCGACGATCATCAGCTGCCCCTCTTCACCATCTGAGATGTGGAACTTGCTGGAGACGACCGCCATGTCGTCCACCTGGATCAGGTCATTGTCGCCGCTGATCTCGATGGCCACATTGCCCTCGTGATTAGCTAACTGCCGAAACAGCGAGCTGTCCTCCAGCACCTTCATGACCTCACGCAGCTTGTTGATGTCCGCGTATTCAGGCTGATACAGCATGTTGTTCTGTCCGCTGCAGTAGACCTTGTCGCTGGCAAATTTCATGAAGGCGGAAACAAACGCTTCAAACAGCACTTCATGTCTGGCCACCTGCGCGGCCAGCAGCGGTTCGATCTCCTGCATCTTGTCGACGACATCCTTGATCGGCGTGCCGCTCAGCTTGTCATTGAGCAGATCACAGCAGGTCTTGATATCCTTGACGCTCACATCGGTGTCGAAATGAAAAGTCTTGTTTTCCGTATGCCCGTGGTCGGTGATGAAGATCGCCACAGCACTGCGGCTGGAAATCGGGATCAGCTGGATATGCTGCAGAAGCTGGTACTTGCTCTCCGGCCCTAATGCGACCGAAGTCAGGTTCGTCATCTGCGAAAGGATGTCACAGCTTTTCTGCACGACTTCCTCCATCGAATAATGACGCTCGCTGAATACCTTCTGCAGCGAATACTTCACTTCGCTGTCCAGCTGTCTCTCCATCAAGTGCTCCACATAGAACCGATACCCTTTGTGACTTGGAATGCGGCCGCTGGACGTATGTGTCTTCTCCAGCAGGCCGGCTTCCTCCAGTGCCGCCATCTCATTGCGAATCGTCGCGCTGGAGCACTGGAAGTCCAGAAGGTTCATCAGCGTCTTGGAGCCGACCGGTTCAGCAGTTCGTGTGAATTCATCCACGATCGCTTTGAAAATTGCTATCTGCCGTTCTGTCAGCATCCCGCTCACTCCCTTCTCTGGCACTCATCCCTAACGTCTGCTAACAGTATATGCCAAATCCTTAGCACTGTCAATATTTGAGTGCTAAATTTTTCATCATTTTTTTCCATGCGGCAATAGAAAAGCAGCCGGCAGATACCGGCCGCTCAAGATCATCAGCGGATCAAAATCAGCTTACGCTTTGCGCCGCAGCAGCAGCCAGACGAGCAGCTCCATCGCCAGCGCGCTGATCAGCACCCACGGCAGCAGGAAGGAGACCTGCGCGGTGTTGGTGAGCTGCAGCAGCGATGGGAAGAGGATGACGGCCGCAAAGAAGCCGGCGATCATCAGCACGCATACCACAAAGCGCAGCACGTTCATCGGCCGCAGTGAGAGGATGACCGAAAGCATCGAGAGCAGGGCCACGATGAAGTACAGCGTGCTCTGCCAGCCGTCTGCCGGCAGCGAGAGCCAGGCGGTGATGCCCATGAGCACGAGCATGCTCCAGACGACCGCGGTGGCCGGCGGAAGCGCACGCTTGAGCACGGTAGGCAGGAAGCGTCCCTTCACCTTGGCCGGATCCGGCTCCAGCATCGTCAGGAAAGAAGGCATCGCCTCGATCATGAGGTCGATGAGCGTCACCTGGATCGGGATGAACGGGAACGGCATGTTCAGGATGACACACAGCAAAGAGACGGCGACCGAATACAGCGTCTTGATGAAGAAGATGCCGGCCACGCGCGTCACGTTGTTGACCACGCGGCGTCCCTCCAGCAGCACGTCCGGAAGCTGTCCGAAATCCGATTCCAGCAGGACGACCTGCGACATCTGCTTGACGGCGTCGCTGCCTGCCGCGACAGCGATGCTGCAGTCTGCCTGCTGCAGCGCCAGCATGTCATTGACGCCGTCTCCCGTCATGGCCACCGTATGTCCGCCCTGCTGCAGCATGGCCACGATCTGCTTCTTCTGCTTCGGCGTCACCCGGCCGAAGACGGAATGGCGGTCGACGAAATCGACGTCGATCTGCTCATCGCTGACATGGGACATGTCCACACACTGCGCATGATCGTGAAAGCCCGCCTTGCGCGCGATGGCAGACACCGCGCGGACATGGTCACCGGAAATGATCTTGATGTCCACGCCCTCATTGCGGAAATAATCGAGCGTCTGATCGACATCCTTGCGCAGGATATCGCTGAGCACGATGGCAAACAGCGGTTCTGCCTGCGGCATGCCCGACTTTTCAGGCAGCCGATCGCTCTTGGCGAGGATGAGCACCCGGCTGCCTTCCTCCATCTCTGCCATCACTTCCTGCGGCAGCTCCTCCATCAGCCGATCCGGCGCGCCCAGCACAAGCGAGCCATAGCCCGCAAACGCCATGGCGCCCCACTTGCGGGCCGAGGAGAACGCGATCTTCGCATCCGGCGCATGCAGATCAGCAGGCTCGACATCACGGCACAGCGCCTGATACGTCTCATTATTGTCGTCGCTGTGATACAGATATGCGCTCCAGTGCTCCAGATCCACCGCGTCGTAATGTCCCAGCGGGATGATCCGCTCCACCTGCATCTTGCCGGTCGTCACCGTCCCGGTCTTGTCCAGGCAAAGCGTGTCGACATAAGCGAGCGATTCCAGCGAATACAGATTCTGGACGAGCACTTTCTTTCTGGCCAGCTTGGTCGTGCCGGCAGCCAGCGATACGCTGATGAGCAGCACCAGTCCCTTCGGCAGCATGCCCAGCAGGCCGGCCGCGCTGCCGACCACCGCGTCATATACGCTGACCTGGCGCAGCAGCAGCGCCTCCAAGAACAGGATGATGCCCAGCGGGACGATCATGACCGTCGTCACCCTGGTGACCTTGCGCATCGCGTCCAGCAGCTGCGGATGCACGCCCTTGCCGCTGCGGATCTCCGCGGTCACCCGGGAGACATAGTTGTCTTCCCCCACATGGACGACCTGCGCCAGACAGCGTCCGGAGATGATGCTGGCTCCCGAGAGCAGAGGATCGCCTTCCATTTTGTTCACCGGGTCAGATTCGCCGGTCAGCAGCGATTCATGCACTTCGCTCTCTCCCTCGATGACGACGCTGTCGCAGCAGATCTGCTGTCCGCTGTCCAGCACCAGCACATCATCGAGCACGACATCCTCGACCGGGATGCTCTGTTCCCGGCCGTCCCGGATCACCTTTGCCTTAGGGACGATGAGCAGCGAGAGCTCATCCACCATCTTCTTGGCATGCAGCTCCTGCGCGATGCCGATGACGAGGTTGAGCAGGATGATGAGGATGAACACCATGTTCGACCATGCGCCGACCAGCGCCAGCGCGATCGCGATCAGAAAATTCAACAGATTGAACAGCGTGAAGATGTTTTCCTTCAATATCTGCGCCGTGCTTTTGGAAGCGGAAGCAGGCAGGGCGTTTTTCTGCCCGTTCGCTGTCCGTTCCTCCACCTGACGCGAAGTCAGACCTTGTTGTTTCATGCTAATCTCCTTCTGCCGCATGGGCGGCATCAAAATCGACCAGGAACGATGCCCTGTATGGCTAACCTTATCACACCGGATTTCGCCATGTCAACCGCCCGCAGGCGATTCAGCCCCTCACGCACGCTGGCGCGCCGCTCTTCTCAGACGCGTGTTTCTGCGTTATAATGGCGTCAGGAGTGATCAGATGAACCTGCTGACTTTTTTTGAAGATGACACGATCAGGGCAGCCATGACGCTGCGCGATCGCACTGCGCCCCTTTGCGGAAGCATGGCGCTGCATACGGGCGAGGAAGCCGGCGCGGTGATGGAGAACCGCCGGCGGCTGAGCGAAGAGACCCTTCCCCTTTCCCGCTGGTGCTGCGCCATGCAGACCCACAGCGCCAACGCCTATGCGGTCACGGCCGAAGATGCCGGGAGAGGCGCATTGACCATCGACGATGCGATCCCCGCATGCGATGCGCTCTACACCCGGGAGCGCGGCGTGCTCATCGGCGTATTCACCGCAGACTGCGTCCCGCTGCTATTGCACGATCCCCACAGCGGCATCATCGCTGCCATCCACGCCGGATGGCCCGGGACGGTCAAGCAGATCACGCATCATACCGTCTCGCGGCTGATCGAGCAAGAAGGCCTCGATGCGCGTACGGTCCAGGTATGGATCGGCCCCTGCATCCACCAGCCTTCTTTCCAGATCAGGGAAGATGTCATCGCACAGATCCGCGTCCTGCCCTTTGACACGAGCCCTTACTTGCAGATGCAGGCAGATGGCAGCGCGCTGACGGACAACGTCGGCCTCAACGTGCACATGCTGCGCGCATCGGGCATACCTGCGGAACACATCTTCATCAGCAAACAAGACACCTGCGCCGGCGGCGAAGCATTCTTCTCTTACCGCCGCGACCGCTGCAAAGGGCGTCACTTCTCTTTCCTGTATAAAAAATAAAAAGCGGCAGCGCTCAGATGACCAGCTCATCTTCGCTGCCGTTTTTTTCCGGTCCGCACATATGCGCTATGTGCGGATCGTTCCTTTTCCATAGACCTGGTAACGATATGTCGTCAGCTCACGCAGCCCCATCGGCCCGCGGGCATGGATCTTCTGTGTGGAGATGCCGATCTCCGCGCCGAAGCCAAACTCGTGCCCATCAGAGAAACGCGTGGACGCGTTGGCATAGACGGCCGCAGCATCGACCCCGTTCATAAAACGCTCGATGGCCTTCGGGTCATCGCTGAGGATGGCGTCCGAATGCATCGTATGATGCGCGTTGATGTGATCGATGGCCTCCTGCAGCGAATCCACGCAGCGAATGGAGATCTCATAGTCGAGATACTCCTTGCTGTAGTCCGCCTCCGTAGCAGGGATGATCTGCTCGCCCATCGCGCAGATCGTCTCATCCCCATGGATCTTCACCTGATGCTCCTGCAGCGCCTTCAGCAGGCCCGGCACAAGGTCCAGCCGCTCACGGTGGATGAGCAGGCTCTCACACGCGTTGCATACGCTGACCCGCTGGCATTTGGCGTTGAGGATGACCGGGATCACCTCCTGCGCATCGACGCTGCGGTCCACATAGATGATGCAGTTGCCGCTGCCGGTCTCGATCAGCGGGACCGTCGCCTGTCTGACGCAATGCTCGATCAGCCGGGCGCTGCCCCGGGGAATGAGCAGGTCGAGACAGTCATTCATCTTCATGAAGTCGTCCGCCGCCTCATGGCTGGTATCCTGCACCAGCGCGATGCAGTCTTCGCTCAGCCCATTTTCCCGCAGCGCCTCGCGCATCAGTTCCACCAGCACGCGGTTCGTCTCGATCGTTTCGCGGCTGCCGCGCAGATAACAGACATTGCCGCTTTTCAAGCAGAGGGCCGCCGCGTCCACACAGACATTGGGGCGGGCCTCAAAGATGATGCCGATGACGCCGATCGGCACGCTTTTCTTCACGAAGCGCAGCTCTTTGCGCTGCCATTCTTCCAGCACGCGGCCGCAGGGATCTTCCAGCCCCGCGACTTCCCGCACGCCCGCGCAGATGCCGGCGATGCGCCCTTCATCCAGCGACAGGCGGTCGATAAACGATTCGCTGCGCCCGCTGGCGCGCGCCGTCTCGATATCCCGGGCATTGGCCTGCAAGATCTGCGTCCGCCCGGCATACAGGATATCCGCCATCCGCATCAGCGCGGCATCCTTCGTCTTCGTCTCTGCCTGCGCCAGGGCATAAGCGGCCTTGCGGCAGCGTATGCCTTGTTCGTATAATTCGCTCAGTTCGCTCATCAGCTCATTCCCTCCTTGCCAGAAACAGTGTTCCGCATGGCGTTCCATCCAGAATGTCATACAAGATCCGCGGATCCTCTCCGCTGGCGATGACCATGTCGCAGCCTGCCGAAGTGGCGATGCGCCCGGCCTGCAGCTTGGTGATCATCCCGCCGGTCCCCAGATCGCTCGCGCTCTCGCCCGCCATGGCCATGAGCGCATCGTCGATCTCATGGACGACCTCCAGCTTCTTCGCCTTTGGATCAAGCAGCGGATTCCGCTCATACAGCCCATCCACATCGCTGAGCAAGACGAGCAGGTCCGCGCTCATCAGCCGGGCCGTGATCGCGCTGAGCGTGTCATTGTCGCCATAGACGATCTCATCGGTCGCCACGCTGTCATTCTCATTGATGATCGGGATGCAGCGATAAGCCAGCAGCGTATCGATCGTGCCGCGCACATTGCGCCGCAGCGTGTCATCATCGATGACCTCCTTCGTGATCAGCAGCTGCGCGACGCTGCACGAATACTGCGAAAACATCTTGTCATAGATATACATCAGCTCGCACTGGCCGACCGCGGCCAGCGCCTGTTTTTCCTCCAGCGTCTGCGGGCGGCGGTCCAGATGCATCTTGCCTCTTCCCGCGGCGATGGCGCCGCTGCTCACCAGCAGCACCTCATGCCCCTGATTGCGCAGATCGCTGAGCACACAGGCCAGCGCGTCCAGCTTGCGCAGATTCAGCAGTCCGCTGGCGTGTGTGATCGTGGAACTGCCGACCTTGATGACGATTCTTTTTTTTCTCATGCTCTTCACCTGTGTCTCATTATATCCTATCCGCCCCGCAAACACAAACAGAAGAAAGCCCCGGCGGCCGGGGCTTCAGTCTTCTTCTCGTTTTTCCTCGCTGGTATACGCACGGTCAAAGGTGATGACCGCATAACAGTCCTTGCGGTAGGTGTGGATCCCATCCGTGATCAGCTTCATGAGCGTTTCATCATCATAAGCCGAATCAAAGGGGACGACGACATCGAAGATCAGATTGGTGTGCGTCGTGCCCGGCACGACCCGGAAATCATGGAAAGACAGCACCGGATCGATCTGCTTCAGCACCTTTCTGAGCATCTCGCGCAGCGCATTGGTCAGCTCATCATCCGTGCGGATCGGATCCATATGCACCACTGTCTCGATCCCCATCTCCTCTTTGATCTCCTTTTCGATATTGTCGATCATATCATGGCTCTCAAAGATATCACGCCGGTAATCGACTTCCACATGCACGCTGACAAAGAGCCGGTTTGGCCCATAGTCGTGCACGATGAGGTCATGGACGCCCAGCACCCCGTCATATTTGCGAATGCGGGCGATGATCTCCTTGACGATATCCGGATCAGGCGCCTTGCCCAGCAGCTCATCGAGCGCGCTGCGGATGAGGGAGATGCCGGTGAACAAGATGAACGCCGCCACCAGGACGCCCATGTAGCCATCCAGGTTGAAATGGATGAGCGGAGAGATGATCGTGGACAGCAGGACGCCGCCGGTCCCCAGCACATCAGAAAGCGAATCCGCCGCCGTCGCCTCCATCACCGAAGAATGGATCAGCGCGCCATAATGCCGGTTATAGGCATACATCCACAGCTTCACCAGGATCGAGATGCCCAGCACGATGACCGCTGTCCAGGAAAACACCACTTCCTGGGGATCGAGGATCTTGCTCACGCTCTCCTTGGCCAGCTCGACGCCCAGAAACAAGATCAGCACCGCCACCAGCAGCGAGGCCAGACACTCATAGCGCGCATGACCGAAGGGATGTTTGGCATCCGCCGGCTTGCCCGCCAGATGAAAGCTCACCAGCGAAACGATCGAGCTGCCGGCATCCGACAGATTGTTGACCGCATCCGCCATGATGGAGATGCTGTTGGCGATCGTTCCGGCCATGAACTTGAACAGACACAGCAGCAGATTGGCCACGATACCGGTCATGCTCGCCAGATTGCCGTATGCCTTGCGCACCTCATCCTTCTCTACCGCATCCGCGTCCTTCACCAGCAGCTTCACCAGCAGTCTCATCATCTTTCCCAGCCCCTTTTCTCGTCCTTATAATCTATCACATTTCCTGGCAAAACGCAAAACCGCCGTTATCTCATCATATGATGTAGCGGTGATGCCCATGCGGCGATTCGAACGAATGCTCCTCATCCTGATCCTGGCCGCCATCCTGCTGTGCGGCAGCGAAGTGCATGAAAGCTGTCAGCGCGCAATGCGGCTTTGGCGCGACAACCTCATCCCCGGGATGCTGCTGCCGATGATCCTGGTCCGCCTGATCCAGGCCAGAGGCGGCTTCGACCATCTGAAGCTTGCCCTCTTCAACAAGCTGTTCAACATGGAGAACAACGGTTTTGCCTGCTTGTGCGCATTGCTGCTTGGTTTTCCCAATGGTGCGCTGTTCATCGATGAGCTGTACGAAAACGGCCAGATCAACAGTGAGGGTGCCAAACGCATGATCAAATGCTGCAGCTTTCCCACCACCGGCTTCGTCATCCTTTCTCTTGGCACAGCGCTATATCGCTCTGCCAAGATCGGCTGGACGCTCTATGGCATTCAGATCCTCAGCGGACTCATCTTGCTGGCCCTCACCAGAAAGACCAAAGTCTGCCCGGCAGCCCCCAGAAACAACATGCCCACATTCTTCCCCGCACTCACTGACGCCATTCTCAAAAGCGGACGCGCCATGTTCCTCATCGGCATCTATCTGATGATGTTCCTCTCCATCTTTCATCTCGTTCAGTGCATCCTGCCAGGCCCGCTCTCGCTCCCATTGCAGATCGTCTCCGAATTCTCCAACGGCTGCATCATGCTCGCCCAAAGCAGCCTGCCGCTCAAATTACAGCTCACCTGCATCAGCGCGCTGCTTGGATTTGGCGGCCTCTGCGTACACATGCAAGTCCTCTCCTCATTACGCATCCACATCCCTTATCATCAGTTTCTGGGCTATCGCATCTGCCAAGCCATCATCGCAGCAACATTGACCTTCATCATGATTTGAGAAAACCTGCCTTTGATCATGGAAAACAAAAAGCTAACTACACATCTTCCCATAGCTAGCTTTCTTTTCTATAATCAATACAAATATACTATGAACGATTGACATTGCTTGTCGTTTCTACCTGTCCTTTGTGATACCAAATTCTTCCATCACTGGCTGTCGTTGTCCAATAAATTGTTTCACCCTCCGTTACATCAGTCAAAGTCCAATTTAAATCGGACCAATTACTATTTCTAGTCATCTGCATTTGGTAATCTTCTCCAAAACCATCTTCTTCACTTATTCTGAATACACCATTACTTTCACGAATGACCTGATTCTGAGCATGCCCGCAGCCTGTTCCATTCTCATAGGCATTATGATATTCTCCATAAGGATCATAATGGTTATGTTCTCCCTGTCCATAATCACATGCAATATACCAGCATGCTGCCACATATTCATTCGTCGCAAATGTCTCCCCCGTCATCATCGGTCTTACATACTCTCTCATCTCAATAACCCCTTTCTTTGATCATGTTTGTGTGTTCACTGTATGCTGCTTTCTCTAACTTGGGTGTGAACCAGTCCAGGCTGCAGCGAGATAGACGTACAGTATTCGTGATACAGCAATTCAAGCATTTGTGCATCGTTCTTTTCAAGAAGGCGCATGGTCTCTTCACGTGTGCATTTTACGTGTGTGACGAACACACCTGAATACAATTTTTTCATATGGCCTCCTCTCTGTCTGATGTGCTTGAAGGTACACTTTTTTGTCATTTCAGACAATGTTTTTGCTCTGCCATAAATCAGAAAAGGCATTGTCTTAACACATAAAAAGGAGCCCTTTGCTCAAAAGCTCCTTTGTGTGATCAGTTGATCTCGATCTCGTTCTTCCAAAGTCCGTGCAGGTTGCAGTATTCGTATACCTCAGCCTTGCCTTTGAAGTCGCCCATGGCGAATGATGCTTCCGGCGCTTCACCAGGCTTCAGGTCGGCGCGCATCACTTTATTGCCAGCAATGACCCAGATGTTAGTGATGGAGTGTTCTTCCAGCATCGGATGAGCGACAGAGCCGACGCTCACTTTGAGCACGCCGTCAGCATAGGCTGCCTGAGGCACGTGCTTTTCCAGCGCGCCGTCACTCGTGTTTGCCGTCAGCTCGACCATCGGCTTGCCGCAGCACATGACCGGGACGCCCTTATCGATGACTTTTTCGATGATGTTTCCGCAGATTTCGCATTTGTACAGTTTCATGTTCTCAACCTCCTGTGTATATTCTTTTCCTTTACGATCACATTATACCGTCTGCGGCAGCGAACCGGAAGCGTAATGCTCATGATCTTTTTTATTTCTCATTGCCTGAAGGCATCGCACAGCGTATAATAACGTTGTTTTTTGGCGAATGGGGGAAATCGTCTTGAAAAAAAAAAAAAATCTGTGCAAAAAGGAAACTGTATTCTGCGTATCATTCATGCTGGCGCTTTTATCGATGTTATTCGTCACACCGGATCTGACCTATCTGAACTATCCGGATTACCGCACGCTTTCGCTGTTGTTTTCTCTGATGATCGTCGTTGCCGGACTGCAGTCGCTGGGGATCTTTGAGCGGCTGGGCAATCTATTGATGCGGCGCGCGAAAGGAGCAGAGCGGCTGACCCTGACGTTGATCCTGCTTTGTTTCTTCAGCAGCATGATCATCACCAACGATGTGGCACTGATCACGTTCGTCCCTTTCTCCATCCTCGTCTGCCGCATGATCAAGCGGGAAGATCTTGTGATGCGCACGGTGATCATGGAGACGATCGCGGCCAATCTTGGCAGCATGGCCACGCCGATCGGCAATCCGCAGAACCTGTATCTGTTCACTGCTTCCACGCTTTCTCTCGCTGTTTTTGCCCGCGCGACATGGCCTTATGCGCTGATCTCCTTGCTTTTGATCATCCTTTTTCATCCTCGGGGCACGGCGCCCATCGAACTGCGGCTCAACATACCGCAGCCGCTGGCTTCCCGCTGGCCTGCGCTGATCGTTTATCTCATCATGCTGGGGCTCAGCCTGCTGGTCGTCTTCCGCGTCCTGCCGTTTCTGCCCGTGTTAGCGATCACCATCCTCGGCGTACTGTTCGTCGATCGCAGGCTGTTTCTGCATGTGGATTATTTTCTATTGCTCACTTTCCTATGTTTCTTCATCTTTATCGGCAATATGGAGCGCATCCCTTCCCTGCAAGCGATGCTGCGAAATTTAGTGTCCGGACGAGAACTGATCGCTGGCGTCTTATGCAGTCAGTTCATCAGCAATGTGCCTGCCGCCATGCTGCTCAGCGGCTTTGCGAGCGATAAGCCGGCATTGCTCACTGGAGTGAACCTGGGCGGACTGGGAACGCTGATCGCCTCGCTGGCCAGCCTGATTTCCTTTAAGTATTTTGCTTCCGCTTTTCCGCAGCAGAAGGGACGCTATCTGCGCGCCTTCACATTGTGGAACCTGTTGTTCCTGCTCGTGCTCGTCATTGCGGCCGTTTTGCTCGGCGCGCAAGGCTGAAAGGAGAAAATCTCATGCATCTGGCTTTGGATGAACATTTGCGTCTGTGCATCCGCGCAGAAGCCGAAACAAGCAGCGATGCCCTGCTGGCGCAGCTTTGCCTTTCCCGCAAGACGCGTTATCTGCATTATGCCGGACGGCGCATATCGTGCAATGGCCGTCTCCTTGCTCAGGATCATCCCTTGCATGCAGGCGATACGCTCATCATCGATCCGATCATGCCGGAAGAGACGATCACGCCCTGGGATCATCCGGTGGATGTCCTTCATGAAGATGAGCTGTTTGCGATCATCAATAAAGAAAGCGGCCTGCTCGTGCACAGCGATGGCAACAATACAGAGCACACGGTATGCAACGCGCTCCGTCATCATTTCATCCAGAGCGCTCAGCCCCATGTGCCGGTACGCCCGCTGCACCGTCTGGATGTGGGCACCAGCGGCATCCTGCTCTTCTGCAAATATCCGCTGCTTCAGCCATTGCTTGACCAGATGATGGAGACGCATCAGATCCGCCGCAGCTATCTTGCGGTAGTCAACGGACATTTCCCCGCGCAGCGGCAGGAATACCGCGATCCCATCGGCAGAGACCGGCATGACGCACGCCGCATGATCGTCTGCCGCAGCGGCAAGCCCGCGCTGACCCGCGTCACTTTGCTTCGCTACAACAAAAAGAAAGACCGCTCGCTGGTGCGCTGTGTGCTGGAAACCGGCCGGACCCATCAGATCCGGGTACATCTTTCAACCCATGGCTTTCCGCTCATCCATGATACGCTGTATGGTCATGGTGATGGCAGCGGCCGGCTGGCGCTGCACTCTGCCCATGTGGAGCTTTGGCATCCCTTGCGCCAGATGATGTGGCAGACGGATTGCCCATTGCCCCTTGAATTAGAAAAAATGATACGATGAAGATGCAAAAAGCTGTGTTACCTTTGATCCATCTCAAAAGGTACACAGCTCTTTTTTATTCTCTGCTCAGGCGGGCGGTGCTGATGCCCTGCACGTCTTTCGTGACGATGATCTGCTGCGCGATCTGCTCGCGCAGTTCTGCCACATGGCTGATGATGCCGATCTGGCGGTTGCCCTGCGTCAGCTCCTGCAGCACGCGCATAGCTGCCTGCAGCGTTTCTTCATCCAGGGTGCCGAATCCTTCATCCACGAACATGGCATCCAGCTGGATGCCGCCAGCCTTCGCCTGCACGGTGTCCGAAAGGCCCAGCGCCAGGGAAAGCGAGGCCATGAAGCTCTCTCCGCCTGACAGCGTACGCACGCTGCGCGTCATGCCAATATGATGATCCATCACGCACAGGTCAAGCCCGCTGCGCGACTTGCGCGAACCGCTGTTTTCGCGGCGCAGCTCATACTGGCCGCTGCTCATCCGCATCAGCCGCAAGTTCGCGTAGCGCAGTACTTGCTCGAAATACGCCTGCTGCACGAACGCTTCCAGGGTGATCCGTTCTTTTTGATCCAGCGTACCGTTCATCGTATCGCTCAGGCTTTTCAGCCAGCGATATTCCTTTTGCGCTTCATCAAAGGAAACGGACAGCTCATCCAGCTCTTTCAGGATGCGGCGGTTGGCGCTCAGACGCAGGCTGAGCCGGCGTTCTTGGATCTGCGCTTGCTCCTTCTCCTGCCGCAGCTGTTCCATGTCAGCGCCCGCTTCCTTTTCCTTTGGCTCAGGCAGCGTCCGCAGCTCTTGATCGACATTGTCCAGCATGCCTTCCAGACGGGAGCAATGCGCCAGGGCATCCTGATGTTTCTGGATGAGCGCATCTTGCAGCGTCTGCGCGGCCTTCAGCTCTTCGCGCAGATCCTTCAGCTGCCGGCGCAAGAGCTGCATATCATGGACATGCAAAGCATCCAGCCTTTGCTGCAGCTGTTCCTTGCGGCTGTCCCATGCGGCGCGCAGCCGGGTGCATTCCTGAACGAGCGCATCCAGCTGCTCTTTCTGCTGCTGGATAGAACGCGCAAGTGCTTCAGCGCGCTGTTCTCCTTGCTTGCGGCGCACCTGCGCCTGCTGCAGCTGCTGCTGCTTTGTCTGCAGCCGCTTGTTTTGCGCATCCAATTGTGTCTGGCGCTGCGTCCACGTCTGCATGAACTGATCCGGCGACGCTTGCAGCTGTTCACCAAGCGTCTGCTGCAATGTTTCTGCCTGTGTATGCAGCCGGGCGCTCTGACGGCTTTGCTCCTCCATCCGAGTGCGCAGCGCATCGCTGGCCTGACGCTGTGCATCCAGCCATTCACGCGTCACTTCGCTGTCTTTTCCACGTGCCGGATCAGGATGATGCAGAGAACCGCACACCGGGCATGGCTTGCCTTCTTCAAGCTGGCGCGCGAGGATGCCTGCCTGCGCATCATAGAATTGCTGCTCTTTCTGCAGTAATTGCTGCTGCGCTTGCTGATAGCGGACAAAGCTCTCTTGATAGCGGCTTTCCTGCTGCTTGAGCTGTGCTTGCAGCTGCGTGAGCTGTCTCAAGCGCTGGCCTGTTTTATCCAGTTCCTCTTGCTGCTGTCGCAGCTGCTGCAAAGCATGGGCATTTTCCAACAAAGCCATGCTCTCATCGCCTTGTGCGGACAGCTGTGCTTGCAGCGCGGCAAGTTCTTTTTCTTGTTTCTGTCTTGCGCCATCAAGCTGCTGGCGCTGCAGCTGCTTTTGCTGCAGATCATGATATTCCTGTTTCATCGCTTCTTGCTGCGCGAGCAAGGCATCCAGCTGCTGTTCTTCTTGTTCCAGAAGAGCCAGGGTGCGGCGCTTTTGCTCGCGTTCTGGCTGCTGCCGCTGCAGCTCCTCCAGCTTTTGCGCTGATGCCGCGCGCTGGCGCTTTTCGGCTTGCAATGCCTGCTGCAGCTGCTGACGTTCCTGCTGCAGTTGCTTGCGGCGCGCAAGCTGCTGCTGTACGATACGCAGACGCTCCAGCTGTTGTTCGAGATCAGCAACGGCCTTGCTTTGCTGCTGCCACTGCTGTTCGTCTTCATTCAGGATATAAGTGAGGAAAGCCTTGATCTCCTCATGCTCCCCATAGCCTTGCATGGCGAGCAGCTGCTGCAGCTGTTCCTGATGCAGTGCGTCACATTCCACACGGCTCAGCGCGCCGTGCAGCTGATCGCGCTGGGCCTGCAGGCGCTGCGCACAGCTTCGCGCCTTTTCTTTGAGCCGTTCCTGCACATCTGCGAAACGCTGTGTGGCAAACAAATGCCTAAAGATCTGCTCACGCTCTTTTGTCT
>ERZ1643249.1692-NODE-1692-length-21720-cov-284.026494_pt1 | contig 21720 bp, 23 predicted proteins | sample MGYA00579263_ERZ1643249 | MGnify/ENA primary metagenome ERZ1643249 (study PRJEB29033, sample SAMEA4952264) | chicken gut metagenome | biome: Broiler Chicken; feature: Gastrointestinal Tract; material: Caecum | place: Ireland | collected 2018 | study: Broiler... | reverse complement strand
AACTGGTATCCAGGTCATATGGCCAAAACCAAAAGACTTATCAGGGAGAATTTGAATTTTATCGATATTGTTTACGAACTAGTAGATGCGCGAATGCCAAAATCTTCTAAAATAGTTGATATAGACGAAATAATTAAAGATAAACCCAAAATAATGATAATGACTAAAATAGATCTATGCGACTTAGAAGAAACAAAAAAATGGATCAAATACTATGAAAATCAAAGTTATCATGTTCTCCCTTTGAATTTAGAAGATAATAAATCATTAAAACCTCTGATAAATTTGACAAACGAAGTTTTAAAAGACTATCATCAAAAAAGAGAAGACAAAGGATTGTTAAAACGTAAAAGCCGGGCTCTTATCATTGGAATTCCAAACGTTGGAAAATCTACCCTAATCAATAGATTGTCTGGCAAAAAAGTAGTTCAGGCTGGAAATAAACCAGGAGTTACTAAACAACTTAATTGGATTAGAGTAAACGAAGACCTCGAACTCTTAGATACCCCAGGTATCCTTTGGCCAAAATTGGCCGAAGGAGCTTATAACTTAGCAAGTTTAACAGCCATCAAAGAAGAAGTCTTGCCTCTATTTGACGTTGCCAAATATATCTTAGAAACATTATCTAAATATTATCCTAAAATTTTAAAAGAAAGATATAATTTAGAAAAATTAGACGACGATATTATAAACGATTTAGAATACATAGGCCGCAGAAGAGGATGCCTAATCAAGGGTGGGGAAGTCGACATAGATAAAGTTATTATCCTAATCATAAACGACGTCAAACTTGGAAACATCAAAGGAATAACCTTTGATAGATTCTAATTCACTATCTCTAGCTTATCTAGGAGATGCCGTTTATGAATTATATATAAGAACCTATCTTCTCTCCAAAGGAAACTATAAAGTAGGCGACCTTCAAAACATGGCTGTAAAATACGTAAGTGCGAAAGCTCAAAGTGCGTTTTTAGACAAAATGATAGATGATAACTTTCTAACCGAAGAAGAACTGACAATCGTCAAACGAGCCCGTAACCATAAAAGCCATCAAAGTCCCAAACACACGGATATAATCACATATAAAAAATCGACGGGACTAGAAGCCTTAATCGGTCACTTAAAACTAACCAAAAACGAAAAAAGAATAGAAGAAATAATGAAATATATAGTAGGTGAGTAAAATGTACGTATACGGAAAAAATGTAGCTAAAGAAATGCTTAATAAAAAAGAAAAAATAAATAAAGCCTTTCTTTACAATAAATTCAATGATAATGAAATATTATCAAACTTAAAAAAACAAAACATCAAAATAAAATATTTAACCAAAGATGAACTAAACAAAATAGAAACTGGTAACCATCAAGGAATCATCTTAGAAGTAGATGATTATAAATATTCATCCATAGATGATTTAAATGACGACATAATAGTCATGCTTGATCACTTAGAAGACCCTCATAACTTTGGGGCCATTATCAGAACTTGTGAAGCAGCTGGTGTTAAAAATATAATCATTCCTAAAGACCGGTCAGTCAAAGTAACATCATCCGTTATCAAAGTCAGCGTTGGGGCGATTGAAAACGTTAAAATTGCTTTAGTCAATAACCTTGTAAACACTATTAAAGAATTAAAACAAAAAGGATATTGGATTATTGGAACCGACATGCAGGGAACAGATTACCGAAATATCGATTACTCTGGCAAAATCGTCTTAGTAATAGGTAACGAGGGCAAAGGACTAAGCAGATTAACTGAGGAAAATTGTGATTTTATCGCCTCAATTCCTATGCGTGGTAAAGTCAATAGCTTAAATGCCTCAGTTGCTGCCGCCTTAATAATATACGAGGCCATAAGAGGTAAATAATGTACGAAAATCTTAACGATTACGAACTACTAGACCAAGTAGCCGATAACGAATTTGCCACTGAAACCCTATTTGAAAAATATAAACCCCTTATTTATGGAATTGCCAAAAAAGCTTATTACACACGTCAAAACACCGGACTTGAAATGAACGACTTAATCCAAGAAGGAATGATCGGTTTCAGTATAGCCATAAACACCTTTGACGACCAAAAAAAGACGACCTTCTTTACCTATGCCAGAACCTGTATAATGCGCCGTGTCAATTCCACTATAGTAGCTGCCAATCGTCTAAAGCACCAAATTCTAAACGAATCTATCTCCGTAGAAATATTAGATAGCGAAACAAATACCGACAACCAAATTCTAAGTGATACCAAGAACAATCCAGAAAGCCTCTTAATTGAAAACGAAAATGTCCAAGAAATCAAAAAAATCATCGATAGTGAATTAACCGAATTTGAAAAAAAGGTCTGCGACTTAAAAACAAGTGGCTTTGACTATAAAGAAATAGCTGAAATTTTAAATAAAACACCGAAATCTATCGACAATGCTTTTAGTAGAATCAAAGCTAAAATTCAAAAAAGTTTAGAAAAGAAAACTGTTAGAAATTCGTAAATTTTTTCTAACAGTTTTTTAAGTCCAAAATATCTAATTATTTTCGTTATATTTTAAAACCTCTTCGCTATCATCTAAGTGAATCTTTTCATGACCGAGAATTTGATAATTTTCATGACCCTTACCGAGAAGTAAAACAATATCGTCCTTCTTTATCATATCCAAAGCCTTTTTAATCGCCTCGCGTCTATCTAAACAAACCTCATAATTATCCTTCTTAACCCCAGCTATGATATCTTCCATAATCTTATTAGAATCCTCGGTTCTTGGATTGTCGTTTGTAAATATTACATAATCACTATATTCTGAAGCAATCTCACCCATAATTGGTCTTTTCATCGGATCTCTATCGCCACCACAACCGACAACCGTAATAATTCGTCCCTTAGCTAGTTCCTTATAAGCTGTCACAACCTTTAAAACTGCGTCCGGTGTATGGGCATAATCGACAACCGCAAACCCATCTTTAACCTTATAAGTTTCGCATCTTCCCTTAGGAGCTTTTAAATCTTTAGTCTTTTCTATTAAATCCTCACAAGAAAATCCAATCTCATGTAACATTGAAAACATCGTAAAATAGTTATAAACATTAAACTTACTAGTAAGATTAGTCGTAACCTTGTAATCAGTGCCATAAACCTTAAAATTAATATCTGTGTGATCTGGATGAATATCGTCATCTATAATGCTGTAATCATAATCACCAAAACCAAAAGTTTTTGTATTCTCAAACCTTTCCTTAAACTTCTCACTAACAGGATCGTCCATATTCACACATAAGACACCGTCTTTTTTAATATACTCTGTAAGCTTCAACTTACAATTCATATAATTTTCCATTGTCTTGTGATAATCCAAATGATCCTCGCTTAAATTAGTAAATGCTCCAGCTATAAACTTAAGACCTTCAATTCTCTTTAAATCTAAAGCAAAATTACTAACCTCCATAACCACATATTCGCATCCAAGCTCCATAGCTTTCTCAAGTAATTTATAAGTAGTTAAAATTTCTGGTGAAGTATTAGGCAAAACCTCTACATAATCACCGCAGTAGAACCCTAAAGTTCCAATATAAGCAGCCTTTTTACCGAGTAAATTAAGCATTTGATAAGCAAGCCAAGCTGAAGTTGTCTTTCCATTAGTTCCCGTAATTCCAATCAATTTAAGTTTATCAAACTCATGACTGTATTCTTTAACAAGTAACTCTTGATAATACTTAGCCGGATCATCGACCACAGTAACCGGTACGCTACAATCTACCTCATGACCGGCAATCACCGCACTAGCACCATTTTGAATAGCCTTATCGATAAAATCATGACCATCGACTGTATAACCTTTAATTGCCACAAAAGTTTGTCCAGGTTTGACTTTCCTCGAATCAGTTTCATATTTAAACATAAAATCACTCTTTCTATTAGTATTTTATAAAATATTTAGTTAAATGTGATAAATAACTATCAACTCCTACTAATTTTATCATGAAAAGAGTATTATATCAATTACCCATTAAAACCCAAGATAATATAAAAATGCCCGTAAAATACCCAATATAACAAAACTGTCATAAAACATCAAAGTAATATTTGCTATAATTTAAATGAAGGACATGACTTATGAGAAAATTATCATTTCTAATTCTAGGCCTAATTTTAAATATAATTATCTATAATCATGCCTTTAATTATAATAAAAAATCAGAAAGGAACACATATGAAAGAAATCTTAAAAATAGAAAATCTAAAAAAATATTATGGTAATGAAAAAAATCTAACCAAAGCCGTGAACGGTTTAAACATGACTGAAGAAGAAGGGGAGTTTGTTGCCATTATGGGAGCCAGTGGTTCTGGTAAAACAACACTTTTAAACTGTATATCTACAATTGATACGATAACCAGTGGCCACATATACATAGACGGCGAAGATATAACTGAAATAGATGAGGATAAACTATCTGACTTTCGCCGTGACAAACTTGGCTTTATCTTTCAAGATTTTAACCTCTTAGACATCCTCACCATCGAAGAAAACATCGCCCTTGCTTGCGTTATTAATGGAAAAAATCAAGATATCGATAAAAAAGTTCAAGACATCGCCAAAAAACTCGGCATTGAAAATATCTTAAAAAAATTTCCATACGAAGTATCTGGAGGTCAGAAACAAAGATGTGCCTGTGCCAGGGCGCTTATCAATAATCCCAAACTTATCTTAGCTGATGAACCAACAGGTGCCCTAGATTCTAAAAGTGCGCGCATGCTTCTAGAAACCATGGAAAACATGAACCAAACATTAAACGCCACAATCTTAATGGTTACTCACGACGCTTTCAGTGCCAGTTTCTGTAACCGCATTCTCTTTATGAAAGATGGCAAAATATTTAATGAAATAGTCAAGGGAAGCAAATCGCGAAAACAAGTCTTTAATGAAATTCTAGATGTTCTAACCCTATTAGGAGGCGACGTACAAAGTGTTAAATAAACTTGCCTTTAAAAATATCAAAAGAAGTGCCAAAGATTATTTAATATACTTAGTTACTGTAACTATCGCATTCTCTCTAATCTTTGCCTTTAACCTAATCTCAAACTCTAAAGACATCCTCGATCTTTCAAGCATGATGAAAAATTTTCAAACCGCTATGTATTTCATAAGTGCGATAATTATTTTCGTCATTGCCTGCTTAATCGGCTATACAACCAAATTCATCTTTAAAAAAAGAAGTAAAGAATTTGGAACCTATATGTTACTAGGCATACCTAAAAAACAAGTATCAAATTTGTTTTTAAAAGAAATCATTATATTTGGCCTAATCGCCCTAATGATTGGTTTTATCTTAGGCTATCTATTAAGCATTTTAATGTCTAGTATCATCATGAACATCTTTGGACTTCCTTACGAAATAAAATTTACCTTTTCGCTAAATGCTGTTTATCTAAGTCTTCTTTATTTTACCCTTATCTATCTAGTCGTTTTACTCTTCATGCACCATAGATTTAAGAAGATGAAAATTCATGACTTATTATATTTTGAAAACAAAAATGAAAACAAAATATTAAAACATAAAACAGGTCGCAATATCCTTTTTATAATCTCTATATTATTAGGTATAATCGCCTTTTACCTCTTTGATAATACCTTTGTCAAAATTGGAACCGAACCATCTATGAGTACTATTTTAATATGTATAATTATGCTTATAATTAGTATCTATGGTGTGACCTTTTCCATCTCTGATTTTATTCTAAACATTTGTTTAAAACATAAAAAAATCAAATACAAAAAACAAAACCTTTTTTTGGCTCGAAGCTTTGCCTCTAAAGTTCGCAGTATGAGTTTTACCTTGGCAACCTTATCCGTATTGATAACCATAACCCTTGTTTCTGTTAATTTTTCTTTACTATTTAATGGCATCTTCGAAAGCCAAGTTGATATGGAATCACCTTACGATATTACCATATCAGATGATCAAAATAAAATAAACGAAGATCGTAAGCTTATCGCTGAAAACTATACCATCGAAGAAGAATTAACCTATAACATATATAAAGACAAAACATCTCCAATCGCTAGCCTAATTGGTAATACCGAAGACTTCAGATGGCTTGAATACGATCCCGTTATGAAACTAAGCGATTATAACACCCTCCAGAAAATGCGCGGAAGAAAAGAAACAACCTTAAAAGAAGATGAATACCTTTTAACATCTGAACTGACAGCTAGTGACTACATGGATCTAAAAGACATTCAAGGCAAACAGATAACCCTTGAAAATGGTGAAACCCTAAACCAAAAAACATTATTGAAAAATGACTTTACCTATGCTTGGATTAGTGGCAGTGGTTACCTAATTGTCGTTCCTGATTCTAAAATAAATGGCTTAGAAGTAGGAAAGACCAATCTATCAGTAAATACCAAAGAAGAAACAACCGAAAAATTTGAAAGCACCCTAACCGAAAAAATAAGCACCGACATCTGCCAGACAGTTGATGAAAGAACAGTATGTTATGATAGTGGCGACGTTCAAGTCAAAGGCTATTTCTTGGCTCAAAACCGTAGTGTCATTACGATTATGTCATTTGCCCTGTTTTATCTAGCCTTTATCTTCACCGCTGTTACCGGAACCATTCTTGCTATTCAAAACCTAAGTGACTCAGCTGAATATAAATACCGCTATATAACCTTAAACAAATTAGGACTGAGTGAATCAGAAATAAACAAAACCATCTTTAAGCAACTACTTATATTCTTTGCTTTTCCAGTCATCTATCCATTAATCTCTAACATTTTAATTTCTAAAAGTTTAAACAATGTCTTTAGTACCTTCCTGCCTACAGATAAAACCTACATTATCTACATCTTAATCAGTACAGCCTTATTTATGATAATCTATATAATATACTTTTTGGCAACATACTTTGGTTTTAAAACCAATATCCAAAATACTAAATAAATGTTATAATATTTAAGGTGATTTTATGAATATACTTATCATTGAAGATGAAGAAAACATCAGAAACGAACTCAAAAATCTCTTAGAAAAAGAAGGTTACCAAGTAAGTCTCGTTACCGAATTTACAAAAAACTTAAACCTCAAAGAAAACCCAGACCTTATCTTACTGGACATTAACCTGCCTAATGAAAATGGTTTTCAAATATGCAAGACCATCAGACAAACATCTAAAGTTCCAATCATCTTTGTAACCAGTAGTCAAAAAGAAGAAGATGAACTTAAAAGTATTATCTTAGGTGGCGATGATTTTATCACTAAACCCTACAACACATTCATCCTCTTAGAAAAAATAAAAAGAGCTTTATCTAAAAAAGAAGATAAAATAACTATTAAAGGCGTCACCTTTGACATTCCATCCTCAACCATTAAATGCGAAGGAAAAGAAGTCGAACTGACTAGGAACGAGCGCAAAATCATGTATTACTTTTTTACTAACCCAAACAAGATAATTACTAAAGATGAACTTATCGAATACCTTTGGAATGACAAATACTATTTAGACGAAAATATTCTAACCGTCAACATCAACCGTTTGCGAAAAAAACTAGAAGAAATAAATATAAATAATTTTATAGTCACCGAAAGAGGGAAGGGATACCGTATATGAAAAAAACGCAGTTTATCGAAGAAAAAATATTTTTCATTCTAATGAATATCACCTTTCTTTTTTTCTTAAATATCTATCTTTATTCCTTAAATATCTACATCGTAAACCTCATCATCTTAGATCTAATTTGGCTTCTTATATTTATTACCTTTTTCTCACTTGAATACATAAAAATAAATAAGCGTTATAAATACATAAAAAAATTAACTGATAATTTAACCGAAAAATATTTAATCGCCGAAATTCTTCCAAAACCTCAAACCTTAGAGGAAAAAGCCTATTACTATGCCTTAAAAAAAGCCTGTAAATCGCTAAACGACAAACTGACCGAAATCGAAAATAAATATCAAAACTATGAAGAATATATCGAAAGTTTTGTTCACGAAATTAAAAGTCCAATCTCTGTTATCTCCTTAATTGGTGATAATGAAAACAATCAAACCATTAAAGAAGAAACTAGAAAAATAGATGACCTTTGCGAACAAATTCTCTTCTTCTCCAGAACCAAAAATCCTGAAAATGATTACTTTATCAAAAAGATAAATTTAGAAGATGTAATTCATAAAACTTTAATTGATTATAAAAATATTATTTTAAAAAACAAAATTAAAATTGAAGTCAAAGATACTCAAAAAATTGTCTACACCGATGAAAAATGGTTAAAATTTATAATCAAACAAATACTTCAAAATTCTTTAAAATACTTAAATAAAGAAGCCAAAGAAATTGAAATAAAAACCAAAGAAGAACCTCATAATATAACCCTTATAATCAAAGATAATGGAGTAGGCATTCACGACTACGACTTACCTAAAATCTATAACTACGGCTTTACAGGCAGCGATCGTAAAAAAACTCATTCGACTGGAATCGGCTTATACCTTGCCAAAAAACTATCGGAAAAACTAAACCTAAATTTAAAAACGACATCTGAATATAACAAATACACACAAACTGAAATTACCATTCCTAAAGAAAGTACGTACATTATCAAAGAAGGTGACCTATGTTAGTAACTCATGAATTTCCTGCAGAATATGATGAAAACAGTAAAATATTAATATTAGGTTCTATCCCTTCAGTTAAATCAAGAGAAAAGGCCTTCTATTACATGCACCCTCAAAATAGATTTTGGAAAGTTTTATCAGACATCTTTAATGAACAAGTACCTCAAACAATCGAAGATAAAAAGAAATTTTTAAAATCTAAAAACATCGCCCTTTGGGACGTCTTATCATCATGTGAAATAACAGGTTCAAGCGATAGTTCCATTAAAAACCCAGTACCTAATGACATAAACAGTTTAATTAAAAAAACAAAAATTAAAACCATTTTTGTCACCGGCAAAAAAGCTGAAAGCCTTTATAATAAATACTGTCTAAAATACACTAATATCAAACCGATTTATTTACCATCAACATCTCCTGCCAATCAAACCATAAAATATGAAAGCCTTTTAGAAGAATACAAAAAGATATTAAAATACTTAAAATAAATATCTTTTTTTCTTGTGTTTTAGCTAAAAAAATATTATATAAATGATATAATAGGTAAAAGAAAGGTGAAACTATGAAAGAAGAAATATTATTAAAAGCCGAAAAACTGATAAACATGTATAAAGAAGGACTTTTAGGTGGACGTGTTATGCCAGAAGATAGTAATCCTGGCCTTCCTAAAACATCTTTAGAAAACTATTTATATTTTACTCTTCCGATGGCCCTCAATTATCAAAGAAACTCATACACCTTATGGGAAAGCGCCTTAAAAACATATAACGATGAAGAAACCAAATTCTTGTTTAACCCTAAAGAAGTAATTAATAAACCTGAAAGTGAAGTTCAAAAAGCCTTAATTAAATATCGTCTCGCTCTTCAAAAAGACAAACAGACAAAAATATGGATTACCTTGTGTCATACATTCGTTAATTTATTTGACGGTGACATAAGAAAAATATTTGACCAAAACGAAAATGACCCAGATAAAATTAGAAAATTTATGCAGATAAAACACAAAAAAGAATTTCCATATCTCTCTGGAAATAAACTCTGTAATTACTGGATGTATGTAATTTACGAATACACCGGCCGAACATACACTGACCTATCAAAATTAACTGTTGCTCCAGACATTCATGTTTGCCGGGCAACCTGTAAACTAGGATTAATAACCGAAGAAGAATTAAATAGTTCCAAAGTTCAAGAACTTGTTATTCAAAGATGGCACGAACTTATGAAAAATTCAAAATATAACGAGATAGACGTTCACACACCTTTATGGCTTTGGGCTCGTAATAATTTTAAAGAAATTAGGTGAAACTATGAAAGAAAAAATAATAAATAATAAAATTCCGATTTATGAAATGATTCCTGAAACTTTAGACGAAATAATTATTACGGTTCATGGTTTAGGTGGAAATAAAAAAGAAATCTCAAAACTCCCACAAGAACTTTTAAATGAAAACATCGGCTTCATTTCTTTTGATTTTCCATATCACGGAACAAGTAAAGAAGATTACAAAAGCTATACTGTTACAAGCTGTTTAAACACTATTGACCAAGTATATAATTATGCCTTAAGCACGTATCCATGCGTTAAAGTAAATTTTATCGGTAACAGTTTAGGCGCCCTTTATTTATACATGTATCTTCAAACCTACCGCACACCTTGTAAAGTCATATTTAAATCTATGCCTTTAAATAATTATCAAAACATGAAGAAAAAATTTATTAAAAATGACTCTAACGATTACTTTGAAGTAGGCTATGGAAGACGCCTTCCTAAACAACTTATTTCTGACATTAAAACATTAGAAGACAGCTTAAATGAACTTACTTTAAATAAAAATAATATTCTTTTTATAAACGGTACTGAAGATAAAATATCTGATATCAATTTAATTAGAAAATTTTGTGAAGAATATAATTATAACCTTTGTGAAATAGAAGGAGCATCCCATAACTTTAAAAATGAATATCTAGATAAAGCCAATAACGAAATATTTGATTTTTATCAAAAAAGGAAAATAAGATGATTGAACAAACAAAATTTAATAACGAAGAAATCAAAAAAATATTAAAACAAAAATATAATCTAGATATAAAATCCATTCGGAAAATAAATAGGGGAAGTGCGAACATCTTTAAAATAGAAACAAAAGATGAAAAATATATCTTAAAAGAATTCCAGTCAAAATATAACCAGAAAGAAATCGAAAAAGAAGTACATGTTATAAATCATTTAAAAAGTAAAAATTTACCAGTACCCGAACATCTAAAAAATGTAGATGGTACATATATGTTTGACCATCAAGGAAATACCTGCATTTTAGAAAAATATATCGAAGGTGATACCATAGGAAAAAATACCGGTAATAAAGAGATGTTAAAAGAATCTGCTAAATATCTAGCCCTCATAATAAAAGGACTAGAAGACTATCCATATGATGACCTTTGGAACTGTAATTTAGATAAATATTCGGATAAAGAAACATTCAGCCAAAGTATTCAAAAATATAACCAGCTTATCGAACTCTCCAAAGGCGATAAATACGAAGACATAATCACTAAAGACCTAACGGATAAAATAGAAATGATTAAAACAATTTTGACTAAGGATTTAACCCAAATAAAAAATGTAACCGTCAAAGCTACCCACGGTGATTATAACGTTCTTCAGTTTATCTATGAAAAAGAACATATTAAAGCTATCATTGACTTTGCAAGTGCGGCTAAATTACCAGTTGTTTGGGAAATAATCCGTTCATATAGTTACCTAGATAAAGAAGCTAAAAACGGAAAAATAAATATCGACAATCTAGTCTTTTATACCAAAGAATATTTAAAATATGAATCTTTAAATGAATATGACCTTAAATATATGCCATATATTTATCTAACTCAGCTTCTTAACAGTACCTATGGTTATAAACAGTATCTTCAAAATCAAAATGAAGAACTCTTAGAATTCGGAATCGAAAGAACCAATTATTACCGAACTCTTTTCAAAGATTCAGATGAAATATCTCAAAAACTATTAAAATTAACTCTTTAGAAATACTATCTAAGAGTTTTTTTTATTAACTATAAATATATATGTTATAATGTAAATGATGCAAGGAAGTGAAACAATGAATTTAAATAGTATAAGACCTGTTAAAGGCAAAAGCTTAATTGAAACTCCATCATCATTCGTTGTCTTCGATATTGAAACAACTGGACTAGATTCCTTTGAAAATGAAATCATTGAAATCGGTGCCCTTAAAGTAAAAGATGGTAAAGTAGTTGACTCCTTTGATCATTTAATAAAACCGAATCATCCCATAAGTGATTTTATAACTAACCTGACTGGAATAACCAACGAAATGGTTGAAAACGCCGAAAGCATTGAAGAAGTTTTAAATCAGTTTATAAACTTTATCGGTGATAGTATCTTAATGGGCCATAATGTTAACTTTGATATTAACTTTGTCTATGACAAAGCCGAAAAACATAATAATTATAATCTAACCAATGATTTTATCGATACCTTAAGACTAGCTCGAAAACTTCTTCCAGAAATGCCTCATCACCGTTTAAGTGATCTAGCTGATTATTATAACATCGATAAAACCGGTCATCACCGTGCCTTAAAAGATGTCGAAATGACGCTTGAAGTCTATAATCATTTAGTCGAAGAAATCCTAAATCAATACGGAAACTTAGATAATTTCAAAAAACAAATATATAAAAATAGCTATGATAACTTCTCTGATTTAACCCCGCAAACTGATAAAATTGATAAGAATAATTTATTTTATGATAAAAATATAGCTATAACTGGCAACTTTGCAAATTTTCCAAGAAAAGAAGCCGTTCAAAAAATATTAAATTTAGGTGGCCACTATAATGATAAAGTAACCGAAGCAACCGATTACGTCGTTGAAGGTAGTAAAAAAAGTAGATTTCAAAAAGGAGATAAAAGTACCAAACAATTACAAGCTGAAAAACTCATATCGGAAGGAGCTAACATAAAAATATTAAATGAAGATGAATTTATGAAAATCATAAATGAACCTAGTTTAACTTAAAAAGGAGGGGACATAAATGCGCGTCGAAACCGAAGAAAAATATTATTGCCAGAAGCCTGAAAATTTAATAAAAATAGCTAAAGAATTAAACTTTAAAGAAACCGAAAAAGAAGAAGAAATAGACGAATATTTCACCGATATAAATAGTAATTTTATTAAAAACAGAACATGCCTTAGAATTAGAAAAACAAATAATAAAACAATGGAAATAACCTATAAAGGAAAATCTGATTCCTTATTTGGTTTATTTTGTAAATTAGAAAACAATGTTAAAGCCAATATAGAAGATTACGATAATTACGTAAGTTTATTATCTTCACTTGGATATTATAGTTATGTCGAAGTAGTAAAAAATCGACTAACCTATGAAATGAAAAATAAAAATTATAAATATAGTATAATGATTGATACTCTTCCAGAAATAGGTGGCTTTGTTGAATTTGAAATATTATCCAAAAAAAATGAAAACACCAAAGAAGAATTAAAAAAAGAACTAAGCAATTTTGTTTCAAAATTTAGCGAATTAAAATTAAATGAAGCAACAAGACCTTACCGCGATATAGTTGCCGGACACATTAAACAAAAACTAACTAAAAATAAAGAAATATTAAATTTATGTATTAATTTAGATGGTGAACTTTCGAGATATGAAAAAATTTTTTTCAAAAAATACCAAGATCAAATTTCAAAAATATGTGGTAAACCAATAAAATGGAGAGAATATAAAGATAATGAATCAATCGATAAAAAACTATATCCCTTAGTAGAAGAATATTTGGAAAGCTTAATCTTTGACAGTCAAGGATTACTTATAACTTCAAAGCTATTAAAACAACTTCCGTATACAAAATATTATTTCACTAAAGTTAATGAATCTTTTTGTCAAAGTTTTCTAAAAAAATTAAATATTGAAAATAATAATGTCTTATATATAAAAAATAATGAAACGATTTCTAATATTTTAAAGCAAAATAATATACAAGTAAAAAATTCTGTTATTATTGATGAAAAAGATTTTAAAATAACTAATAGTAAATTATTAATTCTGATAAACGAATAAGTGGAGGTTTTATGGAAAAAAGAGTAAGTTCAAGAGGAATTATTATTGAAAATAATAAAGTAATTGCCATGTTTCGAAGAAAAGTTAAGGATGATGGTTCCGTAAAAGAATATTATGTAATTCCTGGTGGCGGTCTTGAAGAAGGAGAAACTTTAGAAGATAGTGTCAAAAGAGAATTAAAAGAAGAATTTTCTGTCGATATAGAAATTCTTGGATATTTAGGTCAAGATGAAGGTGAAAACTCTATTGCCCATTTCTTTAATTGTAAAATTATTGATGGAGTACCTAAATTGGGTGGTGAAGAGCTTGAAAGATGCAGTAAAGAAAACTATTATGAAATAAGAAAAATTTCCATAGATGATATAGACAAAATTGATATCTTATCTAAGAACATGATAAAAAAAGAATATGTTAAATTATTAAAGTAAAGGAGGCAAACATGAAATTCAAGTATACTCTATCTAAAGATGTTTTAGAGTTTGTAAAAGATGCAAAATTAAAAGATGTAAATATTGGTTGTTCGGATTCACAAGTAGTAGAAATTCATAAAAACGAAAAGATCTATTTTTTGAAAATTATGAAGAGTGGATTACTAGAAAACGAATATAAAAGATTAAAATGGTTACAGGATAAATTGCCAGTTCCCCAAGTCATAATGTATAGCCAGGAAAACGGTAATGATTATTTAATTACCTTAAAAATGCATGGAGAAATGTTATGTTCTGACTATTATATCAACAATCCAGATATCGCTATAAAGGTATTAGTAGAAGCGTTTAACAATCTATATTCCGTTGATATAAGTAATTGTCCTTTTGATGTTTCAAATAACTATAAATTATCACTAGTTAGAGAAAGAGTTAAAAAAGGACTGGTATCAACTAGTGACTTAAAAAAAGATACTATCAAAAAATTTGGCACAGTAAATAATCTGTTATCATTTTTGGAGGAAAATAGGCCTAAAGAAGAGTTGACTTTTTCTCATGGTGATACTAGTCTTCCTAATATATTTGCTGAAAAAGATAAATTTGAAGGTTTCATAGATACAGGCGATTGTGGAATTGCTGATAAATGGTTTGATTTAGCCATTTGTGAAAAATCTATAAGAAGAAACTATGGGGATAAATATGTAAAAAAATTTTATGATGAGCTAAATATTAAACGTGATGAGGGGATTGTAAATTATTATTTATATATGATGGAATTATATCCATAATATATAACGATTAAATGATTCAAAAAATCATTTATCTCACAATCAGCCATTTCTAAGCAAATCAAATCCTTAGAAGATGAACTGGATTTTCTCTAACGAACCGCAGTAAAAAAGGATTTACTCTAACCGAAGCTGGAAAATACATTTATAAAAATAGATAAATTCAAAAACGCGTTGATTTAAAAACGTGTTTTTTGATTTAAATTTTACATAGAAAATAAAAAAATTATAAAGTTATGTTAGAATATATATAGTAAATTTTAGGAGGTATAAAAATGAATATCATTTTTATGAGACATGGAGAAGCCACAGATAACGTTAAAGAATTAATTTCAGATAGAGAAATATATTGGTCCGTTTTAACCGAAAAAGGAAAAGAAACAGTCCTAGATTCTATAAAATTATTACCCAAAACAATCGATAAAATATATGTTTCACCATTTCCAAGAACAATTGAAACAGCCCATTTTGTCTATGAAAAACATCCCGAAGCCGAAGTAATCATTGAACAAAGACTTCATGAAATAAATAATGGAAAATATTCTCATCAAAGAAACAATGAAGACCTTGATAATACAAGATTAAAACAAATTGCTGGAGATTACTTTGTGAGATTTGGTGAATATGGAGAAAATAAATATGATATAGAAACAAGATTATGTGAATTTTTAAAAGATGTCTATAAAAACAACTTTAAAAATAATACAGTGATGATAGTTTCTCATGGCTCGGTTACATCATACATGAAAAGGATATTAAATATTAAAACACCCCACATCAAAGCTGGTAAAATTGAAGAATTTGACAATGTCGATTTTAATTCTTTGTTTAAATATATAAAAACTTTAAAAAATATTAAAAGTAAAATTATAAAAGAAAGAATCGATAAAATAAATGTCTTAAATATAAATGATAAATTAAAAAGAAATTTAATAAAATTTTCTAAAACTGAATTTAATAATATTGAAATTTCAAATGATTACTTTTCAAAATTTCTAGAGGGACTTAATACAAAAAATCTTATTCAAAAAACATCTTCAAACTTTGATAACAGTATCATTTTAATATGTTTCTATCATAACTTTGAAAACTTTGCCAAGAAATGGATTGAACACTATATAAACATAGGTATTAAAAACTTTGTCTTAGTAGATAATAATTCAGAAGATAACTCTACCAAAATATTAAAAGAATATCAAAACAAGGTTAATATTTCATTTTGGCAAATTAATGAAAAATATAATTATCAAAAAATGTGTGGTTTGAAGCAGCAAATATTAGAACACTACGGAGTAGGGCATCAATATTTGATAGTCGATGATAGTGAATTATTTATTTATGAAAACTATGAACATATTTCACTTGAAAACTTCCTAAAAAAAGAAAAACAAAAATTTATTAAAAGTCTAGTGTTAGAAGTTTATCCTGATAAGCAATTATATGAAAGCCAGACAGAGAACTTTAAATTCGTCGATAAAGGAACCTATAAAGTAACCACATCAGTTCCTTATAAACAGTGCTTTTATGGAGGACCAAGTTTTAGAATTTTAAATATAAATAAAAGCATGCAAAAAATACCGTTCATTTCATATACCGGAAACGAAGTCCTTATAAATAATCACTACTACTATCCTTGGAATGTAAACGAAAAATCAAAAACATCTTCATACATATTAGATTATAAATTTTTAATTCGAAATAATTTATCAGAAAATAATATGTCTTTCTATGATAAAAACATTTCAATATCTATTAGTGATATAGATTTTAAATATATAAACGATTAAATAAGAAAGAAGGAAAATCATGAACTTAAAATCCCTAGAATATTTTATCAAAGTCGTCGATACTAATTCTTTTACTAAAGCTGCCGAAGAATCGTTTATCTCTCAGTCTGCTATTTCCCAGCAAATCAAATCATTAGAAGATGAACTAGGATTTTCATTGCTAAACAGAAGTAAAAAAGAATTTACCTTAACCGAAGCCGGAAAATATATTTACAAAGAAGGAAAGAATATTATAAATAATGTTAAAGAAATTGAAAATCATGCATCCTTTATCTCTAAAAATACAAACCAAGAATTAAAAATAGGACATGTTATGGGTTATGGTTATGAAGAACTAAAAAAATCCCTAATGATTTTTTCTAGTAAATACCCAGAAATAAAATTATCGATAAAAGATGGAACTCATGATACAATTTCAGCCTGTAACATTAACGATGTTACTGATATCATGATAGGTGATCAAAGAAAAACTTTATCAGATATTTTCAATAATGTTTATCTAGGTGACCTGTATTATTCAATCAAAATATCTTCATCAAGTAATCTTTCGACTAAAAATAATATTACCATCTCCGAATTAAAAGGATACTCATGCATTGTAATTGCCAGTAGAGAAGAGATGCCCAAAGAAATCGAATTTATGAAAACTACTTTAGAATTTAATGGTGAATTTCTATGCGCCCAAACTCTAACTGAAGCCGAACTTATGGTTTCCGCCGGAATTGGTTTTTTACCTGTCGCCAGTAAAGTTAAAGAAAAAACTGATGACGGAAGTATTACCTCACTTCCATTTATCAAAAACGAAGAAATTCTAAAATCAAAACTTTATGCCTTTTATAAAAAATCATTTGATGAAAGTATCTATGAAAAATTAACAAGTATTATCAAAGAAGTCATAAAATAAGGAAAAAATCCTTATTTTTTTCTTATAAGAAAAACTTATAAAAAGTGATAAAAAACCGAGATAAATAATTTTTCAAAAAACTATTATAATGAAAATGAAAGGGATGATTTAAATGAAAAAAGATGTTGTAGTATTAATTGGTGCTGGTCTAATCGGTGTTGCCTGTGCGAGAAGAGTCTCTGCTGGCAAACACTTAGTAGTTGCCGATTTAAATGAAGCAACAGCCAAATCCGTTGCCGAAGATTTATATAATGCCGGTTTTGAAACTAGTAGTATCAAGGCCGATTTATCTAGTCGAGAGTCTATTTTAAACGTTATTAAAGAAGCTAAAAAATATGGAAATATTACTAACGTAATTAATGCAGCAGGAGTATCTCCATCCCAAGCTCCAATCAAAAAAATATTAGAAGTAGACTTATATGGTACATCGATGCTTTTAGAAGAGTTTGGAAAAGTTATTAGTGAAGGTGGAAGTTGTATCGTAATCTCTTCGCAATCAGGTCCTAGATTAGGTGCTTTAACTCAGGAAGAAAACGAATTACTTGCTTTAACTCCTACTGATGAATTATTAAAATTAGATATGCTAAAAGAAGAAAACGTAAAAAATACATTAACGGCTTACCAACTTGCTAAAAGATGTAATGTTTTAAGAGTAGCTAGTGAAGCAGTTAAATGGGGCAAGAAAGGTGCAAGAGTAAATTCTATTTCTCCAGGAATAATTATTACGCCACTTGCCAATGATGAATTAAACGGTCCAAGAGGCGATAATTATAGAAAGATGCTTGAATCTGCTCCTGCCAAAAGAGCCGGAACTCCAGATGAAGTAGGGGATTTATGTGAATATTTAATGAATAGCCGTGCTAAATTTATTACAGGTGCTGATTTCTTAATTGATGGAGGAGCAACTGCTTCATATTGGTATGGTGATTTAAGTTATATGAGAAATACCATGGGTAATTAGAAAGGAAGATGAATATGTTATTTGGTAAAAAAGAAGATTGTAAAGATAAAAAAAGTTTAATTATTTATTTTAGCCGTGCTGATGAAAATTATTCAGTTGGGTTTATCGATAAAGGAAATACAGAAGTGATTGCTGAATATATTCAAAAACTTACTGACGCTGATATGTTTAAGGTTGAGCCAGAAATTCCTTATGCGAAAGATTATGATACTTGTATTAATGAGGCTAAAGAAAGACAAGCTAGTCATAATGCACCTATAAAAGAGGATATTCCAGATATTTCTAGTTATGAAGTAATTTATATTGGAAGTCCCGTTTGCTGGGGTGATATGCCAGAAGAGTTAGTTACAGCTTTGAAAAATGTAGATCTCATTGGTAAAGTTATTAGACCATTTGTAACTCATGAAGGTTCTGGTTTAGCAAATATTCCAAGTCAAATTAAAGAGGTTTGTAAAGGAGCTGAAGTTATGAATGGACTTGCGATTCGAGGATCCGCTGTAGGTAGCTCTAAAAATAAAGTAGAAGAGTGGTTATAATTTTATTACTCAAGGTTTATATAATGAAAACGTGCAAAATCAATTGCACGTTTTTCTTTTAAATTATATTGTAATTTATGTAACTATTCGTTATACTTATGTATAAGGAATGTTCAATAGTTGGGTGATTGCCAAACCTCTATTTAGAAGGGAGGCGATATGATGAACAAGAAAGATTTTTTAATCTTATGCTTAATCATTATTATCTTCTTTCTATTATCGTTATTACTAATAACCTTAATATAAAAGAAAATCACCTAACTCATTAGCTACTATGATTTAGGCGATAACCATAAAATATATGGCAACATCCAACATAGAAGTATTGAATGTTCCTTTTTATTATATGAGATTTCTCTCATCTATATACATTTTATCATAAATTTAACTTTAAGGCAAACTTATTGTATTCAATGAAAGATTTAGTTTTATAGGTTAATTTTATTTAGTGTGGTATAATTATTGTAATTAAAGGTTTCTTTAAAAAAGTAAGTTGAAAGTAGGTTAAAAAAATGAATAAAAAAGTGAATTTAGTTTCCAGCATTATTATGTATGTAATAGCTGGGTTAGTATTATTATTTTATTTTGATATTGGTTTTATTGCCCAAATGACAGAAGTTTCAAGATTAGTTTTATTAGGCGCAAGTTCGTTATTTTTGTATATTGGTGGGGGTTTGCTTTCAAAATATTTAGATAATAACAAACCGATGAAAATTAATTTGTATATATTTTTTGGACTATATTTGATACTTTTAATTACGCTTACTTTATTTGATAGTTTATGGCTTCGAAATGGATTTAATTTTAGCGGTTTTGATAATATACAAGATAGAATTAATTTAGTGCCATTTAAAACTATAATGACTTTTGTTAAAGAGTTTGATAGCATGTATTCGACTAGCCAGATTATGCTTAATTTATTTGGAAATGTGTGTGCATTTATGCCGATGGCTTTATTTTTGCCATTTTTATTTAAGAGGCAAAATAAGGCTTTTCAGTTTGTGATTACTTTGACACTTATGATCCTTGGAATTGAGTTTTTACAATTAATAACTGGTTCTGGTAGGTTTGATATCGATGATTTAATTTTAAATTTATTTGGTGCAGTTTTAGTTTATTTACTCTTTAAGATTAAGTCTGTAAATGCTTTGATTCATAATATATTTTTACTTGAGAAAAATAAAATTAGTAAGAAATCTTATATAAAAATAATTTTATTTATAGTAATTGCTATAGTTTTATTTATGGGGGTTATTGTATACAGAAATAAGTTATATGATAAAAATTATGAGGAGTATAGTAAAATATATAATCCTGAAATAGCATTTGAACACAGTGATGAATGTAGTGATAATAATTTGTTTTATGAAGATGAGGTTTATAAATATTATTTTGAGTGTTATGGCAACGATGATTTTTATTTGATAGTTAATAATGAAGAAAAATATTATGTAAAGGATTTTTTGGATAGTTCAAAATATAATTATGATATTGATATGCTTTTAAGTACTATGGATTACAATAATATTAAGTATAAAGTGGAAAATAAGTATCCGCATTTTAATATGAAGGTAAAAAATACTTTTGGTAGTGCTTATTATGGACCAAGTGATGTTGATTCAGATATAGCTAAATTAGTTTTAAAGGATAAATCGGTAGATGTCAATAATTTAGAGTTTGAAGTTAATATTATTCCTAAGAAAAGTGGGGAGGAAGTTATGAATGTTGATTTTGAAATTTATGAAGATGGTGAGACTAAAACGATAACTAAAAAGGTTAAGGTTACAGTTGATGAAGATTTGAATGTGACATATAAAGAGGAATAAGTCAGATCTATCAGATTTGACTTTTTGGTTATTTTGATATGTTGATGATATAATTTAAATAGAATTTTGAGAAGGGAGATTTTGGATGAGTGAGATTGAAATAATAAAAATTATTTTTGGAGTATTTTTAACTTTAGGCGGTATATTATTAATATTTTTAGCTTTTAAATTCTTGTATAAATATTTGATTCAGGAGAAAAGATGTACATCTAAAACGGAAGGGGTTATAAAGAGATATTCGTTTGTTTCAAATGGTGGACTGCATTTGCCAATAGTTTATTATGAAGTAGATGGTAAGGAGTATAAGGTTAAAGGTCCAGAATATAAATGGATTATAGAAAAAACGGTAAGTACACCGTTTAGTGAAAATAAAACTGATTATAAAGAAAATAATCAAAATATTACTATAAATAGATCTATGAATTCTTTTGCTGGAATATCTAAAGATCCGATTCGAGAGATGTATCCTATAAATTCTAAAATAGATGTTTTTTATGATCCAAATAATCCTAAATTAGCCTATGTACTTAGATACTGTAATATGAAAAGTTTCTTTTGGATGATGCTGATTAGTGGAATAGTCATTTTAATAATTGATATACTTATTTTAATTTGTTTATAATTGATTATTATAAGATGTTAAAATTCTTTGACAAACTTCCAAAGACATTTGATAAATTTGTTAAATACTTATAATTTATAATTTATTTGTGAAAGACTCTTATAATAAAAACTAGATAAGTAAAGTTATACAAAATTTGATACA
>ERZ1643249.1689-NODE-1689-length-21735-cov-48.509225_pt1 | contig 21735 bp, 26 predicted proteins | sample MGYA00579263_ERZ1643249 | MGnify/ENA primary metagenome ERZ1643249 (study PRJEB29033, sample SAMEA4952264) | chicken gut metagenome | biome: Broiler Chicken; feature: Gastrointestinal Tract; material: Caecum | place: Ireland | collected 2018 | study: Broiler... | reverse complement strand
AGCAGAAGAATTACAAGAAAATGTAGAAGTTGAAGAACCTAAAAAAACAAAAAGAAAAACAACCACTAAAAAATCTACAACAAAAAAAGCTACTACTAAAAAGACTACTACTAAAAAAACAACTAAGAAATAGTATTGACATTTAAGTTTAAAAATATTATAATTAAATAGTCGAGATAAGTATATGAGGGTTTATATAAGTATGCTATTTGCGGGGCTTATCTCGACAATAAAAACCGTATTGTAGCATATTTGTATAAGTCCTTATTTTAATAAGGAGAAATATATATGGGAAAAATTGTTGATTTAACAAGACAAAGATTTGGCAGATTAATAGTAATCGAAAAACAGGACATTCTAAAGGCAATAGATTACAATGGCTATGTAAATGTGATTGTGGAAATTTCAAAATAATAACTAGTTCTGATTTAAAAAGTGGGAAAGTAAGAAGTTGTGGTTGTTTAAGAAAAGAAACAACTTCAAAAATGGCAAAATCAAGAAATAAATCAAGAATAAAACATAATAAAAGTAATACTAGAATATATCATATATGGTCCACAATGAAACAAAGATGTTATAACTCTAAATGTTTTAGTTATAAATGGTATGGAAAAAAAGGAATAAAAATTTGCGATGAATGGAAAAATAATTTTATTTTCTTTTATAATTGGGCTATCGATAACGGATATAAAGAAAATTTAAGCATAGATAGAATAGATGTAAATGGAAATTATGAACCAAGTAATTGCAGATGGGTAGATAATATTATCCAGCAAAATAATAAAACTAATAATAAAATTATTATTTATAAAAATAAAAAGTATACAATGTCACAATTAAGTAAAATCTTAAATTTAAAATATTGTAATATTAAATACAGATTAAAAGCTAATTGGAAAATGGAAGAATTAGATAATAAAAAGGAGGAAGATAAATTGAATAAAATTTTTTTAATAGGAAATATTTGTAATGACTTAGAAATAAAAGAAACTGCTAATTCAAAAATATTATCTTTTAATTTAGCAGTTCAAAGAAAATTTAAAAACCAAAATGGAGAATATGAAAGTGATTTCTTTAGATTAAAAGCCTTTAACAATCAAGCTACTTTTATACAAAAATATTTTAATAAAGGTTCAAAAATTGTTATTGAAGCTCATATGCAGAATAATAATTATGAAGATGAAAATGGGCAAAAACATTATTCAAATGATATAATTGTTGACCAAGTTGAATTTTGTGGAAGTAAAAAAGAAACACAAGAGCCAAAAAGTGATATGCAATTTGAAAACGAAATTTCAAATATGAACTTCGATAATGAACCGCTTCCATTCTAATAGCATAATTTCATAAAATTTATAGCCATAGACAAAATATTATATTAAAGTAATATAAGTTTATGGCTTTAAATATAAAACGTCTTATTTTTGATTTTAGGAGGAATTTGATATGGTTTTTAAAAATTTAAAAGAAGTTCTTGATTATTTTATAAAAATAAATGAAGGAAATTATTATTTAGATTATATATTACAGGAAGGAACTGTTAGTAAAGAATGGTATGAAGCTATATTAGAAAAAGTAAAACAATATAAACCTAAAAGAGTTATTGATATTGGAAGTAATGCAAACTTATTTGGATATTTATTTGCAAATGAAGGTATAGAATATATAGGAATAGATGAAGATAAAACTTTAAAACCAATAGAAACTGATAATATAAAATTTATTCATTCTAATTATTATAATGTTAGAGAACAATTTAAAAATGATATAATAATAAGTTGTTTATGTGTTGGATATTTAATACCTTGTAAAGATGTATTAGGAAAAAAATTAATAGTTAATCATTGTGAAGGACATGGGAAAAATTTTAAATGTTTAGCAAAAGAAATTGATATAGGAGGAAATATATGAGTGTATTAGAATATAGTGTAAATATAAATAATAAATGTGGAAATTGCAAAGATTTTAAATTATATGATGAAACTGGTGTTATTGGAAGATGCAATTCTGATTTTAGTAAAATTAAAAATAAAGAAAATAGAAGTATGATGTCAAAATGTTGTACTGCTATAAGGAGGATAAAATGAATAATAAATTATTAGGCAATAAGTTTGAAAAAGATTTTGCTGAATTTTTAGCAAAACAAGGATATTGGGTTCATTATATAGAAGCTGCTGCTTATACAGGAAGCCAGCCATGTGATATTGTTGCAATAAAAAGAGATTTTCCAGAGTTATATGATTGTAAAACTTTAAATAATAAAAATGGATTATTTCCTATTAGTAGAATTGAAGAAAATCAAAGACTTGCTTTTGAAAGACTAAGAGATTGTAAAAATCATGAAACAGATTTTGCATTAGCAATATTATGGAATAATGATATTTACTATGTTTTTTTTGATGATATAGATTTTAATAAAAAAAGTATAGATTTAAAAACATTATATCCAACTTGGAGGAATTTTTATGAAGATAATAATTGATAATTCAATAAGAATAAATAATGCAGATAAAAATATTTTAAAGTATTGTAAAGAAAATTTAGAAATTGATAATCCACAATTTGCACAAAATGAAAGATTAGGTTTTCCAACTTACAATATTCCTAGAAGATTATATTGGTATGAAAAAAGAGGAAATGATTTAATTATTCCATTTGGTTGTTTAAACGATATTTATAAAATATATCCAATTAAAGAAGATTACATTATAAAATTTTGTAATCCAACTAAAATATTATATAAAAGCAATATAAATTTATTTGATTATCAAGAAAAAGCTAAGAATGCAGCAAAAAAATCTAAAAATGGTGTAATAGTTATGCCTGCTGGAAGTGGGAAAACACAAACAGCATTACAATTGATAAGCGAACTAGGTTTAAAAACACTTTGGATTACTCATACTTATGATCTACTTAACCAAAGTTATGATAGAGCTAAAAGTAATTTAGAAGATGTTGGTCTTGGAAAAATTGCTGCAGGTAAAATTGATATAGGAACTCATATTACTTTTGCTACTGTTCAAACATTAGTAAAATTAGATCTAGCAAGTTTTAAGAATGAATGGGATTGTATAGTAGTAGATGAACGGTCATAGAATTTGTGGAACTCCTGCTCAATTAGGAATGTTTTATAAAGTTATAAATTCTTTATCTTGTAGATATAAATATGCTTTGACAGCAACACCATATCGAAATGTAAAAGGAACAGAAAAGGCATTGTTTTCTTTAATTGGACCAATAATATGTGAAATACCAAAAGAAGTTGTTTCAGAAAAAACTATAAAAGCAGAAGTTCAACCTATTTTTACTGAATTTAAAATACCTAGAGAAGCACAAAAAACAGATGGAACAATAGATTATTCAAAATTAACTACGATACTTGGAGAAGATGAAAAAAGAAATTATATAATATTAGATATATTAAAAAAATGTAAAAATAATTATACTTTAGTTTTAGGAGATAGATTAACTCAATTAAAATATTTACAGGAAAAAATAGGATATGGTGTAAGAATTGATGGTACAATGACATCTAAAAAGAAAAAAGAACAAAGAGAACAATATATTCAAGATATGAGAGATGGAAAAGAAAATTTATTATTTGCAACTTATGGATTAGCAAAAGAAGGTCTTGATATTCCTCGATTAGATAGATTGATTTTAGCAAGTCCACATAGAGATAAAGCAACTATAATTCAATCAATTCGGAAGAATAGAAAGAAAATTTGAAGGTAAAAATACACCACTTGCTTATGATATAGTAGATGACACACAATTTCATCAAAATATGTTTAAATCTCGAAAAACTATTTATAGAAAAAATGGAAATAAAATCTTATAAATTTTGATACCACTATTGACAAATAAATAAAAATATGTTATTATAATTTTGTCCTTAGAAAATAGTCTATGGAGTTGATATTAGAAAATCATAACTAATATCTTGATGTAATATTTTGGTGACCACCTTTCATATTACATTGCAAGCTAGAATAATTCATAAATCTAGCAAAGCTTTAATAAATATAGCAAAGTTTTTAAAATTTTCATTTGGGAAGTTTGTGCTAATGGCACATTCTTCTTTATATTGCGGAGTAGAGCAGTGGAAGCTTGCTAGGCTCATAACCTAGAGGTCGTTGGTTCGAGTCCAACCTTCGCTACCATTTATTAGTCAAATTAAATTTGACTATTTTTTTAAATAAGCATTGACATTAAATCAATTTTAAATTATAATAATATAAAAGGAGGGATATTATGTACTATTTTAAGGAAATAGAAAATTTTAGTCAAATTTTTAAAAACAGAAACATAACACAAAAAGAAGCGGCAGAAGAAATTGGAATTGCAGAAGAAACTTTCTCAAGAATCTTAAATCAAAAAACAAAATGTACTAAAGTTACAGCTTTTGCAATAACTAAATTTTTTGATAAAGAAGCAGAGATAGAAGATTATTTTGAAAAAAGATAATTTTTTCCACTTTGTGTGGATAACTTTGTGGAAGAGGTAAAAAATGGTTTTATATGAAGATAAAAGAGAATTAGTAACTAAAAACAAAAGAATAGAATTAACTTTATATGAATATAGATTTATTTATTATTTAATAAAAAACAAAAATAGAAATTGTTCTTATAAAGAACTTATAATTTATATTTATAATATAGATGAAGAAAATTATAAATTATTTAAAAGCACTTTTTTAAAATTGATGTATAAAGTTAAAAGAAAATTAAGAAATGAAAATTTAAAGATAGAAGTTATTCATTCTTATGGAATTTTTATATTTTATGTTGTTGATGATAATATAAAAAAACATATAAAAAATATGGAAATTAAGAATAAAATAATACAATTAAATGAAGATATTCAAAAAAAACAAGAAGAAATTAAAAAACTGGAGGAACAAATAAAATGAAAGAAGAAATATTAAATATATTAAATATGCAAGATATACTTAATAAATATGGAATAAAAATAATTAAATACATGTGTCACTGTCCATTTCATAAAGATAATTCTCCAAGTATGCGAATATATGAAAAAAGTTTTTACTGTTTTAGTTGTAATAGAACAGGTGATTTAATTGAATTTGTAAAGCAATATTTTAATCTTAATTTTCAAGAAGCTATGGAAAAAATAAACTTTGATTTTAACTTAGGATTAAAAACAAAAGGTAGAATAAGTAAAAAAAGATTATTAGAAATACAAAAAGAAAAAGAATTAAAAAATAAACAACAAGAATATAAAAGACAAAAAATAATAAAAAAACTTATTGAAGCTTCTAATCACTATAGGATTTATAATAATATTATAAATATATTAAAAAAACAAATAACAATAGAAAATTGGGAAGAAAAGGTTGAAACAATCTCCTTTTTACAAGAAAAAATAGAATTATTGGATTTATATATAGATGATCTAGTAAATTTATTAAACAAAAAATAGAATTAGATATAAATTATCTAATTCTATAAAAAATATAAAAAAAGGTAAAATAAAAAATGTTGACAATATAATTATAGCAAATAATAAAAAAAAATAATAGAGTTTCTTAGAAAAAATAAGACTTCTATTATTTTTTTGATAAAATTTAGCCAAATATTATTATATATTTTATCAAAGAAACAATAAAAAGTCAAGTTGGAGCTACCTCCGTGAATCGAACACGGTCATATCTGATTTGCAGTCAGAGAGATTCCCACTTTCCTAAGGTAGCATATATAAGGTAGCCTATTATACCTTATTTTTTCTTTAACAATTTAATTATTTCATTATTTTGCTTAATTATTTTTTCAAGATATATTTTATCCTGATTTTGAAGTTCCTTTAATATTGTATCATTACTAACTTGATTTAGATTAAGAAATAGATCGTATACCTGTAATAGTCCTAATAATAAGTTATAATCGCTTATATTTTCTTCTTTATCCATATTATTCTACTATCCATACATATTCAACTATTCTATTCGAACAATCAAATGTATCGTATATGTTTCCATATTTTGAACAAGTTATATGACCTTTCATAGTTATTAATAATACATTATTTTTGTATTTCCTTGATATTTCGCCTACTGTACCTCTTGCATAAGGTATGCGTTCATATCTTCTATCTAAATATTTTATTATAAATTCTCTATTGTCCATCATCATACCTTGATTTTGTGCTATATCACTTAATTTTTCATAGACATAGTCCCAACTTTTATTTGTTGCACAAGATATAGCCCTAATAGTACAATCTGCAATATTTTTTCCTAATACATTAGCATTATAATATTTATACATTATTACATCTCGCTTATTTTTCTTGCATATCTTTTTATGATTTGTTCTACTTCTGGAACTTCTGTTTCTGATAATTCTTCTACTATTTCATAAATATTTTTCATTATTCCTTCGACTGATTTAACCATTTCGCTTTCTGCTCCATAGTTTCCTCTCATACTTTCTTCGCTAGCTTCATTATAATTTCCATAGTGTTCCATCATTTCTTCAATAGCGTAGTCTCCTCTATATCTACCACGACCACTACCAGGAACTCCACGTCTACCATAAGAACCTTCTCTATATCTTCCTCTACCTGTTCCCAGGACTCCTCTTCTACCATAGTTTCCGTCATCATATTCGCTATATCTCATATCTATATCCTCCTTTTTTTTTAGGCATTCTTCTTCTTGTAAATCTTTGTGAATATCCATTAGTTTTCCTAAATAATCTACATTTTCAGAAGTAATACCATTTTTTACTAAAATTTCTTCTATTTTATTTTCAACTTTTTCCTTCAACATTTTATTTGTATTTTTTTCTTCTTCTTGCATTTTTTCTTTTTCCATTTCTTCCATATACAACACCTCCTAGATTAAGTGGGAGTATTTGTAGCAGGAGTAGTTGTTGGAAGTGGAATACTTGGTGCATCTACACTTGCATTGCAAGGAAGTTTACAATTTCCAATATATTTAAATACTCCTGTGCCTACTGTTGTACTTACTCTAGTTTTATAGCGAGTTCTAGTTCTTACTTGACTTGCTAAAATTGGAGTACAATCACAATTTAAAAATGGATATGTTGTTGTAGTTACTCCACCTATTGTAAATACAACCTGTGCATTAATAGTTGTTGTATCAGGAATTGGTTGTGCTAGTATTATGCAATATGTGCAATTATTTCCATAATTTTGAGCAGGTAAGTCTACTATCAAAGTATTTGTTCCTGAATCAAATGTTATTGCTTGTGATAATACTATTTTTCTGCATAACTTGCAATTTTGATTTATACAATTTGACATCTAAATTCCTCCTTCCAAAAATAGAGGTAGTGATTTACTACCTCTAATAAATCACACGTTATTAAGTGCGTGGAAACACTTTATTTAATTAGCAACAAGAGTTGCACCCACAGTTATTATAGTTGTATCCTGTAAATTGTCCGCAACAGTTTGTTGGGAAGTTAACAGGTGTTGGTGGTTGTACTACATAAGCAGGTTGAGGACAATCTGCCCCTAATCTTCTTATTAGTTCTGCAGTTTGAGCTTCTTGGTTAGCTGTTATAAATGCATTTTGAGCTGTTTGACTAGCTTGGAATTTAAGAGCTTGATTTTCAGATTGTAGTGTAGAAATCTTATCTTGTGTTAAGAAATCTAAAATAGCTCTTGTATTGTTATTATTGCTTTCTAGTATATCTCTTGTGTTATTACTCATTGTTTGTTGTAAAGCATTAGTATTCATTGCCATATTGTAGTTTACTTGGTCAATTCCTCTTTGTGTCTTGCAACAACAATCTGCTATTTCTTGTCTTATATCGCAACAACAGTTTGCTAATTGAGCTGATAAAGCCTGTGTTCCAAGTCTTGTTTCATAGCCATTTGTTGTTATAGCATTGTTTACTCCTGCAAATCCTTGACATAATGTACTTTGTATTCCATTTACACCATTTAATATACTTGTATTTACTGCGTAAAATCCATCACAAAGTCCATTTTCAAGTCCATTTAATTTATTCATTATTGACTGATTATCAAATCCTCTTTGTATTGAGGCATCTGTATAAGCATTTCCTATTCCATAAGGTACATAAGCCATATTTCCAGCACCTCCATTTCCGTTTCCATTGTCATTTCCAAATCCATTTCTTCCCCAACCAAAGATTGCGAAGATTAAGAATAATATAATAAACCACGCACCATTATCTCCAAAGAAACCATCTCCAGAACCATTTGAACTTCTATTGTTTGTCAATAAAGCTACATCTGATGCAGATAGTCCACCTTCTCCATAATTCATAGTTTATTCCTCCTTTCAAAAAAAATATATATAGTTTATTGCAATAACTACCCTTTTTGATTTTTAAAGTTTTCCATAAATTTTGGAAAATCTTCATCAAAATTGATTCCTTTTTCTTTACACATATTTCTTGCTATATTTTCTATTTCTGTTTTGTTACCACCTTTTGCTAATTTCATTAAATTATTAATCATTGGGTTTTGATTACCTATCATAGAAATGATAGCTTCTTGTGGATTTTTGTTTTTTATTATATTCATTATTTGCATAGGATTAAAATTCATAATCTACCTCCTACTTTTCTTTTATATCGTCTTTAATATCTCTAATTTCCCTTTTAAGCGATTTTAATTCGTCTTTAATATTTTTTACTTCTTTTGTGCTAAAATCTTTCATTTTAGCTTCTAGTTCTTCTGAAGTTATATATATAGGTTGCTTTATATCTTCAATAGGATTTTCTGTTGGTTTATATATAACTGTCTTGCTACTTCCATCTGCTTGTAATTGTTTTGTTACGATTGCAGTACCGTCTGTTAGTGCAAAATAGCTTACACTTCCATCTAATGGAATTTCTGCACCCTTTACTACATCTATACTATCAACTAATTTTCCCTGTAATCCTTGAACTATTTGTGTAGTTGGTTGTGGAGTATATGTTGGAACTGCTTGTATTGGTTGTTGTATATTTGTTTGTGGTAATTGTCCATAAAATGCTTGTGTGTTATATCTTTGCATTTGATTTTGTCCATATTGATTATTATTATAATTAAACATATTTATTCCTCCTAAAATTAAAAGAAGTTAGAGATTGTATTTCTTACAGTGGATCTCACCATACAATTTTACTTTAAACTCTAACTCCTTTCTTGCACCTAATGAAAATAGACAACATCTTTTTAAAATGTTGCCTATTTAGAGAAAAGACATAATAGGCGAATGTCTTAACTCTGTCATTATTATATTATTCTTATTTTTAAATTTCTAGTACGACTATACAAAAAAGAAGCTTATTTTTTAAGCTTCTTATATACCACAATAAATTCTAATACTAAAAGCTATTGTGTTCAATTTTTCTACTATTCTTGGATTTTCTAAATCTAATTTTTCAGAGATTTCAGCAAATGTTAAGTTTTCTTTAAATCTATATTTATATAACAAAAACAATAATCCATCTTGTTCTTTTAATTTCTTTTCAAATTCTAGTAATTTGTCATTCATTGGATTATATTTTATATATTCTTCTATATCAGAATATTTTGTGCTTTTACCTTTCCATTGATAAATATCTTGTATATCTGCTCTACCAGTTGCTATAAACCCTGCAAATATTGTTAACAATATAGTTGCAAATATGTCTAAATCTGTTAAAGCATATACACTTGTAAAAGTTAATGTGGACCATAAAAAGCATCTATACCATTTATTATAATGCTTAGGTCGTCCACATAATAATCTAGTAAAGAAAAATACTAACATTAAAATTACAATTAAACTAGGACTTAATTTAAAAATTAAACCTATCATAAATATTACTATTGTTTCTATTATATTAAAAAATAAACAAAATAAAAACTTCTTATTCATACCTATTACTCTCCATCTTCTGAATATAACCAAAACCAACTAGGTTCCCAACCCATAATAACACCTCCTAATTAGTAAATATAAGTTATAATTATACCTATATTTAATAGCCAAAACATTAAGTTAAAAATTATTATTGAGATGTTTCTTAAGGTTAAACTTCTTACTTTTTCAAGATTGTTGTGTCTATTCCATAAACTGCAAAATTCTTTATATTTATTTTTTATTATATTCCTTCCAAAATATAATATCATAAATATTAATAATCTATTTATTATTAGTACCCATACATATTGGTGAATTGTAATATATATTATTCCATAACAAGATGCACTAGTAATAATTAAAATAATTGAAGCAGCTGCAAATAAAAATATATCTGTTACTTGTGCTTTTTCTTTATATAATACTTTTAAATTGACAAAACTCATAAATGTATAGATTAATTGAAACCATATATTAAAAGGAAATAATTGCATAAGTAATAGATATTGAATTACCATAATGCAAGTCAATAATAATCTTTTTTCTTTTATGTTTTTGCCTATTATTAAAAATAAAGAAAAATATATTGGTTCAGCTAGTTTGACTAAAACTTCGTATATTATTTCGTTCATTTTTCCTCCATTCTGTCCATTCTATATAAAAAAGACTAGGGAAACACGAATGGACTGTGCGTTCAATAAAGGAGCAACTCTCTATCTATCCCTAGTTTATTATAACATATTTTTTCAAAAAATCAATACTATTCTACTACTTCAATTTTAAATGCTTCTAATCTTAATGCTTTTCCTTCTGTACCAAGTTTTATCTCTGTTCCTTCTGATTTTGGCATCCAACCTACTTCTGCTATATGTTCTTGTGCTCTTAATCTTTTATTACTTTTTATTTCTATTGCTTCTATTGCTTTGTTTTGCCCTGTTGTTCCTGCCATTTCTCCATTATTTTTCCAATCTTGCCAACCAATATCTTGTATATGAACTCTATATTTTAAATCTAATCCATTATTTCCCCATAAATAAATAGCTTCTAATTTTCTAGCTTCTCCTGTTGTTCCTGCTTCCTGTGAAGCATCTTTTACATCTTGCCAACCTAAATCTTCTAAATGAGCTCTATATTGTAAATCTGGTAATTTAGAATTATCTGGATTACTAGAACTATTATTGATATATTTATCCCAAGTATTTGTATCTCCATAAAATTCATTACAATCTAAATTTCCACTCCAATTATCTAATCTTCCAGTTGAAGTCCATTGCCACATTGCATAAAAAGACCAATATTTAACAGATGGTTTATTTCCAGCATTAGACATATCATAATTATAATCTGCATTATTATCTCTATATTTTGCAACCCATAATCCATAATCTGCATTTGCTACACTAGACCAATCATAAGCATTTACAACACTTTCTGACATATATATCATAGGTTTACAACCATATGCTTCTGATACTAAATCTAGCCATCTTTTTGCCCAAGATACATCGTTTGTATGTCCGCCATCTTCCCAATCTAAAACAGGAATGGCTTTTCCAATATATCCTCTTGTGTTTTGTATAAACCATTCTGCTTCTTGTTCAGCAGTATTGTCAGAGTTATTAGCCAAATGATATATACCTAATTTTTTACCTAATTGTAATGCTTTTTGAAAAAATCCATCACAACAATTATCTACATAGCTTTTTCCTTCTGTTGCCTTTATTATAACAAAATCACAATTAACTTTATTTAAATCTAATCCTTTTTGCCAATTACTAATATCTATTCCTTTTAACATTTATTATTCCTCCTTTATAAGAAAGGGTACATTTTGTACCCTATTTACTGTTTATACTTTTATTATATTGCACATTTGATATTCCTAAGATTGCCCCCATAAAAGTTGTAACCGCTGTCATTATGGTTAAAACTATATCTGTACAACCAACATCAAAGCTGTTTAATATTACACCAACTAAAGTTGTTAAAGCTGGTAAAAATACCATTGCAACCCATTTAAGAATATTATATATATTATCTGGTAGTTTCATTTTTATTCCTCCTTTCTACATAAATTTTTCTAGTCCTAACTTAAAAGCTATATACATTATAATCATTCCTATTATAGCACCAGTAACTTTGCTCAATATATTTTGCTTTATTATTTTTTTATTTTCCTTAAATTCAAGGTATTCTTGTGAACTTATAGCATCAACTTTTTTTGTGGTTTTTGCTAATGTTTCTTGCATAGTTTTCATGTTTATTGCCATAATATGAACATCTTCTGCTAAAGATTTAGTAGATTTTACATCTTCTTTTAACTCATCTATTATTAGTAACATATTTTCTTTTTCTGCATCGCATTTAGCTTGATGTTCTGCTAATTTTAAAAATTCTTGTGTTAATTGTTCATTTGTCATAATAAAAACCTCCGCCTATTATTTTTCTCTTTATTTATTAAGTAATTCTGGTTGATTTAATTCACTTATTTTAGCATTTATTAGACTATTTATTTTTGATTGTATATTTACACTATATTTAGCTTGTAACAATGCTATGTCTTCTGTTGTAAGTATGTTGTTTGTTCCTTTAAAAAATCTTAGTTTGTTTAGTTTTTCTAGTACTTCTATTTGTGATTCTGTTAAATCTAATTCTGTTGGTGTTGCTAGTTTATAAAAAATATTTATATTATTTTGTGCCAATAATTTTTTAAATCCTGTAGCATCTAAAGTTTCTAATCTCTCTTTTTTTACACATACTTCTATGTATATACCATATACCCATAAGTGTTCTTTATTTAAAGCTATTCCTCCATATTCGTTGATTATTTTGTCTGCTATCAACTGAGTATTTTGATTATTTAAACTAATCATATCATCTATTTGAGTTTTAAAACTTATATATGTATCATTTGTATTTTGTGAATCTACTGTCCAATTTTCTGTTCCATTCCAAATTTTTTTATTCCAATTATGTACTTCTTTCTTTCTCTCTAAATTAAAGTAATCTCCTTTTAGCATTTCTTGTTGAATATCTATATTAAATATATTTTTTTTTGTTTCTTCATAATCAGATGCTTTATCATTTCCATTCCATTTTTCTATCATAAAATTACTAATTAAACCTGTTTCTTTACTATCGTTTGTTCTTTTTAAAATTATTCCTTTTGTACTCTTAAAATATCCTGTTTCTGTTGCTGTAACAACAATAGATTTTCTAGTTCCATCTAAATTAGTATAATAGTAACCTCCATCATAGGAAAGTTTAATTTCCCATGAATTTTGTAAATAACAATCCGTTCCAGAATTTGGAGTGTTAAAACTAATTGTATATTTTTCACCTTTTTTTATTGTATAACCTGCTATACACATCGTTCCATATTGCCCACTTGTACTAAATATTTCAATGGATTCAGCTAAATTTTTATTATACTGTTTTATTTCTGTACTACCTTGTCCATATGGAGAATAACTTGTTGCTATTTCGCCTTCTTCTAACTTAATATCTACTTTTGCTGTATTTGTAACAGTATTATTATTGGAACATACTATTTTTATATATCTTACATCTGCGTTTGTTAATGTAAATGTTATACTCTTATTTATTATGCTTCCTATCCACTTACTACTTAAATAGTTTTTGTTAATATCATACATTCTAACTGCTGTATTTAAATCGCCAAATTCTTTTATATTATATGCTTTTATAGTATAATTCTTGTTTGGCAATACCGATATAAAATCTACACTTCTAATATAATTTGGGTCTATTTCTGGTTCTCCTGTTTCTGAGCTTATTGTATTCTTTTCCCAGCCTGGATATAGATTTATATTACTTCCTAAACTTTTTATTGCACTAGGATAATCTAGACTTGGACTTGCTCCATATTTTTCATATCCGTCTGTTAATGTAGTTCCTTTTACTAACATTAAACCTGCTATCGTTTTGTTGGCATAATCTGCTAATCCTGTAGAATTAGTCCAACAAACTCCGCTAACTATTTGTTTAGCTTCTTCTGCAGTTAGAGTAACAGAAGCTTGATTACTTATGGTCTTTAACGTTGTGTTCTCAACATTTTTTAATTGTATGTTTATATTTGTTTGCATATACGTCCCATCTGTAAAGAATAATTTAAAACAATAGTCTCCTTCCGTAAGTGCTAGGTTGGATGTAGATACTTGTGTATTAGTGAGTTCAGAAAACTTTTTATTTTCTATACTTGTATCATTCCATAGGTTTTTTCCTTCTCTTGTCTCCTGCTCGTCATTTCCAAAAACCTTAAGCTTTCCTCTTGCTCCACTAGCATCTGTTATATATAGACTCTTTGCTTGCTCTGTTTCTTCTTCTAGTGCATTTGCTTTTACGTCTTGTTCTAGCTCTTGGACTTCTTGTTGTAGGTTTTTTATTTCTGTGTTTTGAGTTTCTTGTTCTTGTTGTATGTCTGATATGTTTTCTTCTATTTGTTCTGTTTTTTGTCGTAATTCGCCTATGTTACTTTGATTTGTTTCATTATCATTTTGTAAATTCTCTATATCTGATTTATTTTTGGTATTATCTGTTTCTAATGTAGACACTCTACTTTTTAAGTTTGCTATATCTGTATTTGCCGTACCTTGACCTTCTTGTAAATTTTCTACATTTTCTTTCGTAGTATTTAATTCATCTGCATTGTTATTTACAACTGTTTTTATTTCGTTCATATCTGCGTCTGTTACCATATTTTTTTTAGGTAAATCAGGGTTATTTTGTATAGCTTCTTTATTTTCATATGTTATATTTTTAATCATATCTTACCTCCTTTAATATAAAAAATATTTTTTATTTATATCCTATTACTTTTTCTATTAAAAAATTTGTGGTTTTTTGGTGTTGAGGTATTTGTCCAGCTGTTATATTTATACCAAACATTAAATTTCCAGAATAACGATTTATAGAAGTTCCATTAATTTCTATTAATTCTCCAAAAACTTGTAAAATATCTCCACCTGGATAATTCATATCTAAAACAACATACTTTCCATTTGGATTATTAATTTTTACACTTTTATGTCCCATTCCATATTCTCCTGCTGTAGAATATCTTTTATAAAAAATCTCTAAATAATTAAAATTAGCAGCAGTTTCAGATAATGTTACTTTATCAGTTGTTCCCGATAAATTTTCAAATAATACTTTTGCAGTTAACTCTTTTTCTAATTCTGTAATAGCTGTTTGAGTATTTTCTTCCATTTTTTTTAAGTTTCCACTATCTATGGGAGTTTTTGTACTTGGCTCATCTTCCCAACCAATTCTTTCTAATTTAATACTCATATTAAATTCCTCCTTCTATTTTTTTTATTATTTCTTGAACAGCATTCCATAAAATTGAAATAGCTGAATATGGTTCAACATCTTTACCATCTTTACCTAAAACTTCAATTGGAGTTCTATAATTATTTCCTATTACAAATCCAATATGTTTTTTATCTTTATCATTTTCAGTTTTGAAATTATATTCATATATATCAGAATTCTTTACTAATTCTAATCCACCAGAAAATTTATTTATATTTTTCTTTATACTCTCTAATGAATTTTGATGTAAAACATTACAATCTATATCTCCTTCTACAGATATAAATCCAGCACCTGTGTTTTGTATAATACCTAACATACAAGCATTTCTTATTTCATTACTATTAAAATTTAACATCATAGCACTTAATTCAGAATTTATTCTATCATTAGAAGTATCTATTACAGAAAAACTTGAATTCCCTTCTGTTGATTTTAATTCTATATATCCTTCTTGAATCGTAGAATTTTTTATTGTAAAGTTTTCACAAATAACATTTTCCATTGTTGCACTTTTACAAGTCATGTTTCCTTTTTCATCTACTGAAAAATTTTCTCCATTTGCAATTGTAGTACCTTTTATTGTTGCATTATTACATATCATATTTCCTTCTTCATCAATAGTAAAATTACCGTTAATACTTGTAAATCCTTCTAGTTGTAAATTTTTTGCTAATATTTTTATTTCTTCTGGACTTAAATTTATGCTTGCGATTACTTTATCTTCATCTACTTTTTTTGAAACTTCTAAATTTATTTCATCAGTTGCAGCTTTTATTTTTGAATTAGTTTCCATTTTTAAAGCATAATCTTTATTCAATTTATTATTAAATACATAAGTTGCATTTATATCCCAATCTCTAAATTCTTTTATATAAACATAATTATTTCCTTCAAATAATGGTATTTGTTTTTCTTCTATAATTTCTTCTTGTGGTGTATCAAGAACTGTATATGTTCCATTTTCATCTACATCTACATATCTTATAACTTTTACTATACAAATACCTTTTTCTTGATCTAATTCAACTATAAATCTATCATTTAAATTTAAATAATTTCTTAATGGTTTATTTATATAAAATTCAAATTCTGATTTATAATACCCATTACTTCTAGGATATAATTTTGAACTAGGATATAAAGATTTGCTTGGTAATATTGGTTCTGGAACTACATCTCTACTAGTTCTTGCAAATACTAAAGTTATAGTAGTTCCTCCTTTTTTAGGATATAATGTTTTACTTGGGTATAATTTTTTACTTGGATATATTGCTTTTACTGTTTTTGCCATTGCTTCAAATCTTATTATATTCATATTTAAAGCATCTTCTAATAATATTTCGTTTATTCCTGATACTTGTTTTGTGAAATCATAAAAACTACTTACTTCTCCTGTTATTTCATCTAATCCTAATGTTAATTCAGAAATTTTACTACTAAAATTAGTTTGTTCTTCTGCAATAGCTTGTATTTTTTGATTTGCTTTATCTACTAAAAATTCAGTATGTTTTAATGTTTGTATTAAAGAAGAAGTAAATTGATATTTTGTTTCTGTTTTAGTACTAGCTGGAGATTCCATATTATCTGATACTGTTCCAGAATATTCTATTGTATGATTTAATAAATATGTATCAAACTTTTTTCCAGAAAAATTTGTTACTCTTATTTTATCTTTACAATCTAAAAACATATATCCTATCATATCCATTGACATTGGAATATATTTTAATCCAAATAATTTTTTTCCTACTTCAATCAATTGTGCTCTTTTAGATTGAGAATAAGCAAAAGGATTATCAGATATTACAAGTTCTGTTTCTCCATTAGCAATAAAAGGTTCAAATTCTGTTTCTTCTTTATTTTCCTCTAATTGTATTGTATTTATATAAGGTAAATTACCTAAAAACAATGGAAAATTTAATGTATGATAATTTTCTTTAAAAGTAAACCAATCATTTTTTATTGAAAATCTAATATATTTTATTTTTGTTTCACTTTCTAAAGTTACACTATGTTTATTATTATATTTTTTTCCAATAATAAATTGTTTATTTTCATCATATGCACATATTGATGGTAAATTATCAGCTACGCCACTTAATGTAATATAATAACTATCGACTTTAATATAATCTGTATATTTCCAATTTTCATCTTCTATTTGATTACCGTTTTCATTTAAATAATATCCTTCTGTATATTTCGTTCCATCTTTATTGAATTTGTTTTTACCTTTTGCTGCACTTATACTTTCCTCATCTTTAATTGTAATATTTTCGCCTTCAACTTGACTATTTCTAAAAATTATAACATTTATTGGTCCATATTGTTCTTGACTTGAAAAATTATAATATTTATCTACATCTAATGTTTCATCTATAGTATCTTTTTTTTCAAAATCCATTACAAGTTCATCATCTTCATCTATTCTTGCCCAATTAAATGCAACTTGTGCAATTGCTTTTAATACTTCTCTTCTTGTAGTTCCTTCTTCAAATTGATTATTTTCTACTATAAAATCTTCATTTAAGAAAGATGTTACTTTTGTTTTTATTTCTGACTGTTCTATAAGATCATCAAATAATTGTTTTAAAGTGCAAGGATATGTAAGTCTATTTTCCCATGGTAAATTCAATTTTACCATATAATCTAAAGCCTCAAATGTAGTATTGTCTGTAACTTGGTCATCTTCTGGTTTTTGTACTATAAATGTTCCATATTTTACATATTCTGTTGTTCCATCTTCTAAATCTACTCCTAAATATAATTCGAATTCTCTATCTTGAATACTAAAAGAATTATCAACATTATTGAAATTTCCTGTTACTCTTTTAGCAACTGTACCACCTATAAATCCTTCATCTGGTACGTATCTTAAATCTTCAAATGTTAAATCTTTTAAATAATTGCTTTCATTTATAATGAATTCTGGTAAATTATCTTTTGCTAAAACTTTTAAATATGCTCTTGTAATTTTACCATTTAACATTCTATTTTTAGCTTCATTAGAAAAATTATACATTTTTTACTCCTTTCTAATGTTCTATTAAACTGAATTGTTGAAAATCAATCATTTCTCTTCCTTGATATTTTATTGGTTTATAAGTTAAGTCAGAATGATACATTGTTGCTGTTTCATATCTATCATAATCTTCGTTATAATATTCAACTGTTAAATACATATTATCTAATGCTGCATAATATTTTCTAAATTGTTCAGGTGTCATTATTGGAAATTGAATGACTAATTTTGTTGGTCTGTGTGGTAATTCTTTTATTATCAATTTTCCACTTGCTACTCTTCCAGCATCTGTAACTTGAACTATATGTGGTTGTACTTCAAATCCTCCTCTTTTAGGAAAAGGAGAATTAAAGTAACAATCTCCAATCCTAAAATAATATCCTTTAAAATTACTCACAATTCTCCTCCTATACTTTTATTATATTTGTTCCATACATATTGTTTTCACTAGATACATATTTTCCATATCCACTATAAACTTTTTTATTTCCAATATATACATTTACTGGTTGTCTTTCATTTCCTTTATTTTCTTTCATTGCTTGACTTACTCCTTGATATGCTGCTTGTGCTATACCTTCTACTATCTGGTCATTATTTGCTACTGCTGCCTTATTTCCAATACTTCCTACCAATTCTGGTCCAGCTTCTCTTGCAAGGAATAGTTGTCCTGTTTCTGGAAATCCTCCTTCTGCATAGGCATTAAATTTAATACTTATTGCATCTCCAATTGTACTTATTGCTCCTTTAAATTTTGGAAAATTAGTTCTTCTTAAAGAATTTGAAATACTTTGTCCTAATTGATTTCCAAAATTTTCTCCATAAGAACGAGCTGTAGATGTTGATAAAGCATCTCCTAAAACAGATTTTATTGCATTACTTAAAGAAGAATATTCAGACTTAATACCATCTACAAATCCTGTAACAAGACTTTTTCCAACTTCTTTCATATTGACAAACATATTATTTGCAAGCGAAATATTATTGCTTCTTCCTGTTAGTCTTTCTAATTCTTCTAAGAAATCAAAATATTGTTTCATCAATTCAATTGCTGTTTTTAATTCTGGATTAGCTTCTCTTAATTTATCATTAAGTTCACTTGTTTGTTTATATGTTTTATTTACATCATCTGCAAAAGTTTCAATAGGATCTTTTGTAAACCAACCAATAATAGTATCTACTGCATTTGAAAATCCTGAAACAGCACTTGATTTCGTAAAATCTACTGTATATCCTGCAAATTGCTCCATAAATTTTATATATTTATCTAAATTATCTATTAGTTTTGGAAGCTTTGCATTAAGATTATTTAATTCAGGATATAATCTATTACTCAATTGATTTGCTACTTTTATAAGATTATCAATAAATTTTATAAAAGAATCTGCAAGTTGTTCTAGCATTGAAGTACCTAAATCTATTGCAAGAGGAAGTAATCCAACACTTGCAACTGTTGCTACCCCTAATGCTGCAGTAACAACTCCTATTGCAATCAATATTTCTGTTCCTAATTTAATTGCTGTTTCTATAGTTTCTCCATTAGCAAGAACAGGTTGCCATGCTTCATTTATTTTATTAAGTCCTTCTCCTATCGCCCATATTTCTACAATAAATAATCCTGCTGCTACTCCTAATTCTAATAACATTGCTGTTCCTAAACCTATTGCAAGAGGAAGTAATCCAACACTTGCAACTGTTGCTACCCCTAATGCTGCAGTAACAACTCCTATTGCAATCAATATTTCTGTTCCTAATTTAATTGCTGTTTCTATAGTTTCTCCATTAGCAAGAACAGGTTGCCATGCTTCATTTATTTTATTAAGTCCTTCTCCTATCGCCCATATTTCTACAATAAATAATCCTGCTGCTACTCCTAATTCTAATAACATTGCTGTTCCTAAACCTATTGCAAGAGGAAGTAATCCAACACTTGCAACTGTTGCTACCCCTAATGCTGCAGTAACAACTCCTATTGCAATCAATATTTCTGTTCCTAATTTAATTGCTGTTTCTATAGTTTCTCCATTAGCAAGAACAGGTTGCCATGCTTCGTTTATTTTATTAAGTCCTTCTCCTATTGCCCATATTTCTACAATAAACAATCCTGCTGCTACTCCTAATTCCAATAATATTGCTGTTCCTAAAGCTATTGGAGCTATTATTTCTGTTCCACCAAATTGACCTAACAATGCTGTAACAGTACCGATAGCAATCAATATTCCTATTCCTATTCCCATTCCAGTAGCAACAGTAGTTCCATTATCAATTACAGGTTGCCATGCTAATCCTACTTGCTCTAATTCTTTTCCTAATACAATTATAGCTCCTGTTATTAGAATAGCTGCAGCAGCTACTTCTCCAATTATAACTATTCCTACTCCAAGATTTTTAACAAGAGAAGAAAGTTTAGGAGATAATTTTCCTACATTACCATCAATATTTCCTGTTACATTAGTTATTTCTTTTATGCTATCGGCTGCTTTACTTATGTCTTTACCTTTTTTTATTTTTGAAAAAACATTTAATGCAACTGCAAGTCCTCCTAATACTTCTAATCCAGATACAATTAAAGTTACTTTATCTACTCCACTCCAATCGCCCTGTTTTATTGCTTCCCAATTTTCGGCAAGTTCTTGAATTATAGTAGTAAATCCTTGTATAGCTGCAGCCCAACCAGCAACTTTTAAATTTCCTGTAAATGCTCCTATTCCAATAGCAATATTAGTTAATCCTCTAATTGCAGTAGTAGCATTATCCCAATTTACTCCATTTTTAGAAATATTTTCAATAGCAATTACTATTTCTCCAACACCTTGGACTACTTTTAAAGCTCCTCCTAATTTAGTTTTACCTAATATTAAGAAAACATCTGCAATTGAACCTACAAATTCACTTATCATTCCTCCTACATTTGTAAATGTTGGTCCATTTTGAAGAAAATCTTCTAAATATTTTCTAAATTTATCAAGGTCAGCTAAAAGTAAAGTTAATCCTAAAATTTCAATTCCAAAACTAAATTTTTTTCCTCTAAGTTTTTCTAAAAATTGTATAAAACTTACTACTCCAGTTGCTATTTTCCATGCTGCTAATCCTGCTCCTATTGTACCTACATAAGCTAAAATATTTTTTAATTTTCTTTCAACTTCCTCTAAGTTTGCAATTGTTGCACCTTTTAAAGCATCATAATCATATAAAGGTATTCCTAAACTACCTCCTGTTCCAACTCCTGTTCCACTACTTGTTCCTGAAGTACTTGTATCGCCAAAATCAATAACATTTAATTCATCAAATTTTCCTAGCATTTTATCTAATTCTTTATTAGTATCAGCAGCTGTATCCCCAATATCTTCTAATCCTGTTGAAGCATTATCAAAAGCTGATGTTATTGTTGATGGATCTGCCACATAATCTTCCAATTTAAAATTAAATGCTGCTGCTATTGTATTTGCTAATGTAGTTAGCCATTGAACAACAACTTGAATATAAGGAATTATTTGAGCTAAAATTGGTATAAATATATTTCCTA
>ERZ1643249.1684-NODE-1684-length-21787-cov-28.680287_pt1 | contig 21787 bp, 22 predicted proteins | sample MGYA00579263_ERZ1643249 | MGnify/ENA primary metagenome ERZ1643249 (study PRJEB29033, sample SAMEA4952264) | chicken gut metagenome | biome: Broiler Chicken; feature: Gastrointestinal Tract; material: Caecum | place: Ireland | collected 2018 | study: Broiler... | reverse complement strand
TTCGGCGAGTAATTCCCGCCAAGTCTATAGCAGAGTAACAGAGAAGGGGCAGAGGAATCTGCTCCTTCTTTTTTGTGCCTATTAAGAGCAGTTGGAAAAAGTGGACTTTTCATCATCTGTTAGTATCCCTAAACCATAAAAGTTGGAAATGCCGAAAAGTGGATTTTTTTAGACGGTTTTACCACTTTCCTCTGTTTTTTTGACTAGCTTGTAAAAGCTGGTTCGTTTTGTATTTGTCTGTTCCATGGCTGTTTTTGCGGTAATCTCTCCTGCTTTCCAAGAGGAATAAACTTCCTCCCAATTTTGGGGAAAAGCAAGTGCAGGACGCCCCAATTTTTTTCCCTTGGCTTTTGCCGCTTCTATCCCTTCTGCTTGGCGCTGGCGAATGGTTTGCCGCTCCTGTTCTGCAATGGTTCCCAACACTTCAATAAGAATGTTGTTGACCATTTCAAAGACCCATTCCTGGCCCTCTGGCAACTCTGTCATGGTGGTGGGAAGGTCTATTACCTTAAGGCGGATTCCGTTGTCTTTAAAATATTGCAGTTCGTTTTTTATGTCGGCTTTGTTGCGGCTCAAGCGGTCTAAGGATTTGACAACAAGGGTATCGCCGCGGCGCAGAATGGCGCTCTTAAGCGCCTGATAGCCCTTTCTCTCTAAATCCTTGCCACTACCCTTATCGGTGATTATGTCCCTTTCCTGCGCTCCTAGGGCCTTAAAAGCGGCAATCTGGCGGTCTAGGTTTTGCTCTTTGCTGGACACGCGCGCATAGTAATAGGTTCTGCTTTCGATGGTGTTCACCCCCTTTCTGCTTCTGTTCGTATTGTATCACAATTGTTCGCAAAAGTCAATTTATTTACGAATATATTTGTAAATCAAAAATCGGATATAACGAACAGAAGAAAGAGCCTGTTTTCCTGTGTGCGGAAAGGTACACTTTTGCGAACAAATAAAAGGCCCCCATGTTTCCATGGGGGCAAGCGGCTTCAATTGAAAAAGCTGGTATCGGCTCTTTCTGCCAATTCCTCCCCTTGCCGTAAGGCTTGGGGGTATTCTTTTTCCAGCACATAGAGAATATAGCGGTAGTTCTTGGCGGATGGCACCTAACCGCTGATGTAGTTGTAAAGCGTGTGGGGGCGTATGTGGATTTTCTCCCCAAAGTCTTTGATTGTCACACCTTGGAAGGGCAAACAGCGCAAGGATTCTTGAAAGATTGCCAATGTTTTCTGTGTCATGGAATAACAGTCCTCCCTTTCTTTTCTTCTACTTGAAAGTGGGGAAATCTCCTTCGTCCTATTCTTTTTGGGAAAGCAGGAGGGGGATAATTCTAGGAACCGCACAGAAGCGCATTATATGGAAAAGCGTGGCCTGGTTCCCTTGTTCCATGAAAGGGGTTTTGCCAATTTTTAATGTTCTCCTTATAAGAAGCTATGAAAAATTGGCAGTTACTCTTGAATGATAGAATAACGGCGATTCTTCTCTCTGCCGTCTTTGATGGTGAATCCCTGTTCCAACAATTTCTTCTTGACGGTGTTCCACCCCACAAGGCGGCTGTTCTTGTCGCGCAAGCCCAAAATGTGGCTTAACTCCCTTTTATCTTCCTCAAACAATTTTCGTTCCAAAAAATCAGGAGGAAACGATATTGCCTCATAATCCAGAATATAGAGGGTATCTAAATCCTTTCTGTATCGCCCTCTCACTTGGACTTGGGCCTCTTTCTCTCGTGTGTGTACAATCACTGCATCAATGTGGCCATACAAATTGATGGAAGTTTCGCTGGATGCGTTAATGATAACGGCCCCATATTCTGGGGGAAGTTCCTTATTACTGAGAATATACTGGCGCGCTCGCAGTTGTTCTTCGTTCATAGGCTTCTCCTAATTCTTTTCGCTCCAAATCGCTATGGCTTTTATGCTACGCTGGTGGAAGATTTCCGTCAACTGCTTCATTTTCGTTATGTGGGACGCATAAACCAAATATTTCTTATCTTTAGGCAAGGTGGGAATCAAAGATTCCAAATTTGCATAGGGAACAATATTTCGTGTTTCCAGTTGTCGAGCATCGCCGTCTACCGTCACGTATTTTGTTTTGCAAAGCATTCCTGTTTCCGCTCGTTTGGGCGTTGCAGAAAGTCCAATCACCAATGGGCCAGTTTGCTTGGAGACAATTTCCTCAATGCGCTCTTTGGCAATGCGGTGATAATTGGTATCCCGCGGAGAGTGAAGAAAAGCGCTGAATCTCGGCAAATTGTGAATCTCATCGCAAAGAATGAACTCAAAAGTATCCCCAAAATCTTTCTGAAAGCGGCTTTTATAAAACTCAACCAGAGTGCCAAATTTGGCATACGTCATTACCACAACTTTCGCGTCCTCAAAATCTACCATGTTATGGGTAACAAGGTAGAGCCAATCTTTTGTGAAATGCTGGGTGGAATGGTGTTCCAGTATTTGCTCCTTTCCATTTGTGGTGTCGATAAGATAGAGCATTTTGTTTTTGTTGCTCACAGTTTCCGCTAGGACGTTTAGCGCCCATGTGGTTTTGCCAGAGCCAACAGGGGCGTAAACAAGGTTCAAAAAACCTTTCTAAAATTCATCTGTGTGGATGGCTTCGGAAAGCCATTTATTCCCAATCATCTTGGAACATCTCCTTATTTGTTATTTTTCTCCTTGCGCGACATCTGAATGTGGGAAACGGCGGCAAGGTATACCGTTTCCCACTATTGAAACAAAACCCCAAGAAGTTTTGAAAGCTCATGTTATTCTACGTAGTATACATTCCATTTCTACGTTCTATTCTACGTATAAGTGTACGTATACTATTGGCCCATCTGTTATTTTCTGCCGCACTGCTGAAAGCGGCACCAGAGACAAGAACTTTCAGCAAGGGTGGGGTTCCTTCCTTAACTTTCTATAAATAGTATACCTGAATTTTACTAGTTTTGCCAATTTTTAAAGGTTTCAAAAAAGGAACCATCAAAAAATGGCAGGAAAAAGGCGCTCCTGTGCGGAACGCCTTTTCACTCTACTTATAACTCAAATGTAAATATTTAGAAATGTGTCAATTTGAAAAGAATATCCAGGTTAGTACATCATTTTCATCGAAGTAAAAATTAATTCCATATCCTTCTTCAGAATAATACCTGCAATATGAAAAAGTTTCGGAGCGCATCAATGGTTGTAACTCATAGTCAAGATTATTATAATAGTAGTCATTCTCGAGGTCAACTGTTCCACTTTCTCCATCCCCGTATGCTTTAAGTACATCGTCTTTTGTGTCACCTAGACTTATGTTTCGGTGCGTAGTTACAACTTCTTCTTTGCTATTGTCTAGAGCAGGGTCATAGTAAATATATGAAAAGCTATCAGAACCAGCATATGAAAAAATAGCGTCAATAACATTGCCATTAAAGTCAGGTTCTGCGGCGGTACCAGTTATAATGAAATCATCAAGCACAATGGGAGAAATAACGTTTTCTGTTGTAGTAATATCGGATTCTCCTATTTTTCCACCATAGCATGCTTCCATTTCTTCTTTTTTATTCACACGTAGGCCAATCAAACCAGAACCGCCAGCGGATGCTTCCTCATCAATCTGTTGAACAAAAAATACCCATTTGCGGCCGTATCCTTCCATTACAGAATAGGAGATTCCATTTTCCTCATAAGAAGATGTGCTATTTTGAACAACAATGTCAATTCGCTCTACCATAGGTTCCATTTTGGTAAATAAACCTGTGGAAAGATAATTGAGCAAACTAGCGGAGTTTGAAGTTTCACTGGACATTTCAAAATAGTATTCTTCTCCATCAGTGTAGAAACCTGCGGTAATGCCTGCTTTTTCAACAGGAACATTCCAAAAAAACTCTGGTTCTTCCTCTTGTTTTAGTTCAGAAACTTCACTATCTGTTGCGGTAATCTGTTCTTCTGATGCAACTAATTCCAAGGTGGACTTGCCTGTATTGTAGTCCATTGATACAACCAACTCATAATTTATTCCATCTATCTCTTTAGGAATAGTGTAGGTATCTTCATTGCCAGAATCCATTTCTTCTGCCATTTCATCTAGGTACGACCCAAACAAACCTGTTGCCTCGCCATACGATAAATCAGGGTGGATTGTCTGAATGACAACGCTAAAAGGAGAAACATAAAACTCACCTTGTGCAACCAAATCAGAGCAGTAAAAATGAACTGTGTCAAAGGTTTCCTCCGCTGTTACAACACTTCCCTGATTTTCAAAAGACAAAGCCATGTCCAAGTCCATTTCGCCTTTATACAAGCGCCAATTTCCATTTTCGTCTGCTTCCAAGGTTAAATTGGAATTATTACTCTCACTATCCTGTAAAAAGCTTATATACAGGTCAGCGAACTGTTGGCATGTCACTTGAAAGCGGCCCTCACTCATAGCGCGAGTAGGTTCAGGCGTAGGTGTCGGTTCCGCTGTGGGCGTTGGGGTTGGCGTTTGAGAAGATGCTTCACTTTCTGGCGCGTTGGTACTGTTGCATCCTGTCACAGCAACCGCCATGACAAGGACAAGCGCCAAGACAATGCACAGAGTTGCCGTCACCACATTCTTTTTCTTAGGGGTTGGTTGTTTGCTTTCTGGTTTAAAGTGGGCTGCTGGTTTCCTCATTTTGAATACCTCCTATTCTTAGCCCTTATTTTAGCACACTCCATTCCATTTGTCTATTATCGCAGACAATATTCTCGCCTGATTTTCATACACTGAAAAAGGGGTGTCTACGATGATAGAATTTAACAAATTTGCAGTGGGGCGCGTGGTGCGGCAGTTGCGGAAAAGCCGCGGCCTGTCCCAAGAGGTATTCAGTGGCTTAGTGGGCATTGCCAGAAGCCATTTAGCCATGATTGAAAGCGGCAGCAAGCAAGCCAATTTTGAAACAGTGTGGCGCATTGCAAACGCCTTTGATTTGCCTCCCCATACGTTGGTGCGCTTGGTGGAAGAAGAAATTCAGAGGGGAGAGAGAACGAAACAGAAATAAAGAAAAAGACCCTTCGCTTTGAAGGGCCTTTCCTGTTTGCGTTTTTAGTGTTCTCGAACAATTTCGGAAAAGGTGTGTTTTACAATGGGCGGCGTACCTTTCATTTTAATATACCGTGCGACCGTGGAACCACTTCGGCCCATTTCTCGCCCTACGGCGGCATAGTTGCCAAATTTTGCGTAAAGCCTGTGCATTTCCACGATTTCTTCGGGTGTCACTCGCCTTGCCATGGTTATTTAGCGGCTTTAACGGGCTTTTTCGCGGTCTTGATATTGGTGTCTGAATGCTCCATAGCATATTTCCAGCATTCATCAATATAGCCAGAAAAGGTTTTGTTTTTGGTGTCATCTCCAACGGCTTCTTGAATCGTCTTATTCATTGCGGCAAGTTTTTCTGAGTAATTCCAAGGAACAGTGATTGTTTTTGCATCGGTGTCCAAAATAATGCGCATAGAAATTAACCTCCCAAAACGAAAGTGTGTTTTGCCAAAATTCGACAAATTCCTACAAGAACTATTATAGCAATATGAAATTTTATGTCAAGAGATATGTGAAATCATTTTGCGGTTTTTATACTATTGTGATTCTTGCGAAAATCCGCGTTTATTATTAAATTCCATTCAATTCGACGCAAAACAAGCGAAAAACAAACGAAAACGATGCGGTTCATTTGCAATTTCCGCAAAATGCACTAAATTTATTTGTATTTCTAAAAAACAGAGAGGAAACGACGCAACCCTTCTGCTTTTCGTTATAATTTTGTTAAATTGCTTTTCAAAGTGTCAATTCCGCTTTTGGATACTGCGATGTAATACTGATGTGTAACGCTAATGCCTGCGTGTCCCATCTGATTTCGCAAAATATGGGCAGGAGTATTCATTTCAGCCAAAGCGGTTCCATAAGTATGGCGCAGGTAGTGATATTTGAATGCAATCCCCAATTCTTTTTTGATAGTCTTCGAATGGTACTTCATGGAATTTACTGTTTGTATTTTCCCGTTGGGTAAGGAGTTGACCAACTCCAAGGAAGAAAGCGGCGTTCCATCCATATCAGAAATAAATATTTGATTTTGTTCCCGCAAAGCGGAAAGTTCCTGCTGGGCCTGTGTCCGCTGTGCATATAGCACCCGTAAATGTGCTTGCAGTTTCGGAGACATATATAGGGTACGCCGCGCATTACGCGTTTTTAAGGGAACTAATTTTATAAGCCCCTCTTGGTACTGCATTTGCCGGTCTATAGTAATTGTGCCGTTTTCTATGTCTACGTTTTCCCATTTTAGGCCATAACACTCATTGATACGCAGGCCGCAAAACCTGCCAAGTAAATAGGCGGTTTCGGCGTTGGTTCCCTGGAAATACACATCCAAGCGCGCCAGTTCATCCTTCGTGAAGGAAACAATGTCAGTGTCTTCGTTGACTTTCATTTTGGGCATATGGATTTTTGTATCCTTATTCACGCATAGTTTGTTGTAGGTATACACGCTTAAATAATCGCGGGAATACGCTTGTCCAAAGATGAGATAGAACATCTTCAAAAAGGCTTCTACATAGCGATAGGCGCGGCCCTCTGTGTAGTAAAGTTGGGCAAGGTAATCTTGAATTTCCGCCACACTGATTTCATCAATGAGACGAGCACCAAACCGTTCGCACAAGTGGTTTTTCCATAGGCTATCTTGCTTTAAGATAGTAGTGTAAGCTTTGCCGCTTCTGCCAAGTTCACAATACTCTCCATACACTTCCGCCACGGTTTTTCGAGGTAAAATACTCTTAGATACAGAAGTTTCTATGGGTACGCGGCGCGCATGTTCTCTCTCTAAAGCGATTTTCCGTGCGGCAATGGCTTGGTTTTTTGTTTTAAATGAATTCCCCAATTCGTCTTTAGATTTCCGAACCTCTTTTCTTTGCTTATTTGAAGTTAAGACATATCGAAAAGCCCAATATCCATTCGGAAGTTGATATACTCCAGTTCCCTTGTTTTTTGCCATTGTTGACTCCTTTCTTTGTTGGAAAGGAAAGCGGTTTGTTCGGCATTTCAAAGGGGATGTGGATAAAGAGAATCTGAAAAAAGGCACTTAAATCCTATGTTTTTACGGCACAAAAAAGTTTTACCGTCCATGAGATGGCCCGCGATGAGGCCCGCCACGGCAAGGCTTTCGCTGGCCTGCTGAAGCGCTACTTCGGCGAGTAATTCCCGCCAAGTCTATAGCAGAGTAACAGAGAAGGGGCAGAGGAATCTGCTCCTTCTTTTTTGTGCCTGCCTGTATGCACTGAGAGAGCAGCAAAAAAGCCCTGGACACTTCCAGGGCTTTGCTCAATCTTGATATAACCCCTCCACCCGGCGCCGGAGGGGGATGTCCTCATACAAGGTGGTGAAGTTTGCCACCTGGCTTAAAGAGCCAATCAGCGGGGCGCTGGCCAAGGCGCCCTGCACGTGCCCTCGCACGATGTGGGCAATCTTGTCCGCGTAGATGACCTGGATGTCCCGGCCAAAGTAGGGCACAATCTCCGCGGGGACAGCCTCGGTGACGCCCAGGCTGTTGTGGAGCTGGGCGGTGAGCTGCTGGGCCCGCACCAGGTTGTCCTCCCGCTGGGTGGTGTCCGTGGCGGCCACAGCCGCGCCGATGGCGTCTTTCAGCTCTTGGGGGATGGGCAGCTGCTGAAAGGCCGTGCCGAACCATTTGCTGTAGGGGGCGTACTGGCGGCAGTAGAGGAAGCACAGCCGCATCAGCCGCTCGGCAATGCGACCGCACACCAGGGCCGAGCCCAGGCTGTCCCCCACAGAGGCGCAGCGCTTGACAAAGGCCTGCTCCTCGGCCACCAAAGACCAGCAGGAGGCGACCAAGTACAGCCACACGTTCTCCGGGTAGAACCGCAAGGGCTCCAGCCGCTCCTGGCAGTGGAGCATGTCCACGTAGAACTCCGCCTTGGCCAGGGCCAGCAGATGGTGCTCCGGCAGGGAGAGCCACTCCACTTCGGTGAGGGCCGCCGGGTGGTGGGTGCCCAGGTAGAAGTCCAGGTACTCCTCAAAGGTGTGGAAAAAGATGAGGGGGTCCACCTGGCCCTGGGTGATGGCCTCGGCGTGGCGGATGCCCTTGTCGTTGGGGTCCGGCCGGGAGAAGTGCACGCTGTACCCCCGGTAGGTGTAGGGGAACTCCTGGGAAAAGGCCTTCAAAATCTGGGGCTGCAAGGCCTTGTCCTCCTCCCGCAGGAAAAGGTAAAACCGGGGCCCCCACATGTGGTCTGTGGAGACAGCGTCGTCGTACCCCAGCACGTCCGAGCCGTAGCCCAGCAGCCCGGCGGAGTACACCAGCCCGGGAAAACGCCGGTCTAAAGTGGGTTTTGCCACCTGTTCAAAGAAGCCCCGGCACAGCTCCTTCCCTTTGATAAACGCCGCCATGGCCCGCGCCTCCTATAGCTGGAAATCTTCCGGGCGGAATTGGGAAGCCCGCAAGGACGGGGCCACCCGGGGCTCCCGCTGCAGGGGGTCGTATTGATATTTTTTGCAGGCCCTGCCCTCTGGGGAGGGGGCTTGCCGCAGGGCACAGACCACCTCGCCCTGCTTGCCGCTGTTGTGCTGGCAGTAGGAGCAGCTTGGCTCGATGCTGCCGCCGAACAGCGGCTTCTTTTTCTTTTTCCAGAACCATCCCATTGTAAACACTCCTAGCACATGGGGGGCAGGCGGGCGCCCGGCCCGCGCTGCCAAACTTTGTGCTTCCCATTATAGCACAGCCCCAGCCCGGGGGCAAGGGAGCTTCACCGCCTTTGCTGGAGCGCCACCAAAAAGGCCAGGCACATCAGCAGCAGGGAGAGTCCCCCCGCCGCCGTGGAGGCCGTCAGTCCGTACTCCAGGGCGCTGCCCGCGGCGGCCCACACCGGCTGGCTGGGCCCGGGGAACAGCCGCTCTAAAAGCAGGTACATCCCCGCCGCCCCCAGGCCGTGGAGCAGCCGGGCCAGGAAGAACTTCCCCTTCGCCAGGGGGAACTCAGAGAAAAAGGCGAACACCTGCATGTGGACGCACAGCCCTCCAAAGGCCAGGCCAAAGGCGTAGAACACCGGCCCCACCCCCAGCTGGGCGGCCGCCCCCATGCCCCCTGTGACCTCCAGCAGGAAGGCGAGGCAGGCCGCCGCCTGGCTGGGCAGGAGCCACCCCGTGGCGGCGAGGGCGTGGGCCATCCGCTGGAACAGCCCGCTGCCCTGGAGCACCGCCAGTATCCCCGCAAACAGCAAAATGCACCCGCACATCTTCACCGTGGCGGAGGAGGCGTCCCCCACCGAGCGGATGAGGGCGCCGGCCCGCTCCTCCGGCGGGGAGGGAGGGGGCTCCTGGGGCACAGGCTTGCCCAGCCCGGTGAGGAGGCCCAGCAGCAGCCCGGAGAGGGTCACCGCCCCAAAAAGCAGCCAGCCCAGCCGCAGGCTGCCCAACAGGCCCCACCCCACAAAGGTGACCACAAAGGCCGCCCCAGGGGCCACGCAGAAGCACAGCATCCGCCCGGCCTGCTCCCGGGTGATTTTCCCCTGCTCCAGCAGCAGGGAGACGCCCCGGGCCCCTGCCGGGTAACCCCCTAGGAAGCTCAGCAGCACCGTGGCGCCGCAGGCCCGGGGCAGGCGGAACAGGCGGCGGGTCACCGGGCCCAGCAGCTTGCCCAGCACCTCTCCGGCACCGGAGCGCACCCCAAAGCTGGCCAGCACCATAAAGGGGAACAGGGAGGGCACCAAAGAGGCCAGGCAGTACAGCACGCTTTGGGCCAGGCCCCTTTGCACCTGGGCGGGATAGGCCAGCAGCGCCGCCCCAAATCCCAGAAATACCAAAGCCGCCCCCAGGCCCCGGGCCCCTCGCATCCAGCGGAATCCTTCCATAGCGCGCCTCCCTGCGGTTTTTATCATGGGTATGCGCCCCTGGGGTGATACATTCCCCCGGCGGCTCATAGGATTAGCTGTGCGGCTGATAGAGCCGTGGGAAAGGGGGCTTGGCATGGAACAGCGCCAAGTACGGGGCCCGGTGGTGGAGCTTTCCGGCAACCGGCGGGCGGTGGTGGACGGCTGCGACGGCATTTTGGAGTACGGCGAGGAGCAGGTGTCCTTCCGGGCGGGGCGGCTTACGCTGTGCTTGTCCGGCCGGGATTTGCGCCTGGTCAAGCTCACGGAGAGCGCTGCCGTGGTGGAGGGCTTCCTCCAGCGGGTGGAGTACCTGTATCCATAGGGGGGATGGCTGTGGTAGAGCGTTTGGCCCACTTCCTCACAGGGTGGGTGGAGTTTGAGGTGCGGGGCAACGGGCCCCGCTTTTTCAACACGGCGGCCAAGGCCGGGGTGGAGTTCTGGGGCTTCTCCCGCCGGGGGGAGCGCCTTTCGGCCCGGGGGACGCCGGGGGATTACAAACGGCTGCGGGAGCTGGCCCGGCGGAGCGGGGCCCACCCCACCATCGTGGCCCGGGGCGGGCTGCCCTTTACCACGGCCCGGCTGAAAAGGCGCAAGGGCCTGGTGGTGGGCGCCGCGGCGGGGACGGCGGTGTACCTGTTCCTCAGCGGGTTTTGCTGGGGCGTCACCGTCACCGGGGCGGAGACGCTGACCCGTCTCCAGGTGCTGGAGGCCGCCCGGCAAAGCGGATTGTCGGTGGGGGCGCCCCTCCGGGAGATGGATTACAAGGCCATGGCCCTGTCCATCCAAAACAGGCTGGAGGGCGTCACCTGGCTTTCGGTGAACAACAACGGCTGCTTTGTGGAGGTTTCCCTGCGGGAGAGCCTGCCCGCCCCCGAGGTGGTCAACGACAGGGAGTGGTCCAACATGGTGGCCGCCCGGCCGGGGACCATCCTCTCGGTGGAGGCGGAGCGGGGCAGGCCGGTGGTGTCCCCGGGGGACACGGTGACGGCGGGGCAGCTGCTCATCGCCGGGCTGTATGAGCAGGAGCTGGACCCCTACTCCCCGCCGCCCGATGAGCCCTACCAGGTGCTGGGCGCGGCCCGGGGCAGCGTGCGGGCCCTCACCTACCGGGAGTTTTCCGTGGAGGTCCCCCAGGAGAAAACGGTGCTGGTGCCCACCGGCCGCCGCAGCCAGGCTGCCCTGGAAGTCTTTGGGCTCCGTGTCCCCCTGGGGCTGGCGCTCCAGCCGGAGGGGGGCTTCCGGGTGTGGCGGTCCTCCACCGCTTGGAACCCCCTGGGCCGGGCCTTGCCCCTTGCCTGGGAAGTGACCACCTGGGAAACCTGCCGGGAGGAGGCTGTGCCCCTGGAGGAGGCCGGCCAGGAGGAGGCCGCTTTGCTGGCCTTGCGGCGCCTCCAGCGGGAGGAGCTGCCCCCTGGCAGCAAGGTGGTGGAGGAGGAGCTCTCCTACACCGGGGAGGGAGCCGCCCGCCGGTTAAAGGCCGTGTGCAGATGTGAGGAAGAAATCGGCCTTGTGCGGAAGATTTCGGTTGAATAGCATAAGGTCGGTAATAAATTTTGGTAAGAATTCATAGTGTTTGCTCTTGAAGAACCTGCCTTCCTTGTGTTATAATAGCCGCATGAGGCGAACGGTGCCGCATGGCGCCTTTCGCCGACTAGAAATTACGGAAGAAAGAACAGGAGAACTCTTTGGAGCAGAAAATCAATTTAGACAGATTGGAGCAGGCCGAAGCCCTCTTTGGGAGCTTCGACGAGAACGTCCGGCTGATTGAAAAGGAATTCGGCGTGGCACTGGTGGTGCGCGATTCGGAGCTGAAAATCACCGGGGACGACCCCGAGGCCGTGGATAAGGCCACCCGCACGGTGCAGAGCCTGCTGACCCTCATCGGCAGCGGGGAGAACCTCACCGAGCAGAACGTGCGCTACTGCATCCGCATGGTGGGCGAGGACAGCGAGGACAAAGTGGCCCGCCTGGCCGGGGATGTGATTTGCATCACCAGCAAGGGCAAGCCCATCAAGCCCAAAACCGTGGGCCAGCGCACTTATTGCGACAACATCAAGGACAACACCATCACCATCGGCGTGGGCCCTGCCGGCACGGGCAAGACCTACCTGGCGGTGGCCATGGCGGTCAACGCCTTCCGGGCCCAGCAGGTGAACCGGATTATCCTCACCCGCCCGGCGGTGGAGGCTGGGGAGAAGCTGGGCTTCCTCCCCGGGGACTTGCAGCAGAAGGTGGACCCCTACCTGCGCCCCCTGTACGACGCCCTCTTTGACATGCTGGGCGCCGAGACCTATCAGCGCTTTGTGGAGCGGGGCAACATCGAGGTGGCCCCCTTGGCCTATATGCGCGGCCGCACCTTGGATGACAGCTTCATCATTTTGGACGAGGCCCAGAACACCACCGGCGAGCAGATGAAAATGTTCCTCACCCGCCTGGGGTTCAATTCGAAAATGGTCATCACCGGCGACGTGACCCAGATAGATTTGCCCGATGGCAAGCGCTCCGGCCTAAAGGAGGCGGTGCGCATCCTCAAGGGCGTGGACGACATCGCCATTTTCCGCTTTACCGAAAAGGACGTGGTGCGCCACAAGCTGGTGCAGGATATTATCCGCGCCTACGAGCGGGCCAGCAGCCGGGCTGGAAAATAATTTTTGAAAGAAAGTACCATCCGAACAGCAGGGTATGGAAATGGTTTCGGGTGAAAAAATTCGGGGAGGACCCCACAGAAAGGAACGGTGCAGAGAATGGAAAAAATCAGAGTTATCATTTCAAACCAGCAGAAAGCGGTGAAGATTCCCACAGGCATCCGCATGCTTATCCGCCGCTGCTGCCACGCGGTGCTCCAGCTGGAGGGCTTTAAGGATTCCGCCGAAATCAGCGTTTCCTTTGTGGATAACGACCAGATTCAAGAGATGAACCGGCAGTACCGGAACATCGACGCCCCCACCGACGTGCTCTCCTTCCCCATGGGGGAGAACGGCAACTACGACGTCAACCACGAGACGGGCGCCAAAATCCTGGGGGACATTGTCATCTCCGTGCCCAAGGCCATGGAGCAGGCCAAGACATACGGCCACAGCTTCGAGCGGGAGATGGGCTTTTTAACGGCCCACTCCATGCTGCACCTGCTGGGCTATGACCACGAGGCCGGCGGCCTGGCCCGGGTGCGCATGCGGGAGAAGGAGGAGCAGGTCATGCGGGAGCTGGGCCTGCCTGCCAGCGCCAGCTACGCCACCACGCCCCGTGCATAACCCCAGCCCCCAGAAAAAGCGGAGGCTGTGGCACAGCTTTGCCGATGCCTTCCGGGGCATTGGCTGCTGCATCAAATCCGAGCGGAACATGCGCATCCACCTGGTGGCGTGCGCCTATGTGCTGTTCTTCGCCTCGCAGCTCTCCCTCAGCCGTGGGGAGATGGCCTGCCTGCTGCTGGCCATAGGCGGGGTCATGACGGCTGAAACACTGAACACTGCCCTGGAGAAGCTGTGCGACTTTGCCCAGAAAAACTTAAACCGCTACATCCGTGTCATCAAGGATATGGCGGCGGGGGCAGTGCTTCTCTCCGCCATTGCGGCGCTGCTGGTGGGGGTCGTCATCCTCTTCCGGCCGGAGCTGTGGGCGCTGCTGTGGGGGATAGTCTCCCACCCGGCGGCCTTGGGGCTGCTGGCCCTCTCTTTGGCGGTGGCGGCGGGGTTTGTCTTTTTGGGGCCCGCCTGGGTGGCAGAGCGCTGGGACGCCCTGCGCCGGAGGCGTCTTGACAGGGGACGCCGGGAGAAATAAAATAAGTAGAGTTGGGGGAGGCGCCGCGGATTCCGCGGGGCCCCCTTGTGTTGCGTGGAAAGGAACGTGTGATATGGATACTATGCCTCAAGAGCGCTCGGCGTTTATCGCCATTGTGGGCCGGCCCAACGTGGGCAAGTCCTCGGTGCTCAACCGGCTGGTGGGACAGAAGATCGCCATTGTGTCCCGCAAGCCCCAGACCACCCGCACCCGCATTATGGGCGTGCTCACCCAGGGGGAGGACCAGCTGGTGTTTCTGGACACCCCCGGCCTTATCAAGCCCAAAAATTCCCTGGGGGACTACATGGTCAAGTCCGTCACCCGCACGGTGGACGGCGTGGACGCCTGCCTGCTGGTGACAGAGGCCGGCGCGCCCCTGTCCAAGGCCGACCAGGAGCTCATTCGCCGCTTCCAGGGCGGAAAGGTCCCGGCGGTGCTGGCCATCAACAAAACCGACCTGCTGGAGGACAAGTCCCCCATTATGGAGCAGATCGCCCAGTACGCCGGGCTGTATGGGTTCCAGGCGGTGGTGCCTGTCTCCGCAAAGGACGGCAGCGGCATGGAAGATTTGCTGGACGAGCTGAAAAAGCTGTGCCTGCCCGGCGGGCACCTCTTTCCCGAGGACACCCTCACCGACCAGCCCGAGCGGGTCATCGCCTCGGAGATTGTCCGGGAGAAAGTGCTGCGCCTGCTGGACAAGGAGGTCCCCCACGGGGTGGCCGCCGTCACCGAGCGCATGAAGGACCGGGAGGGCATTCTGGACATCGATGTGACCATCTACTGCGAGAAGCCCGGCCACAAGGGCATCCTCATCGGCAAGGGCGGCAGCATGCTGAAAAAGATTGGCACCAAGGCCCGGGAGGATATGGAGCGCTTTTTCGACTGCAAGGTGAACCTGCAGCTGTGGGTGAAGGTGAAAGAGGACTGGCGCCAGCGCCCCGAAACGTTGCAAAGCCTGGGCTTTTCCGAGAGGGACCTGGAGATGTAACGGGGCCGCCTAGCACAAAGGCGGCGGGGATTCTGCCAAAGCCTGTCGAAGAAACAAATCTTTTCCTGTCATAGTCGGGGAATATCCGCAAATACTCTTTTTAGAGAAGGGCGCCGCCCGGTTTGGAAGGGGGACTTTTTGTGGATGTGAAACAGGCTTGGGAGAGCTTTGCCCGTACAGGCAAGGTGGAGGACTATATCCACTATACCCGGCTGAAAAACCAGCTGGAAAACCACGTTGGAGGAGAGGTGCGGGGTGCAGGTAGTAACCCAGGGGCTGATTATCAAGGAGCAGGCGGTGGGGGAGAGCGACCGGCTGGTGACAATCCTCACCAAGGATGAGGGCGTGGTGCGCGCCTTTGCCCGCCGCGCCAAGAATTTGAAGGACAGCAAAAACGCCGCCACGGGCCTGCTGTGCTACTCCCGCCTGAAGCTTTCCAAAGGGCGGGATACATACAACGTCAACGAGGCCTTCCCCATCGAGGTGTTTTTCGGCCTGCGCAAGGACGTGACCGCCTTGGCCCTGGCCCAGTACTTCTGCCAGCTGGCCGTGGAGCTGGTGCCCGAGGGCGTGGAGTCCTCCGAGTACCTGCGGCTGGTGCTCAACGCGCTGCACTTTTTGTGCCAGGGCACCCGGCCCCAGCTTTTGCTCAAAGCCATTGTGGAGCTGCGCATGGTCAGCGAGGCGGGCTATATGCCCAACCTGGCCTACTGCGCCAACTGCGGCGCCTACCAGGCGGAGCGCATGTACTTTAAAATCAACCGGGGGGAGCTGTACTGCAAGTCCTGCTACATCCACACCGGCGACCCCTGCGCGCCCCTGTCTCCGGCGGCCCTCACCGCTATGCGGCACATTGTCCTTTCGGACTTTGAGAAGATATTTTCCTTCTCGGTTTCCCCCGGCGCCTTGGGGGAGCTCTCCGCCGCGGCGGAGGCCTATACCGTGGAGATTTTACAAAAACGCCCCAAAACCCTGGATTTCTACCACAGCATGTTGTAAAGGCGAATCCTTGCCGGATTGCCATGTAAAAAACGGTGAATTTCCTGGAAATATGAGAGAGAAGAAAGTTAAATAGCTTTACAACAGATTTCGTGAGATACCAATGAGGAACTGTCTATGGACAAACATACCAAAGCCTTAGAGCTGGATAAAATTTTAGAGATGGTGGCCGAGGAGTGCTCCAGCCAGGACGGCGCCCAGCTGGCCCGGGAGCTGGAGCCTGTCCACACCGCCGCCGAGGCCCAGTGGCTTTTGGGGGAGACGGACGCCGCCTTTGTGGCCATGGCCAAGTACGGCGCGCCCTCCTTCTACGGCATGAAGAACGTCACCAACCCCCTGCGCCGCGCCCAGGCGGGGGGCGGGCTGGGCCTTCGGGAGCTGCTGGACATCGGCGCCACCTTGCGGACCATCCGGGGCCTGACCCAGTGGTGGGGCAAAAGCGGCAACGTCACCACCGCCCTCACCCCCCGGTTTGAGGTGCTGGCCCCCAACAAGTACCTGGAGGAGAAAATCTTCACCTGCATCGTCAACGAGGAAGAGGTGGCGGACAACGCCTCCCCGGCGCTGGCGTCCATCCGGCGGAAAATCCGGGCGGCCTCCCAGCGGGTGCGGGACCAGCTGGACAAGCTCATCCACTCCCAGGCCCACCAGAAGCATTTGCAGGAGAGCATCGTCACCCAGCGGGGCGGCCGCTATGTGGTGCCCGTCAAGGCGGAGTTCCGGGGGGAGGTCCCCGGCCTGGTCCACGACACCTCCGCCAGCGGCGCCACGGTGTTTGTGGAGCCCATGAGCGTGGTGGAGCTGAACAACGAGATTCGCGTCCTGCGCTCCGACGAGCAGGACGAAATCGCCCGCATTTTGCTGGAGCTCTCTGGGGAGGCCGGCTCCTTCGCCGATTCCATCATCGAGAGCTACCACTACGCCGTGGAGCTGGACCTGATTTTCGCCAAGGCCCAGGTGGCCTACAAGATGAAGGCCGTGGTGCCCCAGGTGGGGGAGGACGGGAAAATCGCCCTCCACGCCGCCAGGCACCCCCTCATCGCCAAGGAGAAGGTGGTGCCCACGGACATCACCTTGGGCGTGGAGTTTGACACCCTCATCATCACCGGCCCCAACACCGGCGGCAAGACCGTGGCCCTAAAGACCATCGGCCTGCTGACCCTCATGGCCATGTGCGGCCTGATGATTCCCGCGGGGGAGGGCAGCCGGGTGGCGGTGTTCCGCCATATCCTGGCGGACATCGGCGACGAGCAGAGCATTGAGCAGTCCCTTTCCACCTTCTCCTCCCACATGGTGAACATCATCCACATCTTCGAGGTGGCGGACAACAGCAGCCTCATCCTCTTGGACGAGCTGGGCGCCGGCACCGACCCGGTGGAGGGCGCCGCCCTGGCGGAGGCCATCATCCAGGAGCTGAGGGGCCGTGGCGTGCGCCTGGCCTGCACCACCCACTACGCCGAGCTGAAGGCCTACGCCATCCAGACACCCGGTGTGGAGAACGGCAGCTGCGAGTTCGACGTGGCCACCCTGCGGCCCACCTACCGGCTGCTCATCGGCGTGCCGGGCAAGTCCAACGCCTTTGCCATCACCCAGCGCCTGGGCATGGACACCGCCATTGTGGACCGTGCCCGGGAGCTGGTCAGCCGGGAGGGCAACGCCTTCGAACAGGTGGTGGGCCGCCTGGAGGAGGACCGCCGCAAAATGGAGGACGAGCTGGAAGCCCTGCGGGCCTCCGCCGCCCAGGCCAAGGCAAACGCCGAGGCCTCCCAGCGGCTGAAAGACGAGGCCGAGGCCCAGGCCAAAAAGGAGATAGACCGCGCCCGGCAGGAGGCAGCCCAAATCGTCCAAAAGACACGGCAGCGGGCGGACGCCTTGGTGGGCGAGCTGGAGGAGCTGCGCCGCCAGAAGAACAAGCAGCTCTCCGCCGAGCAGAAGGCCCGGCTGCGCTCCGGCCTGAAAGAGCTGGAAAGCTCCTCCGACCCGGTGCACCAGCGGCGGGACGACAACTACGTGCTGCCCCGGCCCTTGGTGGTGGGGGACGAGGTGCTCCTCTACGACATCGATAAGGAGGCCACCGTGCTGGAACTGCCCAAGGACGGCACCGTGCTGGTCCAGGCGGGCATCATCAAAACCCGGGTGCCCCTGGAGAACGTCCGCCTGCTGAGCAAGCGCCAGCTGAGAAAGAAGAACCCCACCCGCACGGTGACCAAGAACGTCTCCACGCCGGAGACATCCTCCAGCCTGGACTTGCGGGGCCAGACTGTGGAAGAGGCCCTGATGGAGGTGGACAACTTCCTGGACCGGGCCAGCCGGATGCACCTCTCCCAGGTGACCATCATCCACGGCAAGGGCACGGGGGCCCTGCGGACGGCGGTGCAGCAGCACCTGCGCCGGTGCTCGCAGGTGAAGAGCTTCCGCCTGGGCACCTATGGCGAGGGCGAAAGCGGCGTCACCATCGCGGAGCTGAAATAAGGACCGGCGAATATTTCCAAATTGTAAAGAAACCAGGACCGCCCTTGCAACAAGGGCGGTTTTGTATTAGAATTGTGGTTAGTCTTGATGAAAGATGCCCATACAAACGAGGTGGTATTCCATGAAGGAGAATCGATACGACGACCCCCTATTTTTTGAGAAATACAGCCAGATGAGCCGCTCGCGGCTGGGCCTGGCCGGCGCGGGGGAGTGGGAAGACCTGCAAAAGCTCCTGCCGGACTTTGCCGGCAAGCAGGTGCTGGACCTGGGCTGCGGCTACGGCTGGCACTGCGCCTACGCGGCGGAGCACGGGGCCGCCCACGTCACCGGGGTGGACTTGTCCGAAAAGATGCTGGAAGTGGCCCGGCAAAAGGCCAGCTTCCCCCAGGTGGAGTATCTCCACGCCGCTATCGAGGACGTGGACTTCCCCCCGGAGCGCTTCGACGTGGTGTTCAGCTCCTTGGCCATCCACTACCTGCAGGATTTCCCCGCCTTGGCGGAGAAGGTCCGCACCTGGCTCAAGCCCGGCGGGGACTTTGTGTTCTCGGTGGAGCACCCCATCTTCACCGCCTACGGCAACCAGGATTGGTACTACGACGAGCAGGGCAACATCCTCCACTTCCCCGTGGACAACTACTTCTACGAGGGGCAGCGCCAGGCCGTGTTCCTGGGGGAGGACGTGGTGAAGTACCACCGCACCCTCACCACCTATCTGGATACCTTGCTCACCGGCGGCTTTGCCTTGCGCCGCGTGGTGGAGGCCAAGCCCCCCGAGAGGATGCTGGACATCCCAGGCATGAAGGACGAGCTGCGCCGCCCCATGATGCTGCTGGTGGCCGCTGTGAAGCTGTAAAGGAGGCCGCCCCATGGATGGCAACACCACGGTGAAATACCTGCAACACTACCTGCGCCAGAAGGATTTGGGCTTTTTGGCCCTGGATAGCCTGCCCCCAGGCCCCCAGCGGGAGGCCCAGGAGGAGCGGTTAAAGCACAATTTATTCCTCAAGCTGGTGGAAGAGGTGGGGGAGGTCTCCCGCGCCATCTTTCACGGCAAGCTTCGGGGCCCAGGGGAGCCGGTGAAAGGCACTTTGGACGAGGAGCTGTGGGACGTGCTCTACTACACCCTTTGCCTGGCGGAGGCCTACGGCATCGACATGGAGGAGGCCATCCGGGAGAAGGAGCGGCTGAACAACCTCCGCTTTCACGACGAGCACCCCTTTGAGGCGGGCCGCTGATTTTTGTTCACACTCAGCCTTTGGGCTGTCTGTCTATATTGGAAAGGAAGTAATTTGAAACCATGGCAATGAAAGAATTTCAGGCAGAATCCAAGCGCTTGCTGGACTTGATGATTAACTCCATCTACACCCACAAGGAAATTTTCCTGCGGGAGCTGATTTCCAACGCCAGCGACGCCATTGACAAGCTCTATTACCGCACCTTGGAGGACGGCGCCACCGGCCTTTCCCGGGAGGACTTCTCCATCCAGCTGGCCGTGGACAAGGAGGCCCGCACCCTCTCTATCAGCGACAACGGCATCGGCATGACCCAGGAGGAGCTGGACAACAACCTGGGCGTCATCGCCCGCAGCGGTTCCCTCCAGTTTAAGCAGGAGGCCGAGAAGAAGGACGAGGTGGACATCATCGGCCAGTTTGGCGTGGGCTTCTACTCCGCCTTTATGGTCAGCTCCCGGGTGACCGTGGACACCAAGGCTTTTGGCTCCGATGAGGCCTGGCACTGGGAATCCACCGGCTTGGACGGCTATGAAATCACCCCCGGCGCCAAGGCGGACCGCGGCACCACCATCACCCTCTACCTCAAGGAGGACAGCGAGGACGAGAACTACAGCGAGTTCTTGGACCAGTTCCGCCTGCAGGATTTGGTGAAGAAGTACTCCGATTACATCCGCTACCCCATCCGCATGGAGGTGTCCCACACCCACGTAAAAGAGGGCACCGGCGTGGACGGCAAGGACCCGGAGTACGAAACCCACACCGAGGTGGAGACTCTCAACAGCATGACCCCCATCTGGAAGAAGGCCAAAAGCGAAGTCACCGACGAGGAGATGAACGCCTTCTACAAGGAGAAGTTCTACGACTGGCAGGACCCCTTAAAGGTCATCCGCACCTCCACCGAGGGAGCGGCCACCTACACGGCCCTGCTGTTCATCCCCTCCCACGCCCCCATGGACTACTACACCCGGGAGTATGAGAAGGGCCTGCAGCTTTACGCCAGCGGCGTGCTTATCATGGACAAGTGTGCCGATTTGCTGCCGGACTGCTTCAGCTTTGTAAAGGGACTGGTGGATTCCCAGGATTTGTCCTTGAACATCTCCCGGGAGATGCTCCAGCACGATAGGCAGCTGAAGCTCATTGCCAGCCGCCTGGAGAAGAAAATCGCCTCCGAGCTGCAGTCCATGCTGAACAACGACCGCGAGAAGTACGAGCAGTTCTGGAAGGCCTTTGGCCTGCAGATGAAGTACGGCCTGTACGACAACTACGGCGCCAAGAAGGACGAGCTGAAGGATTTGGTGCTGTTCACCTCCTCCGCGGAGAAGAAGCTCACCTCCCTGAAGGAGTACGTCTCCCGCATGAAGTCGGAGCAGAAGTACATCTACTACGGCTGCGGCGAAACGGTGGAGCGCGTCCTCAGCCTGCCCCAGGCGGAAACCCTCCAGGAGAAGGGCTTTGAGATGCTGTGCCTGACGGACAACGTGGACGAGTTTGCCCTGCGGATGCTGATGAAGTACGACGACAAGGAGTTCCGCAACATCTCCTCCGACGACCTGGAGCTGGAGTCCACCGAGGAGAAGGAGAAGGTCAAGGAGCTGGCCGAGGAGAACAAGGACATGCTGGCCTTTGTAAAGGAGTCCTTGGGCGACAAGGTAAAGGACGTGCGCCTCTCCGGCAAATTGAAGAGCCACGCCGTGTGCATCACCACCGACGGCATGATTTCCACCGAGATGGAGAAGGTGCTCAACGCCATGCCCGCCCAGGAGAAAATCAAGGCCCAGCGCGTGCTGGAGATAAACGGCGAGCACCCCATCTTCCAGCGGCTGCAGGAGCTGTACCAGTCCGACAAGGAGCGCTTAAAGCTCTACGCTGAAATCCTCTACGACCAGGCCTTGCTCCTTGAGGGCATCTCTTTGGAGGACCCCTCCGACTTCTCCCAGAAGCTGTGCCAGCTTCTGTAAGCCCCAGTAAAATCTCTCGCAAAGGAGGCTGATTCCATGCAGAATGGCTATCCGCCCACCCCGTACCAGACGCCGCCCCAAAGCGCGCCCCAGCAGGCCCCGGCGGCTAACATCCTGCCCCAGGGCTATCCCCAGGCGGTGCCGTCCAGCGCCCCTCCTGTGGCCTACGGCGGGACTGTCTCCCCCGCGGTGGAGCCCCAGCAGGCCCCAGTAGCCAGCGTCCCGCTCCAAGGCTATCCCCAGGCGGTGGTGCCCAGCGCGCCTCCCGTGGCCTATGGCGGGCCTGTCCCTCCCGCGGTGGAGCCCCAGCAGGCCCCAGTAGCCAGCGTCCCGCCCCAAGGCTATCCCCAGGCGGTGCCGCCCAGCGCCCCTCCTGTGGCCTACGGCGGGAACGTCCCCCCCGCGGTGGAGCCCCAGCAGGCCCCGGCGGCCAACGTCCCGCCCCAGGGCTATCCCCAGGTAACGCCCAGTGTGCCCCCTATGGGGCCG
>ERZ1643249.1681-NODE-1681-length-21825-cov-4.000322_pt1 | contig 21825 bp, 12 predicted proteins | sample MGYA00579263_ERZ1643249 | MGnify/ENA primary metagenome ERZ1643249 (study PRJEB29033, sample SAMEA4952264) | chicken gut metagenome | biome: Broiler Chicken; feature: Gastrointestinal Tract; material: Caecum | place: Ireland | collected 2018 | study: Broiler... | reverse complement strand
ACCGAGAGCGAGCATACCGCACACTTTTTTGCCGAGCTTATAGAGAGCGCTTTCGGTATAGAGATAAGCGAATTTTCTTCCCGTTCGGATATATCGAGCGGCAGAGACAAGCTCATTTTCTCATGCGTGGGTGAGAGCAGTACGCGCCTCCTGCTTGAGATGGGCATTCTTGGCGAGGACGAGGAGGGGCTGTTTGTAAGCTTTTCTTCGTCGGCTTCTTCAAACGACCGCGCTTCAGCGGAAGCCTATATAAAAGGCGCTTTTTTAGGCGGCGGCAGCTGCACTCTGCCCGATTCTAAGAGTGTAAGCAGTACCGGCTATCACCTCGAAGTGGTATTCCATAACAAGATTACGGCAGGTGATTTTGCCGACCTCTTGTGCAATTTTGATATATTCCCCAAGCTCGTCATGCGCAAGGAAAGCGCCGTAGTCTATCTCAAGAGTATAGAGGCAATCTCGGCATTTCTGGGTGTTGCAGACGCAAAGAATGCGCTATCTAAACTGGACGAAGTTGCAAGGGAGCGCGACGCCGCCAATAACGAAAACAGAGTGAATAACTGTTCGGTCTCCAATATAGACAGGACGGTTTCCGCATCAGTAAAGCAGGTTCAGGCGATTGAAATAATCCGCTCTACAATCGGCTTGCAGAGCCTTGACGAAAATCTGTTTTCGGTGGCGGAGGGCAGGCTTGCCGACAAAAATGCATCTATGCAGGAGCTGGCCGACAGACTTAAAATTTCAAAAAGCTGCTTAAATCACCGTTTCCGCAAGATAATGGATATGGCCAGGCAGCTCGGCGACGGCTAAGCTCTCTTTTCTGTCTTAGGATGTTTTTTCTTATCTGCCTTTGACTGGCAGTGTGGCTTTACAAGCGGCTCCATTGTCGCAGTGTCATTAAACTGCTCAATGGGCCTTCAGGCGACTCTTAATAGTTTATAGTTTAAGGCGGTCTGCCGCAACAAGTGCGGCATTGCCGTGGATCAAAAAGCTAACAGGCAGCGTTGTCCGCACCCACGAAATATCCGCACCCACATAAATAGTTTACAAGCGGCTGTGCCGCGTTTCACAGAGGAATTTAAATGACTGATTTCGTTCATCTGCACCTTCACACCGAGTATTCTCTGCTCGACGGTGCATGCAAAATCGACAATCTTATAGAGTACTGCAAGGAAAACGGCATAGATACCGTGGCCATGACCGACCACGGCAATATGTACGGCACGCTTCACTTTGCCGAAAAGGCGGCCGTTGCAGGCATAAAATATATCGTAGGGTGCGAGTTTTATGTCACCAAGGATATGCACGAAAAGTCGGCAAACATATCCGAGCACCTCATTCTGCTTGCAAAAAACAAGGTGGGATATAAAAATCTTGTCCAGCTCGATTCAATGGCGTTTGTGGACGGATTTTACTATAAGCCCAAAATTGACTATAAAGTTTTAAAGGAACATTCAGAGGGTGTAATCTGCCTCTCCGCGTGCGTTGCTGGCGGAATTCCCAGACGGCTTTTAAGCGACGACTACGAGGGAGCAAAGCAACTTGCGCTCTACCTTAAGGGCATTTTCGGCGAAGATTTCTACATAGAGATACAGAACCACGGCCTTGACGAGGAAAAGAAAGTGCTGCCCCTTCTGGTGCGCCTTGCTGACGAGATTGGCGTGGAGATTGTTGCCACCAACGACGTGCATTACCTCAATAAAGAGGACGCCGAGATGCAGGACGTGCTGATGTGCATACAGATGAAAAAGACGCTCGACGACCCCAAGCGAATGAAGTTTGAAACGCAGGAGTTCTACTTCAAGAGCGGCGACGAGATGGCCGAGCTCTTCCCCCATCTGCCCCGCGCCATATCCAATACGCGCGTCATAGCCGATAAGGTGAACGAACCTGCTTTCAACCTCGATAAAAAGGGCTATCCTGTAAGGGATACCTCGCTCATTCCCGGCTATACGCCGCCCGACGGCAGCACGCCAGAACAGTATCTGCGCAAGCTGACGGACGAGGGACTTGTCCGCCGCTACGGCACTGTAACCAAGCGCGAGAGGGAGCGCGCCGACTATGAGCTGGGCGTAATATGCAGCATGGGCTATGCCGAATACTACCTTATTGTGTGGGACTTTATAAACTGGTCGCGCAAGCAGGGCATACCCGTAGGCCCTGGCAGAGGTTCGGGCGTAAGCTCTATTGTCGCCTATTCCATAGGCATAACAGACGTTGAGCCGCTGCAATACGACCTGCTTTTCGAGCGTTTCTTAAATCCCGACCGTGTATCCATGCCGGACTTCGATATCGACTTCTGCACGGACAGACGCGAGGAAACAATCGAGTACGTGCGCGAAAAGTACCACCCCGAGAATGTCTGCCAGATTGTCACGTTCGGTACAATGGCGGCAAAAAACTCAATCAAAGACGTCGGCAGGGTTATGAACGTGCCTTACTCCGAAACGGACAGGCTTACCAAGATAATGGACGGCAAGACCTCGATAAGCGACCTGCTCGGCCTCAATATAGAGAAGACAAAGAAGAAGATGTTCGCCGAACAGGACGAGGACAAGCGCGCCTCCATTGCAGATAAGCTCAACGAGCTGCAGCTTGCCCGCAACTCTGAGTTCTGCGATATGTATGAAAACGACGCAACCCTGCACGCCGTAATCGATATGGCGCGCAAGATAGAGGGTATGCCCCGCCAGACGGGTATGCACGCCGCGGGCGTCGTAATATGCCGCAAAAAGATAGCCGACAACGTTCCTCTTTCGCGCAACGGCGACGACATAACCACCCAGTTTGTAGCGAAGGAGATAGAGGCGCTCGGAATGCTCAAAATGGACTTCCTTGCGCTCGTTACGCTGACCGATATAAAAAAGTGCCTCGACTATATCAAAGAGGACTACGGCAGGGACATAAATTTCACCGAAATAGGATATACCGACGCGGGCGCGTACGAGCTTATCTCCGAAGGCGACACCGACGGCGTGTTCCAGCTCGAAGCGGGCGGCATGAAAAAGTTTATGCGCCAGCTCAAGCCCGATACCCTTGAAGACCTGATAGCCGGCGTTTCGCTCTATCGCCCCGGCCCCATGAAGTTCATAGACTCATTCTGCGACAGAAAGCACGGCCTGGAAGCGATAACCTATGACTGCCCGCAGGAAGAGAAGATTTTAAAGGTCACCTACGGCATACCCGTCTACCAGGAACAGGTAATGCAGATATTCCAGTACCTTGCGGGCTTTTCGCTCGGCGAGGCCGACCTCGTGCGCCGTGCAATGGGTAAAAAGGACAAAAAGACGCTGCTTGCCCAGAAAGATAAGTTTATAAACGGCGGCACAAGCGACGTAAACGGCTCGCACATAGAGGGCTGCATAAAGAATGGCATCTCTGCCGAAGTTGCTTCAAAGATATTTGCCGATATGGAGGGCTTTGCCTCGTACGCGTTCAATAAATCGCACGCTGCGGCCTATGCCACGCTTGCCTATCAGACGGCATGGCTCAAAAAGTACTATATCAAGGAATTTATCTGCGCGCTTTTAAACAACAGGCTGAATAAGATAGACGAGATAACAAAGTACGTTCTGTACCTCAAGGATAAGGGCCTCAAAGTTTTCCCGCCCGATATCAACCGCTCCAAGACCGTTTTCTCGGTTGAGAACGACGGCATACGCTTCGGTCTCTCCGCAATGAGGGGTACTGGTCAGGCGGCGGTAGACCTCGTAATCGCCGAGCGCAATGCGCACGGTCTGTTTGCCGACTTCCCCGATTTCATTTCGCGCTGCGCCGCTATGGTCAACAAGCGAATGATAGAAGGACTTATCTACGCGGGCGCTTTCGATTCCATGGGCGTGTACCGTTCGCAGCTCATTCTGGTGTACGATTCGCTCTACCAGCGCGCTTCAAGCATTGCAAAGCAGAAGAGCAGCGCACAGATAAGTCTGTTCGGAGACATAATAGAGGAAGAAAAGATTACCGTAAATTACCCGAACGTCCCCGAATACGAGCTCAATGAAAAACTGGCAAAAGAAAAAGAGGTGCTCGGCGTATATGTAAGCGGACACCCCTTTGAAAAGTATATGAACAGTTTTGGCGACTGCAATTTCAACTGCAGTCTGATGGACGACTATACCGAGGACGACGAGGGCGAAAGAACTTACAATTCCGTCAAAAACGGTATGCAGGTTACGATGGGCGGCATTATAACCGCGTTCAAAAAGACTGTGACCAAGCGCACTGGCGCGCACATGGCGTTCATTACGCTAGAAGACGTCTACGGCAGCATTGAGTGCCTCGCTTTCCCCGCGATTTACGAAAAGTACCGCGGACTTATCGCCAACGACAAAATCGTAAGAATATCGGGAAAGCTCGACCTCGACAATGGCAAAGAGCCCACGATAATTCTTGATAAAATCACCGCCTTCAACGAAAATGTAAAGACGGCGGAGGAGAGCAAACCCAGCCAGCCTGCAAAAAAACGCGATATTCTCTGGCTGAACGCAACCCGCCTTTCCGACGAGGATTTTGACGAACTTGTCGCAATGCTCGGCAACTACGAGGGGGATACCGACTGCGCAATCAAGAGGGGCGATAAAAAGTTCCGCGTCGGCGGCGGCGTAAACTACTGCCGAGGCCTGCTTGCGGAGCTGAGTATGTACCTCGACGACGCCGAAGTGCGTCTTGTGTGAGCTCGCTATTCAATGCTCCTTGTGTAAGAGAGCCTTTAGGTCATGCTTGTGTGGTTTGCCTTAAGCGCATACTTATTGAGCGAGCTTTTGCAAGGCGCGTTTAAAGCTTTGTCTGCGGCCTTTAAAATAATTTTCTGTAATTTTTAAAACTGCCTAAAGGCAGGTATCCGCGCAAAAAAGCGCAATAAACAGCAGCACGCGCTCTGTTCTGCGCGCTTTTTGCGCACAATAACTTGTTTATTACATAAATTATAGTTTAACTTGCTAAAATCTATTGAAATTCTCAAAAGTATTTGCTATAATATATAACTGGAAATGATGAATTTCTGCGTGTAATTATTTATGATGGGGTTGGCGGAAGAGTCCGCCGCACGCGTATTTAAAATAAAAACTTGAACTTTTCGGAGGTTTTTATGAAGAGAATAGGCTTGCTTACAAGCGGCGGCGATGCCCCCGGTATGAACGCCTGCATCAGAGCGGTAGTGCGCAGTGCCCTTTACTTCGGTATGGAAGTTTACGGCATAGAGCGCGGCTATCAGGGGCTTATCGACGACGAGATGGTCTCCATGGATATGCGCTCCGTTTCAGATATAGTTCAGCGCGGCGGCACAAAGCTTCGTACGGCCAGATGCCTTGAAATGCTCACAAAAGAGGGGCAGAAGAGGGCTGTCCGCACGCTTGAAGCGCGCGGCATTGAAGGACTTGTCGTAATCGGCGGTGACGGTTCGTTCAGGGGTGCAAAGTGCCTCTCTGAAGAATACGGCATACCCACAATAGGCATTCCCGGAACAATAGATAACGACCTTGAATATACTGATTATACGCTCGGATTTGATACGGCTGTAAACACCTGCATTGATGTTATCAATAAGCTCAGGGATACGATGACCTCGCACGAAAGAATTTCCGTAGTAGAGGTAATGGGCAGGCGTTGCGGCGATATAGCGCTCTACGCAGGTATTGCCAGCGGCGCTGAAATAATCGTTGTTCCCGAAGTCGTATTTGACCTCGACGACATTGTAATGAAGATTAACCGCTCGCGTGCGAACGGCAAACATTCAAATATCGTCGTAGTTGCCGAAGGCGTTTGCAGCGCGGACGAATTTGCAAAACAGCTTCAGTCTGTAACCACTTATTCCGTTCGTCCCACAACAATCGGTCACATTCAGCGTGGCGGTTCGCCCTCTATGGCAGACAGAATGCTCGCCGCACAGTTCGGCAACAAGGCTGTTCGTCTTCTCAACGACGGCATAGGCAACAGGGTTGTAGGTATCCATAAGAACGAAATTATCGATATGGATATAATCGAAGCCGTCAATATGAAAAAGAAGTTCAATTACGAACTCTATGAAACTCTGCAGATGATTTCCATGTAATTTCATGTAAATTTTCTGCGGAAAAACCTGCCCGTGAGAATAATCATGATTTTATGTATATGTTTAAGCCCCTGCATAGACGTCAATATGGAAGTTGAAAGTCTCAGCGTGGGCAAATTCAACAAAATACTCAATAAGCGCATATTTTTCACGGGTAAGGCTATAAATGCTGCGCGCGGTCTTAAAAGGTTGGGCGCAGATGTGTGCGCTACAGGCTTTATGTATGAAGGCAACGGCAGACTTTTCGAGCAGGAACTGCATCTCGAGTGCGTTCCATATCGCTTTGTCTGGTGTCCTGGTCGCGTACGCGAAAATTATAAATTTGTAGACAACAAGTCGATGCTCACCGAAGTGGACGACATTAGTCCTGAGGTCAGTGAAGAAAAGAAAGCTGAACTCATAGAAAAGGTGCGCAGACTTTCGTCAAGGTGCGAAGCGGTAGTAATTTCCGGCGGGCTTGCCAGGAGTATGTTGCCCTCTTATTATGCCGATGTACTTTCGGCCGTGCCCGAAAAGGTCAAAAAGGTAGTCGATACTTCCGGCGAAAGACTTTTCGAGGCGCTCAAGTGCGGTGCAGACCTTATAAAGCCCAATCTTGAGGAACTTAAAAGCACGCTCAATATCAGCGTAGATAGCAAGGAAGACGCCCTCGAGGGCTGTCACAAGCTTTTAAAGCTCGGAGCTAAGCGTGTTCTTTTGTCCCTCGGTAAAGATGGCGCTATTATCACTGACGGCAACAAAAATTACTATTGCAAGAGCATAAATGTTGCAATGAATTCCACTATAGGTGCGGGCGACGGCATGGTCGCCGCGGCAACTTTTGCCCTGGCAAAGGGCGGCAGCCTTGAGGATATTCTCCGCTGCGGAGTTGCAGGCGGTACGGCGGCAGTCACCACCCCCGACGATATAACTTTCAGGCGCGAAAAGTATGAAGAGATACTCGACGGCCTCGAGGTGAAAGAAATCTGACGCGGCAAGGCAATAAGGGTAAGTTTTATCTGATACAGCTTGTAAAAATACCTTTTCTAAGCCGCTTTTAACGGAATTTCAACCTGAACTTGCATAAACGGAGGTGTTTGTATGTGGGATCAGTCCAAACCTGAAAAACTTATAAAGGCGTTGCCCTTTGATAGTTTTTCTCTTCAGCATATAATAGATACCGATAAACTTATCGGCAGTACGGCGGTTGGGTACAACCTGTGCGGTACATATGCGCCGTTTTGCGCGGTTTGCTCAAAGTGGGCGGAAAATCCCTGCGTTACAGCATTCCGCATTTATGAGCGGATGGGAGAGGTTTGTCCCATGTTCAGCGCCGCAGGCATAGACGACCCTGCTATAGCCCAGGTGGTAGCAGACGTTGATAAATTCCTTGCAAGCGAGAGTCTCGGGCTTGATTTGTGCGGCAGATATGCGCCTTTCTGCGCCGTATGCGATAAATCGGAGGAATACCCCTGCGGACAGGCTTATCTCAGATATAAAGCCGTTGAAGATTTCTCTACGAAAGCTCTGTACGCTCAGGCGGGAGGGCAGTTGATTATAAGCGCACCCCGCTGGGACGACGCGCTGACCCAGGCTTTGGAGGACATCAGTGTGGACGATGCAGAACTGAACGAGGCTGAAGAGAATAATGTTGCGGAGGAGCAGCCCGTCGCTGAAGAACCTGCAGCACTGCCTCAGGAAGAAAAACCTCGCCGCTCTTTCAGAATTGCAACTGCAAGGCGCCGCAATGCAGAGTGAGTAGTTTTCCTCTGCTCTAATGAAAGCTATTAATATGTAACCGATAATTGTTATACGATTTAATAAACAGTTTATAAAAGCGCCGCGGCGAATTGTATTCGCCGCGGCGCTTTTATACTCAAAGACCGTTAATTTTTTAATTGGCTCGTTATCCAATTTAAAATCTATATATTTTATAATTTTAATATAAGTTTTGTCAATTTTTTTGCGGCGCAGAGATAATAAAGTTGACAGTAAAATTAAAATCTGTTATATTAAAAAAAATTTTAATTATCGTTTGCCGCCGGGTAAACAAGAGCGTTGGTTTCCTCATCGTTAGGCCTTGAAGATGTGGAATGTGCCTGCGCTCTTTATTTTTTTTTGCGGCAAATTTTGCACACGTAAACTATGGCTATCTTTAAAGATAAAACTGCAATCAAAGAATTTTTAAAATACGTTCCTTTGAGCGTATTTGCTATGATAGCAATGTCCTGTTACATTCTTGCAGATACCTACTTTATTTCTCAGGGACTTGGCGTGTACGGGCTTTCTTCGCTCAATCTGACAATTCCCGTGTATTACTTCATTCACGGCATCGGTCTTATGCTAGGTATGGGCGGCGCAACCCGATATTCTGTCTGTCGCAGTCGCGGGGATGGGAAGGAGGCCGACAAGGCTTTTACCTCTTCGCTCTGCGCGGGCGTCGTGTTTGCGGTTATTTTTATGGTAGCGGGGGCGGTATTCCCCGCAGGACTTGCAACTCTTTTCGGTGCTGACGAAAACACCTTGCATATGACCACCTCTTATTTAAGAGTTCTGCTTTTATTTTCACCCGCTTTCATACTGAATAACATACTGACCTGCTTTGTCCGCAACGACGGCGCACCCAGGCTGGCAATGCTTTCGACTGTTGCCGGCAGTCTTTCTAATGTGCTTCTGGACTGGATATTTATTTTTGTGTGCAGGTGGGGCATGTTCGGCGCTGCTTTTGCAACCGGTCTTGCGCCGATTATCGGAATCGCCATATCTTCAGTTCACTTATTGCGCAGAAAAAATAACTTTAAGGCAGTTAAAGGTATGCCATCATTAAAGTTTTTGTTTTCCATGTTTGCACTCGGCATACCTTCATTAATAGAACAGTTCTCTTCCGCAGTGGTAATTCTGGTGTTCAACTTTATAATATTGGGGCTGAACGGCAATGACGGCGTGGCGGCCTACGGCGTTGTTGCAAACATTTCGCTCGTGATTGCGTCGGTATTTACGGGAATAGCCCAGGGCATACAGCCGTTGGTCAGCCGTTCTCACGGTTCTGGTGACGGCAGGGGCGGCGCTTATTTTATTCTTGCCCTCATATTTGCAGCTCTGTTTTCGGCATTGGTTTATGTGCTGATTTATTTCTATGCCGAACCTATTGCGGACATTTTCAACAGAGAAAAACAACCTTCGCTCACAGAAATTGCGGCAGACGGAATGCGGATATATTTTATCGCCATACCTTTTGTGGGATATAATGTAACGGCGTCGGCTTTTTTCAGCTCTTCCGAAAGGCCAGCTCCTGCACAGGTAATTTCTGTGCTGAGGGGGTTGGTGCTGATAATTCCTGCTGCATATCTCTTTTCGGAAGAATTCGGACTTATCGGTGTGTGGATTTCCTATCCGTTTACAGAGGCGGTTGTATTCATAGTTGCGTCAATAGTTCTTTTTGCTATGAAAAGGAGAATAGAATAGCTCTCTTTAAAACTGTGTAAAGTGTATGGAGTAAACTTTTTACAAAACTTCATAATATTGTGACCTGCCGTCAATAATAAGTTAGTATGATATTTTCAACAGAAAAGGTAAATTCTGTTAAAGGAGAACATTGTATGAACAGGGCTACAAAGATTATTGCAGTTGCGGCGTGTGCGGCCGTAGTTGCAGCCGTTCCCGCGTTTGCGGCCTGCAGCTCGGGCACTTATGTGACCTCGATAGAGGCGACAGACGGCGGCTTTTTAATTAATTATTCAGACGGAACCACCAAGGAACTGTCTTCTTCCGGCAACTGCGTATCTTCAGTTGAAAAGACAGGAGAGACTGCCGAAGGTGAAATTTACACAGTCTTCTATTCAGACGGTACCTCGCTCGACATAACCGTGCCTTCCGGCGAAAACGGCGTCAGCGTAAACGATATATATAACGAATATGTAAATCAGACGGGCGACGACATAACTTTTGCCGATTTTGTTGCCAAATATCTCACGCTTGGAGAAGACGGGGTTGCAGCGTCAATAAACTATTGTCTTCAGTCGAGCATGAAACTGTATTGCGAATTTATAACTCCGCAGTACTCGGCAATGGGCTGGCCGCTCGGAGTAAATACAAGCGTCTATACCGGCGCAGCCATAATTTACGACATGGACAAGAGCCAGGAAGGATATACTTATATAGTTACCAACTATCATGTAGTCTACAATACTAACGCCATCGAGTCTGAGAACGGCGGAAGTAAAATTGCAAATAAAATTGTAGGTTATCTGTATGGCAGCGAGGACACTCCTCAGTCGGCAGGGACGGACAATAAAGGATATACCCAGTACAGTTACGGTGACTATGCTATCCCGCTTGAATATGTAGGCGGTTCAATAAATTACGACGTTGCCGTCCTGCGCGCAAGCACCGAAGATATACTTGCCGTAAACGAATATGCCTGCGAAGTAGAGCTTGCAGACGAATACTATGTCGGCGAGACGGCAATAGCCATAGGCAACCCTGAAGATGCAGGCCTAAGCGTGACGCGCGGCGTTATAAGTACTGTAAACGAACAGATTTCGCTCAAGATAGACAATGTAGCCCGTATTTATCGCTCAATGAGGATTGATACGCCGCTTTACAGCGGAAATTCCGGCGGAGGACTGTTCAATGCAGAAGGTAAACTTATAGGCATAACAAATTCAGGCAACTCAGAGGACCAGAATATTAACTATGCCGTGCCACTGGAGATTGTGACGGGCGTGGCAAACAATATAATATACTTTTACAATGACGGAAATTCCGATACAAGCGGACTGAATACTCCCAAATTCGGGCTGAGCGTCAGCTCCTCGAACTCAAAATATATTTACGACGAAACGGTCGGCTACGGGGAAATATACGAGAGTGTGACCGTGAATTCCGTTGTGAGTGAAAGCATTGCCGAAAAATGCGGTGTGGAGACGGGAGACGTTATTCTCGCCATATCGGTAAACGGCGTTGAAAAGACTAGCGAAAGAGCATACGATATAGAAGATTTGCTCTTCACTCTTCGTCCGGGCGATACAGTTGCGTTCACGGTAGAGCGTGGCGGCGAAAATGTAACTACGGAAAGCGCAACGCTTGAAGCGGGCAATTTTGAGCTTGTTGGTTAATGTTCAACTAACATACTGCATAGCTTATAATTTTAAAATGCTGATTAAGCAAGACCGCGGGCGGCAGATATGCCGCCCGCAGTCATTTTATATTGCAATCTTGATTTAAAAAATCAGTAAATTTAATTCGTGGACTATCGTGTATTTTTATAGACCTGACAAAACTTAAAACATGCTGAAGGGTTGTTTACAGTACTGAAATTTCATGAAGTACCTCGTGTTTGCTGTTTGTAAACTTTGCCGTGATATGTCCGTCAATGCACTCGATTGCCGTGCCGGTAAATGTAAATGGAAATACGCCTTCGCCGTCTGTTCTGTGGTCACTTCTGATTGAACCTCTTATAATGGGATAGCTTGTCAGGGTGTCTGTGCCTGCCTCGGCAAAATGCAGACGGTGGGAATGTCCGCTTACACACAAATCAAACTTGCCGTCCGTAAGACTGTTTAGTTTTTGCGTCCAGTCCGGGAAGCGCTTGTAATCGGCAAGGCCGAATGCCATATGGCACACAAGCAGGCTGTACTCCGCGTCAAAGCCGTTAAAATCAAGTTCTTCAAGCCATTTTGCCTGACGCTCTCTCACAAGCTCGAAGTTGGCTGTGGAAGAAATTAAAAAGTTATCGTCAGACATATCGTTGTTTGTGTCCAAAACGACAAAATTTACCCCGCCGAGTGTAACGGTGTAGTAAAAATTACCGTCGTTGCTGCCTACATACCTATGAAGTTCGTCGGCATATTTGCCTACGCAGTCGTGGTTTCCGCGCGCAAAAATTACAGGTATCTGCCCGCCTGTAATGTTGCCTGCAAGTTTGTAAATCAGCGAAATCTGGTAGTAAGAGGAGACGTCGTTTATGTTGTCTCCGTTAAGAATGAGTATGTCGAGCTTATCGCCGAAATATCTTCCCGCTTGCGACGCTCCGCTCAGACATTCGTGGTTGTCGCTTATGTTGTATATCTGAATTCCGTCCGAACCGTCCGCAGGTCTGAAAGTGTATGACTTGCTCCGTTCCCTGCCGCTCCAGGACAGATAAGCCGCCTCGGAATATACGGGCGATGAATGTATAGAATACTCTTTTACGCTGTCAAGCTCGCTCATTGGTACGCATACCTTATGGAGTTTTGAAACGCTGTTCTGGCCGACTTGCTCGTCGTAATAAGTCTTGTCGCCGATTTTTACATATCCGACAGATTTTACTGATGTAGCCCAGGCTATCTGATATTCGTCTTCTACGGCAAAAACTACTCCGTCCGAAGTGAACCTGAAAAAATTAATTTCAAAGATCCCGAATACAATAGTAAATAACAGCACAACGCTTATAATTATTACAGAAATCCGTTTGTATTTTTTTTCCAGTCTGACATAGCCAAGCGTAAAAAACAGCACAAGGCCACATAAAGCAAGGACGATAAAAAGCGGCACAAATGTTATAAGCAAAAACAAAAGCTTTGAAAGTATGTACGCGGTAAAGAGGAACTGTGCGATTACAAGCAGGCATGCAAGGCAGATAATGGCGACAGAAAGTTTTACAGACTTAAAAAATTTTATATTGAGTACTGAAAGGGTAAGCGGCACAACTGCGACAGCAGATAAAATAAATGGGAAGGCGGCGAATGTGTAATAAAGATTTCTAAAAATAAAAATCCCGCAAACAAAAAATTCAAGTGCGTAGAGCGCGGCAAGAATTATTGAGGTTAAATACAATTTCTTTTGTCTTTCCATAAAGTACCTGATTTTTTATGTAAATAGCAGTGGACCGTTTGTAAGTAAAAACATTTAAATTTTATCAGAAAATACTTGAAATGTCAATCAGCGAACGGATGGGCAATTTTAGCAGAAAACATCAATTATAATTGCTTATTTACAAAGTACTATGTGTGATATAATTTACTGTTATTTTGATTAATTTTGTTCACTTATAGTAAATTTTACAGTTAACTGAAAAATGCTTACACAAAGATTAGTAATAGGAGTTTAATAAGAAAATATAAGTACAGGGTGTTACAATATTGAAAAGAGCGCAGGGCAAATGATACAGAATGATAAAGTTATATTGCACGATTGAAAAATGGGATACCCGAAAAGGTATCCCATTTATGGAGCTGCTAACCAGATTTGAACTGGTGACCTCGTCCTTACCAAGGACGTGCTCTACCTGCTGAGCCATAGCAGCAAAACTATTAAAGTACATACATTCGCGCTGTTTCGCGCAAATCCTTTGATATTATATGTTAAACGGCTATCAATGTCAAATAATTTTGCGCGCAAAATATATAAAAATTTTTTTATCGTTCCGCCTTTTTCTGTGAGGCCAAAGATATTTAAGTGCGGGAAGTCGTTATTGCAACAAAAACGGCAACCAAGCATTTTAAACTTAAGTTGCCGTTTTATCGTGTGCTGTTTTCTTGTTACTGTTTCATATTCTGTAAGCTCATTTTGTTATAATCTATAAAAGATAGCCACATTTTGCTTAAGACATAATAAACACCAAGCCTTAGGCGTTTTTATACTGAGCGATAAATTCCTTCAGGCACTTGCAGGGTTTGCCCTGTGAATCATAGCCTGTGTCGCCGCAAATTCTGCATTTATAGTGCGGCCTGAAGTCCTCTTTATCTATTCCGAGTTCGGCAAGCCTTTCGTCGGCAAGTTTTTCCGCGTCGGCTATCTGTTCCTCAATCTCATTTGCATTGCCTTCAGACTTAGCCTCTGCAAACGCAAGCTTTATATTGAGAGCATTGATTTTCTTGTGCAAATCGCCGTAGGTTTTGTCGTCAAGTGCGCGCATGTGGATTTGCTCGGCTCTGTTTTCGGGAATTTCACGCAGTTCGGCGTAGTGGCGCTCTATTACAGAGCGGTCGATAGATTTTTCGCCCTGCGCGGTGGGGGTGCGCACTACACTTTCGATTTTGTCAGGTGTGAATGTGCCCGCCGCCTTCCATGAAGAGAGTACGCCGTTCATATAGGCAAGAGGATTGTTCTTTCCGCACGAAAGTTCAGCAGCGCGCTTAATCATATCGTCAGAAAATCCCCATGCCCGCCAGCGCGATAAAAATTCGCTGTCGGAAGGAATAATGCGGCGGGTGAGCCCGCAAAGTGAAAGCACCGCCTTTATAAACTCTTCTTCGGCGTTGCGCTGTTCTATGTAGGAATTGACGGCTTTTTCGGTTATAATTCCCTGCGCGGAAAGCTGTTTTACAAAATCATCCATGTCCTCGAATGATTTTCTTCCGTGCATAAAGCAGTAGGATGCAATATTTTTAAGCGTCTGCAAATCAAAACCTTCGTCGCACCATACGCTAACATAATTTTCTATATACGGTGCAGAGTTCTGCATATATACGCCCAGCGCCCTTGCAATTTCGTAAGTGGCGGCGTGCACGGAGTTTTTGTTCTCGCAGTAGTAGCCTATTTCCTTTACGTCAAACTTTTTGTTTCTGTAGAGCTCGCCCAAAGCGTCGTCAATCTTTTCCACGGACTTCGCATTGAAATACTTTGCGGCGCAGCAAATGGCGTCGTCTGAAAAGCCGAGCTCCTCGTTCCACTTTTTATATAAGTTTTCGTCCTCGATACCAGGCCTGCGCGTAATGCCTGCCGCATTGAAAATTTTGAGCAGCGAAGGCGTGGAGGAGGTAAATTTTGCGAGCTTTTCGTCGACCTTTTTTGCCGTCACCGCGCCATCAGCGGCAAAGCTCTTTGCCACCTTTTTTATGTACTGAACGCGTATGTCATCGCCCTTCATGTTGACGCAGTAGTTTACAATCATAAGCAGGGCGCTCTGTTCAAAGCCGTATTCCTCAAGCAGGTAGAAGTACTCGCGGTATTCGTTTGTGGAAATCATCCTGCCCTTTATAACCGCCTGCACGCTCTTTGCAAAGTCGGCGTATTTTTCGGGCTTGTACTTTTTAGGCGTGCCGCTCACATTCTCGGCTTCGAGATATGTAACCTCAAAGGGCGAGCGCCCCGTGATTTTAACAAGCTCGAATTCGTCGAGGTATTCAAAGCAGCTTATAGCCTGCTCCTCGGTGATGTTCAGACTCTTGGCAAGGTCGCTCACGGTGAATGACGCCGCGTCTGAACAAAGGTACAGCCCATACAGGTATACCTTTACCGCAACCGCGTCGAGCACGGGCATATATTTGGTTATGAATTTGTTCTCTACCGCGGTAAAAGAGTTATCTTTAAGTTGCGGCGAAAGCGTGATAAAAGCCATATTGCAAAATCCCGTCTTATCGCTTGATTTATTTGCTCAAAAGGAATATAATTGATTTAAATTACGTACCGACTTTCCGGGCGGCTAAAGCGCGCCCGCTTTCAGTACGGCAAAAACAAGTATAAACTAAACTCAAAAAAAATGCAACCGTTTGGCCGCATTTGCGCGCCTTGCAGGCTGCACGGGGATTTTGTTTTTTTATGAGGATTGCGCACACGTCAGACTGGCATATAGGCAAAAAACTTATGGGGAGGGACAGGAGTGAAGAGTTCAGGAATGTCCTTTCGGAAATAGGTGAAATCTGTATTGCCGAGGGTGTAGACTTTCTTCTTGTGGCAGGCGACGTGTTCGATACCTATACGCCGCCCGCAGAGGCCGAAGAAATTTTTTACAGTGCGGTAAAAAATATTGCTGCGTCCTGCGCGGTACTCATAATAAGCGGCAACCACGACGACTATGTAAGGCTGACGGCCGCTCAGGCTATTTCTGAAGAGCTCAATATTTACACAGTCGGGAACAACCTGAAGGCCATTCCCTGCGCAAAGCGCGGCAGATGTTACCCCGTTCTGTCAGAGGGCGGATACGCCGTCTTTGAAAACACTTCGGGCGAAAAAGTTTATATAAATACCCTGCCATATCCAAACGAGGCGAGGTTTAAAGAGGGCAAGAACGACGAAAGCTTTGCCGATAAAATGACCCGCTGGATAGAGTACGGCGAGAGGGGCAAAACTCAAAAAATGCCCTCGGTATTCCTGTCTCACATATTTGCAGCGGGCGGCACTGCGGGCGACAGCGAGAGGGAGATTGACCTCGGCGGTGCGCGTGCAGTCGGTTTAAATCTTTTTCCCGAATGTGACTACTGTGCACTCGGTCATCTGCACAAGCGGCAGAAACTGGGCGAAAACATATACTACAGCGGCGCAATAATGCGCTTTACTTTTGACGAGGCTGGGCAGGAAAAGTCAATAAACATATTTGACTTAAACGCCGACGGCGTAAAAAATTTAAGGCAGATACCCTTAAAGTCGGCGGCAAATCTCGTCCGTCTTCAGGCGAACAGCGCGCAGGACGGTCTGGCCCTTCTGGCGCGGCACGCAGACGCCATAGCCGAGCTGACTTTAAATCTGAAAGAGCCGCTCTCTCCATCGGAAATGAGCGCGCTGCGCGAATGCCATAACCTGTATTCCCTTAAAATGGCGGTTGAGACAGAGCTGTACGGCGGCGTTGCCGCTGAAAATGAGGGCAAAAGCTCTTCACAGCTCTTTTCGGAATACTACAAGTCGCGGTATTCCTCCGACGTCCCTGAGGAGCTGCTCGCGCTCTTTCTTTCGCTGACGGAGGAAGAATGAAACCGTTAAAACTTGAATTCAAAGGTCTGAACAGCTTTTCTGAAAGGGCTACAATAGATTTTGCACCCCTTTTAAAGAGCGGAATATTCGGAATATTCGGCGAGACGGGCAGCGGAAAAACGACCATACTCGACGCCATAAATTTTGCACTCTACGGCGACATAGAGCGCAATCCCGATAAAATTGATAAAATAAACTATAACTGCGATGCGCTGGAAGTGAGCTTTTCGTTCGATATTTCCTCGGGCGGGGAGCGCCGCACCTACCTTGTGGAGCGCACCATAAAGCGCAAGAGCGGTACGCACAGCGCAAAACTTTTTGAATACAAAGACGGAAACTCCGTCGCCATAGCCGACAATGTAAAGTCGGTAAACGACAAGATTACAGAGATTATCGGCATAAACAAGGAAGATTTCCGCAAGTGCATTGCACTGCCGCAAGGCGAGTTTGCGCAGTTTGTAAATTCCGTCCCCGCAGAGAGGATAGAGCTGATTGAAAGGCTCTTTAATCTTCAAAAATACGGAAAGGCGCTCAAAGCAAAACTTGCTTTAAGGGAGAACGAGGCGGATAGCAAACTTTCTCTGCTCGAAGGCGGTCTTTCGGCGTTTGAAGAGGACACGCAGGAGGCGCTTGAAGAGCTTGAAACAAGGCATAAAGCTCTTTCAGACGGGCGTGATCAACTTGACAGGCGGGCAAAGCAGGCGGCGGAGGACTACGCCGCAAAAAAAGCTCTCGCCGAACAGAAAAAGCTCTATAAGGCTGCTGCGGAAAAACTTGCCGAGCTTGAGGGCAAGAAGCCTTATTTTGACAGACTTATAAAGAAGCTTCCCGCGCTCTCCGTATGCGAAACGGTTTGTGCAAGCGCGGAAACCCTGCAAGCTGTCGGCTCAAAGCTCAGGACAAGGCGGGAAGATTGCACCCGCATGAGTGAGAGCGCGCAAAAATTAAGGGCAAATCTTGCCGACATACAGAAAAAAATTTCAGACGGCAACTTCGAGAGCGAATTAGACAATCTCCTATCGAGATATAATATTATGAACGGCATGATGCCGCTGTGCGAAAAATTTGCCTCGGACGATGCCGAGCTTAAAAAGTGCCGTGTAAGCTATGCGGATATGCGTTCAAAACTTTCCGAATGTTCAGCTAAGTGCGAAAAACTGCGCACTTCTGTTGGCGAAAAGGAGAAAGTGCTTTCAGCAATGCCGCAGCTCGATATAGACGACTACTTCAAAAATGAGTTCAGAGGCGGTATTTTAAAGGACGAATACGCAAAGTCTTTGGGATATATAAAGGATTTGCAGGCGGAAGTGCGTACCTATGCCGACGACACGCCGCTCTACGACTACATTGACAGAGAGCTGACACGAAAGGCAAAGGAATACTGCGACCTGATTCTGACCGTCAAAGACGCAAAAATCAACGTCAACGAAGAGCTTGCAAATTTCCGTAAAAAACTTGAAGAACGCAAATCGCGCGAAGACGAGGTAAACGGTTTACGCACCGAACTCGGCAAGTACGAATTGCAGGTCAAAAACTTTTCCGAACGCGTAACCGAATTGAGGGAGCGAGGAGAAAAGCTCAGCGAAGAACACAAAATGCTCGGCACGCGGCTCAAAGAAGTTTTCGGGAAGAAAACCGACTATAAAAGGGCAGTTGCCGACGCCCGCGCAGCCTATAATTCAAAACAGAATGAAAAAAAGAGGCTGGACGGCGAGCTTGACAGAGTGCGTACTGCTGAGGCTGAAAACGCAAAAAATCTTGCCGCGGCAGAGGCGGAGTGCAAGGCGCTTGAAGAGAGGCTGAACGCCGCTAAATCTGAAATGGAGGCAAGGCTGAAGGACGCGGGAATGAGCGAAGTTGAAGAGTGCAGGGCGCTTATAGGCGAATACGGCGACTACAAGTCTGCGCTTGAAAACAGCAACAGGTTTACAGCGGAATACGCATCAGCCAAATCTGAATACGCAAGGCTGGGCAGTATTGTGGGTATTTCTGATATATCGGACGACGCGGTGAGCGCTGCCCTTACACTTAAAACAGAGAGCGAAAAAGAACTTGAAAACTGCCTGCGTGAAATAGCAGTTACGGCGGACAGAGCAAAAAATCTTAAAGAGAGGCTCAATAAAAAGTCTGAACTTAAGAAACAGTATGAAACAGCGCGCCGCGAACGCGACCTTATAGGCAAGCTCAAGAGCCTGCTGCGCGACAATAAGTTTATGGAGTACATCGCCAACGAGCACCTCGTCAACATTTCACGCGCGGCATCGAAGATACTTATAGAGCTTACGGACGGCAGGTATTACCTCGCCTACGAAGACAATAATTTCTGCGTTGGCGACAACTATAACGGCGGGAGCCTGAGAAAGGTAAAAACGCTTTCGGGCGGAGAAACTTTCCTCGTTTCTCTCTCGCTGGCGCTGGCGCTCAGCTCTACAATATGCAACCGTTCGCTCAAATCGATAGAGTTTTTCTTCCTTGACGAAGGGTTCGGCACTCTCGACGGCGACCTCATAGATACCGTACTCGGAGCGCTCGAAAAGCTAAAAAACGAAAACTTCTCGATAGGTCTTATAAGCCACGTCGAAGAGCTTAAACACAGAATAAGCAGTAAAATAACCGTAAACAAGGCAACGGAGAGCCACGGCTCAACAATTTCAATAAGTTGCTGACAGGAGAGAGATTTGTCTAATATTTTAACCCCGGTTTCACTCTGGAAGGATTTTGATAGTTCGCTTGAACTCGATGCGGAGGTCATTACCCGAAAGTCGGAGGGAAACATTACAATAGAATATGTGCGTTTCGGCGGCCGCAAAACGGGCTCAGGAAGGGTAAAAATCTGCGCTGCTTTTGCAGGCAGTTCAGCGCAGTCCTCCGGTGAGGCCGTTATGCTGCTTCCCGACAGCACCTCGGGAATAGACGAAGCTCTTATGAAGTTTTTTGTTAAGAGCGGTTACAGCGTTCTGATGCCCGATTACCGCGGAGCGGCCGAAGGGAGCGAATATTTTACCGAATATCCCGAGGATGTAAGCTACGCTAATGCGGCAGAGTGCGGCAGACACAGGGATTTTGTGGACGAAGACGCTACAGAAACCTGCTGGTACGAGTGGGTGTGCGTGGCGCGCTATGCCTGCAAATACCTGCGCGAGCGCGGAATAACCAAAATCGGCGTCGTGGGATTTCGCGACGGCGGTGAGCTTGTATGGAAACTTGCCTCCTGCGAAGAGCTTGCCTGCGCGATAAGCGTATGCGCCGCAGGCTGGAAGGTTTACAGCGGATATTCAAAGTTCGGCGCAACCGAGCCAGCATTGGATGACGAAAGGTACAGATTTCTTGCGGGGATAGATTCGCAGGCATATGCGCCCTTTGTAAAATGTCCCGTACTCATGCTCTGTTCAACCAATGACGAAAGGTTCGATTACGACAGAGCATACGATACTTTTTCGCGCATAAACGAAAAATTTGTAGGTCAGAGCGTGATAACATATTCCGTGCACTGCAACGGCTGCATAGACGACGACGGCACAAAGGATATGTTCCTCTTCCTCGATAAATTCGTAAGGGGCAGGCAGGTATTTCTGCCCAAACCCGCTGTTATTAGTGTTATAACCGACTCGGAGCAGAACCTCGTTGCGCGCGCAGAGTTCGACGGAATGGGAGTGCCCGAGGGGTACGGAATGTACATGGCCGAGGATTGCATTGACTCTGTAATGCGTGAGTGGACGCCCGCGCCCTATAAGAGCGGTAGCGGCGCATTCCGCGATTTTTATCTGAATATATACGAAAAGACCTCTGTCGTATTTGCCTTCTGCTATGCAAAGTATACAAACGGTTTCACCGTCTGGTCGCGCATGGCGGTCAGAAAGGTGAGCGGCAAGTTCAAAAATATGAGGAAGAAGTGCAGGGTGATTTACTCCTCGCGCAACGGTGCAGACAGTTTGTCCATTGCCGACCGCTCTTTTGCCCTCGGCGAAATATTTATGACGAGCGACGCCGTTCTGCCGCAGGTGGTTGATAAGGGCAACGGTCTCAGGGGTGCATACTCCGTCTGCGGGCTTATGACCTATCGCCACAATACGCCATGCTTTGCACCGGACGAGGACTCCATACTCAAGCTCGACATCTTCTGCGATAATCCCGCTAAGGTTGCATTCTGTATGGCAGACGTAAAGAGCGGTGAAAAATTTACAGTAGTCCTCGACGTCGCAGGCGGCATATGGCAGAGCGTTCTGCTTGAGAGTAAGGAATTCAAGAACGAAAACGGCATGCACCTTGCAAATTTTTGCCGTCCCTTAAGGTTTACAATAACCTGCGGCGAGCAGTACGCCGTAAATAATTTAATGTGGCTGTGACTATGCGTGAAAGACTTTTAGGTAACCAAAGACCTCCGCTGCACAAAGATCCGTTTGCATTATTTCTGGCGGTGATAATATTTTTGTTTGCGGCGGTTGCGCTCTATTCTTTCCGCTATGTGGCAATTCATGTGGACGGCAAGTCTATGCTGAACACTCTCGAGGACGGCGATTACCTCATTGCGGACAGGTGGGCATCAGCTGACTACGGCGACATTGTGGTGGTTGAAAGCGAAGTTGACGGCAAGCCTTCGCGCATAATCAAAAGAGTGATAGCTATGGGCGGAGCCACATTGTTCCTTCAATATGGCGAGGTTTTTATAAAGTATTCAGGGGAAGACGAATTTGTTCTCCTTGACGAACCCTATATCCAGGCTGAAAACAACGACCCTTACCTATTTATAAACAATATCCCCTCGGTCAATGACCCCGTAACCGTTCCGGACGGCGAGATATTTGTTATGGGCGACAACAGAAACATAAGTTCAGACAGCCGCGAAAGGGGAACTTTTACAAGGGGAGGGACGACGGGCGTAATAACGGGCTGGTCGCTCGAACACAGGCAGTTTCTTGCTGACCTTTACAGCGCGCTTTCATTCGGCTCCGGCCGTGATGAGCAATAAAGCCCGTTTTTACGAAAAGTTTAAATTGGTAATAAATACAGCCCAAGCGGCTGTGACATAACAGCAAATAATTTTACAGGAGATATACCTATGCATGCGGTAGTAACCGTTGTGGGAAAAGACAAGACTGGAATAATAGCCCGCGTTAGCGCCTTCC
>ERZ1643249.1680-NODE-1680-length-21826-cov-6.631390_pt1 | contig 21826 bp, 19 predicted proteins | sample MGYA00579263_ERZ1643249 | MGnify/ENA primary metagenome ERZ1643249 (study PRJEB29033, sample SAMEA4952264) | chicken gut metagenome | biome: Broiler Chicken; feature: Gastrointestinal Tract; material: Caecum | place: Ireland | collected 2018 | study: Broiler... | reverse complement strand
AGACGTTCCAACTTGGGAACGTCTTTTTTATCGTGAAAAATCACGGGATCACGTGGTATCATCCGGCAGCTGCGCCGGAGTGTCGATATCGCACAGTTCCCGCTCGCTTCCCGCCTGCACGAGCACACAGTCCGGCCGCAGGAGCAGCGGCCTGCCGCCGCCGTCGCCGCGCAGCTCGCGCAGCTCGGGCACGAGCGCGGCCGAGAACAGCGCCGGATTGCCCCGCCGCTCGCCAAAGCCGACGCGCGCACAGGTTATGCCCGGCTGCGCCGCGTCCAGCAGCTTGGCGACCGTCTGCGCAGTCAGGTACGGCTGGTCAGCCACGACCGACACAACAAAGTCGCCCTCGCGCACGTCAAGCGCATCCAGCCCCGCACGGATGGTATAGGACTGTCCTTTTTCGCTCTCCGGGCTGAATACCGCGCGCACGCCGCACGCCCGCGCGCCGTCCAGCACCTCGTCATACCGCGAGACCACGGTCAGCGTGCAGTCGTCCCGCGTTTGGATCAGCGAGACAAGCATGTCCAGCCCGTGGCGGTAGAGCGGCTTGCCCTCCAGCTCGTACAGCAGCTTGTTTTCCCCAAAGCGGCGGCTGTTCCCGCCGGCGAGATACAGGATGTGCTTCATTCCTGCCCCTTCTGAATGCCCCGGAGCACCTTTTCCGGTGTGATCGGCAGCTCGCGGTGCCACACGCCGGTCGCGTGCGCGATGGCGTGCGCGATCGCGGGCGAGGGCGTGTTGATAACGATCTCACCGATCGACTTCGCACCGAACGGGCCGGTCTGCTCATAGCTGGACTCGAACTCGACGCGCAGTTTGCCCATATCCAGGCGGGTCGGGATCTTGTACTGCATAAACGAGTTCTCCATAATGCGGCCGGTCGGCTCATAGGTCACGTCCTCATAGAGCGCCATGCCAATGCCCTGTACGATGCCGCCCTCGGTCTGCACGCGGGCAAGGTTGGGGTTGACCGGCGTGCCGCAGTCCACGACCGCCGCATAATCCAGCACATCCACCTGCCCGGTTTCCCTGTCCAGCTCGATTTCAACCATGCCGACCATGAACGGCGGGGGTGAGATGGGCGAGGAGTGCGAAGCCGTGGCTTCCACCGCCGTTATGTTGCCGCACATGGACCTGGTCGCGATGTCAAACAGCGAAACCTCGCCTGTGCCGTCTATTTTGCGCACCGCGCGGCCCGCAAACTCCAGCTCGTCCGGCTTACAGTCCAGCAGGTCCGCCGCGATCGCGCAGATGTTTTCTTTCAGCTGGCTGCACGCCTTTTCGACCGCCTTACCGGTGACATAGGTGGTCGAGGACGCATACGAGCCCGAGTCATAGGGCGAGGCGTCCGAGTCCGCGCCGAACACCGCAATGTCGTCCACCGAGCAGTCCAGGCACTCGGCCGCCATCTGGGCGAGGATGGTGTCGCAGCCCGTGCCCATGTCCGCTGCGCCGATGATCAGGTTGTAGAAGCCCTCGTCGCTCAGCTTGATGGTCGCGGAGCCGACGTCCACGCCCGAAATGCCCGATCCCTGCATAGCCATCGCCACGCCCGCGGTGCGCACCTTGCCGTTCCCCATGTCGCGCACGGGATATTTCTCATCCCAGCCGAAGATCTCCTTGCAGCGCGCCATGCAGCGGTCGAGCGCGCAGGCGTTCGCCGGTTCATTATAGTATGCGGGCATGATCTGCCCTTCGCGCACCATGTTCTTTTCGCGGATGGCAACCGGGTCGATCCCCAGCCGGTCGGCCAGCTCACTGACTGCACTCTCGACGGCGAAAATACCCTGCGTCGCGCCATAGCCGCGGTACGCGCCCGCGGCCTGCACGTTAGTATACACTACGTCGTACGCAAAGCGGAACGCCTCAAGGTTACCGGTGTACAGCGGGATGGACTTGTGCCCGGACAGGCCGACCGTGGTCGGGCCGTGCTCACCAAACGCACCCGTATTGGACAGGGTGTATACGTCGATCGCGCGGATGACGCCGTCTTTATTCGCGCCCACGCGCACATGCACTTCCATCTCATGCCGCGGCGAGCCTGCGATCTGGCATTCCTCGCGGGAATAGATCATCTTGGCGGGCTTGCCGGTTTTCCACGTGACGAGTGCGGGATATACCTCGGCCACGACCGTCTGCTTCGCGCCGAAGCCGCCGCCGATGCGCGGCTTTTCGACGTGGATTTTACTCTTGGGGATGTCCAGCGCATTCGCAATGATGCGGCGCACATGGAACACGATCTGCGTGGACGAAATGATGTGCAGGCGGCCGTAGTGGTCGATCTCGGTATAGGTGCGGAAGGTCTCCATCATCGCCTGCTGGCAGGCCTTGGTGTGGTAGACGTGGTCGACGACCTCGTCGCAGCTTGCCAGCACCGCGTCCACGTCGCCGTCGCCGCAGGTGTCGCTCGCGCACAGATTACGCCGGTTGTCCGCCCCGACCGGACAGAGCGAGCGCCAGTTATCCTCCGGGTGCACCAAAATCCTGTTGTCCTTGGCCGTATGGATGTCGAGCACCGGCTCAAGCACCTGATATTTCACCTTGATGAGTTTCAGCGCCTTGTCGACCGCTTTTTCGCTCTTGCCCGCGACGATTGCGACCGCGTCACCCACAAAGCGCACGCGCTGGTCAAGGATCAGCCGGTCATAGGGCGACGGCTCGGGGAAGGTCTGCCCGGCCATGGTAAACCGCTTCTGCGGCACGTCTTTATAAGTGAACACGCACTCGATGCCCGGCACCTTCATTGCGATGTCGGTGTTGATCTCCTCGATGAGCGCATGGGCGTGCGGCGAGCGCAGCACCTTGACCACCAGACAGTCGTGCGGGGTCACGTCGTCCACATAGGCGGGCCCGCCGAGCAGGAGCTGCATGGCATCCTTTTTGCGCACCGGCTGGTTGACCACGCGGAATTTGCTTTCGCTCATGCCTGCGCCCCCTTTCTGCTGTCCAGATACGCACGGATGCCGCGCAGCTGGCCCTCATAGCCCGAGCAGCGGCAAAGGTTGCCCGCGAGGTAGGCGCGGATCTCGTCGTCCGTCGGGTCGGGGTTTTCGCGCAGCAGCGCGATGGTGTTCATCACAAAGCCGGGGTTGCAGAAGCCGCACTGCTCCGCGCCCTGATCCGCAATGAAGCCCACGAAATCCCCGGCTTCCTCCTGCAGCCCCTCGAGGGTCTGCACATGGTGCCCTGCCGCGCGCGCGGCGAGTACGCTGCACGACAGTACGGGCGTGCCGTCCATGAGCACGGTGCACAGGCCGCAGTTTGCGGTCTCGCACCCGCGCTTGACCGAATAGCAGCCGTGGTCGCGCACAAAATCGATCAGCAGGGTGTCCGCGTCGATGGACGCGGTCACCGGTCTGCCGTTGAGCGTCAGTTTGATCTCCATGCCTTATCCCTCCTTCGTGAGCGCCATCGCCGCGCGGCGCACCAGCACCTTGCAGATCTCACGGCGGTAATCTGCGCTCGCGCGCATGTTGCCGCCGAGCTCCACGCGTGCAGCGATGTCCTCTGCAAACGCACGGGCGCTGTCCTCCGTAATGCCCTGCGCGAGCACGCCCTTCTCGTCCGCAAACGCGACTGCGGGCATGGGGCGCGCGCCGATCACGCAGGTGTATGCGCCGTCCCGCTCGCCCAGCGCGCAGGTCAGCACGGGGAAGTCGGTCGAAATATTGCGCTGGGACAGGTAAGCCACCCGCCGCGGCGCCTTGGGCACGGTGACATGTGTCAGGATGTCGCGCGTGGTGCGCGGCAGCGCAGCGAATTCCGCGAGCGGCATTTCGCCCGCGTGGTGCAGCGTGACCCGCGCGTCCAGCGCGAGGAACAGCGTCAGCACGTCCGAGAACCCGAACCGCCCGAACAGGCTGCCGCCCACGGTCGCGCAGTTGCGGAACTGCACGCCCACGATATGTTTTACTGCTTCTTCCATCGCGCCATGCGTCAGCGCGGCCAGCCCCGCGTGCTGCTCGAGCGCGCGCAGGGACACCATTGCGCCGATGCGGTATTCGGTTTCGGTCTCCTCGATCTGGTCCAGTCCCAGATCGCACAGGTCGATCGCCGTCCCGACGTTCCGGTGCTGCATTTTGAGCCACAGCATGCCGCCCAGCACCACGTTGTTTTTCTTTTGGCAAAGCGTATACGCTTCGTCAAGGCTCTCCGGCCTGACATATTGCCCGATCGTCAACAAAGCCTATTCCTCCGTTTTCTTGACAGCCGCGTCGTATTGATGTGCTTATCATACCATGCAGGAGCGGAAAATACAATTTTTCACGCGCTTTTTCGTTATCTTATTTGGAGAATAACGTTTTTCCATGCGCAGAAACTGCGCACATAATAAAACCGGCTGGTTTCAGCCGGTTTTGAAATACTGTCCGCTTGGTTCAGTCGCGGAAGCGGATGGTCTGCGTTTCCGCGTCCATACCGTCCACAATCGCAAGCGACTCGACCCGCAGACCCTTTTCGCGAAGCATCTTGCCGCCGCACTGGAAGCCCTTTTCAATCACAATACCGATGCCGGCTACATTTGCATGCGCCTTTTCAATGATCTCGCACAAGCCGAGTGCCGCACAGCCGTTGGCGAGAAAATCGTCGAGGATCAGCACGTTTTCACCGGGGTTCAGGAACCGGCTGGCCACGATAACTTCATACCGCCGCTTATGGGTAAACGACTCGATCGGTGCGGACAGCATAGTCCCGTCCAGATTGATGGATTGTGACTTTTTGGCAAATACCACCGGGACGTGAAAATACTGCGCTGCGATCGCCGCAATGCCAATGCCAGATGCCTCAATCGTGAGGATGCGGTCGACTTTCACATCTGCAAACCGGCGCTTGAATTCTCTGCCGATTTCATTGAACAATTCAATATCCATCTGATGGTTAAGAAAATTATCTACCTTGAGGACGTTTCCTTCTTTGATAACGCCGTCTTTCCTGATTCTCTCTTTCAACAGTTCCATGCGCTCGATCTTCCTTGTCCGTAACATTGAATTGATAATAAAATAAGCATACCATTTTTCGGGCGCGCTGTATAGCTTTTTTTCGACGAAATTTCCATATCTGGCACCGAGCGGCATCAAAATTGGATGAACACAGAAATGTTATGGAAAAATGCACAAATTTTTCTGGCGAAATCTTGGCATGTTTTCCATACTGCTGCTTGCAGCGGGAGGGGATCTATGGTAGACTGAAACCTGTCAAACAAAGGCGTTTGAAATGTTTTATGCATTTCAAACGCTTTTTTACTTCCAAAAATATCTTTTCAAGCAGCAAAATACCGCGTGGTGATCCCGGCGTTCCCATGCCTGATGCCAGGTGCAAAGGGCGCAGACGAAAAAGAGTAGCGGGCCAAAGGGCTAAAAGCCCGTCCGGCCCCGAGAGACGAAAGGGAAGTGAAATATGATGAACAGCGGGGAAACCGGCTACGATGCAATTCAGGCAACCAGTTAAGCCTGCTTTGCGGAGCTGGCATCATATACCGGGGCCTGCGGCATGCGCCGCAGGCCCCGCCTTGCATTCGCCGCCCGCTTATGCTACACTGGACGCACGGTACATGCACTTCGGCGTGCGCCGCTGGAAAACCAAGGGAGTGACAGTATGCATAACGAACTGACCGAACAGGATCTGGAGATGATGCGGAAAGAACTTGACCATCGCAAGCTTGAACTGATGCCCGAGCTGATCGAAGAGGTCAAACGCACGCGCGCCTTTGGAGACCTGAGCGAAAATTTTGAGTATAAGGCAGCCAAACAGGCGCAGAACCGGAACCGCAGCCGCATTCGATATCTGGAACGCATGATAAAAAACGCGCGCGTGATCGAGGATACATCGGCTGCGGACGAGGTGGGGCTGTTTGATAAGGTCGAGCTGTATTTTGAGGATGACGGCGAAACCGATACCATCCAGGTCGTGACCAGCGTACGGTGCGATCCGCTGCAGGGCCGCATCAGCCGCGATGCACCGCTCGGCCGCGCAGTGCTCGGCAAAAAGCAGGGCGACCGTGTGCAGGTGGCCACAGAAGATGGGGATTCTTATACCGTTGTCGTGCGTGCGATTACCAAAGGACAGGATGACGGTACAGGCAGCATCCTGTGAGTGGGGCAGGAGCACGGAGCTGACGGGCCCGGTATGCAGATCCGCTGAAGGGGCCCAGGGCAGATAAGACGCTTGAGAAGGAATGGTACAGCATTTTTTAGCGCGCTCAGTGTGATGAGCGCTGACAAAACAAGGCGGGCAGCAGTATTTCCGGCCGGCGCACTGACGCCCGCTGTGCATATAAGCTGCTTGAGCCAATACGGATAGTGGTTTGAAAAGAAAAATCCTGCAAAGCATGTTGCTTTGCAGGATTTTTGAATGATCGGAAACAGCCTGACAGAGGATACGGGATCAGCCCAGCGCTACCATGCTGAAGACCAGCACGAACAGCGCAACGGTTTCACAAAGGCCAACCACGGTGATATACTGCGAGAAGCCCTTGCCTGTTTCCGACAGGGCGTCCGCGCCTGCGGCGCCGGCCTTGCCCTGTACGACGGCAGAGAACGCAATGGCAAGGCTGGAGGCGATTCCAAGGCTGAGCAAAAACGTGGGATCTGCGCTCGACGACTTCATTTGCTGCATCAGGAGAAAGCCGTAGATGGTCTGCGTCAGCGGTGCGCCGGCGAATACCGTGAGGATGAACGGAGCAGCCTTATTGCTCAGATAGCACTTCTTCCATGCGCCGATGGAAGCCTGACCTGCGATACCGATGCCGATTGCCGACCCAATTGCCGAGATGCCCAAAACCAGTGCGGCGCCAAATACTCCCAGATTCATAGTAATTCTCCTTTTTAACAATTATTCTTCAAATGGTTGAAATTTGTGCCCACTCCACGACATGTCCAAATGCGAGGAGAATTCCAATGTGTTCAGCCGGATTCCATGCACGATCACCGACAGGACATTCAGGATCATATTCAGCCCGTGGCCAAAGACCAGCAGGATGATAGCCAGGACGATAAACATGAAATGACCGAGCAGAGGTCCTGCCAGTTCGTTGACCGTTGCGGAAATTGCCGCGCCTGCAAGGCCGACCGCCCAAAGGCGGATATAGGAGACAATGTCCGAAAAAACGTTTACGACCCCAAGCAGTACCGATACAATATTGATCAGACTGGCCAAAATGGATTTCAAAATACTGCCTTCGTAGTTGGAGAACACGAAGCTCAAAACGAAACCCAAAGCGACAAGAGCGCCGGCGACTGTGCCGACGGGGATCCCGCCGAGCACAAGCCCGAAGGAGAAAACCTCGGAACTGACGACCAGGCTCAGTACGACATAATAAATACCCAGCAACTGGAAGATCGAGCCGATATCACCGAGCATTTTAATGGAATGCCGGTTACGGACGGCACATTTCAGATGCGCGATGGCCAGCTGGATCAATGCCAGTGTGAAGCAGAAGATCTGCAGGTTCTGAGAAGTTGTCAGTCCGCCGCCGTCCGGACCGAACGGATACCAGAGCCGGTCGGAATAGACGTTGGATATCACGGGAACCGACAGGTTCTTCAGCCACTGCGGCAGCAGATCGGGGGAGACGCCGAACCAACTGCAGGTAAGCGTTCCCCACAGCACGGTCGACAGACCGAAAAGCCCTACAAGCAAAACGGCGGGCGGGATGGCCTTTTTGGACGCAAGCGCTTTGGCCGCCGGGATAGCGGCGGCGGCACAGATCAGCAGGCCGTATCCGCCGTCCCCGAAAATGATCCCAAAGAAGATGAGAAGGAACACAAGGAACCAGCTGGAGATATCAAATTCAAAATATCCCGGAACCGTCCCCAGAAAATCGGTGATTGGATAAATCAGGCTTACAAACCGATTGTTTTTCAGCTTGGTCGGAACATTATCCTCCTCCGTGGGATCTTCCGCAAGCAGTCCCCATGCGTTATCCTTGGCAGCCTTCTTCAGGCGGTCGAGGTTTTCGGCCTCCAGATAGCCCCGGAAATACGAGACGGAAACCTCTTGCCCTTCGCCGGCCGGCAGGCTCTCCTCCGGCATCCCGGTGGCGTAGATCTCAAATTCCAGTTCCTTCTCAAGGGTATGCAGGGCAAGTTTGATGCCGCCGATCTCGTGCGCGTATGCAGCGATTTTCTCATCAATGGCACGCATGCGGCTGTCCAGCTCTGCGATTTGCCGCCGGATTTCCGCGGTGGATACCGCGGGCAGCCGTACCTCATAAGCGCCCAGCGAAGCGATGGCCTCATCCTCCCCTTCGGCGCCTGACCGGATAATCAGGCACTTTACAGAGGATTTGGTGCGCGCAAGACAAAGGGTTTTGACGCATTCATCCAGATGCTCATATTCGGATACCGGGATTTCATAGAGCGAAAATGCAATGCCTTTTTTCGCACATGCCGCAATGGATGCAGGATCCACCTCGCCCCAAGGCTGCAGCCGCGCCAACTCGGCTTGAAGAGCGGCCTGCTCTGTATGGCACGACTGGCGCTCCTCGTTCAGCGCATCGACACTACGGGATATAGCCAGAGCCTCGGAAGGAGGCAAGGCTTTCTCTGCCGCATCAGTTTTCTCCGGTTTGCCCAGGCTGAAAATGCAGCGTTCCAGCGATGCAATCTGTTCGTGCAGTTCCCGGATCCGTTCGCCGGATCCCTCTGTGATTTCAATCTGCAGAAGACCCAGCTTGCGCAGTTTTTTCAGTGTGTCTTCCTTTCGCTCGCTTAAAACGATAAGAGACACTTTTTTCATCGGTACAATCATAGCGATACCACCTGCCCTTCGGAAGATGCACTGCTGCGGGCGGCAATTTTGCGCTTTGCAATTTTTGAGCGGACGACGGCATTGACCTGCTGGTCCGCCAGATAAATGGAGATCTTCCGGATGTTTTCCTCGGTTTCGGGGATTTTCACCTTTTCAAACAGGTTCACCCTCTGCGAGGTGGCATGGAGTTCCGCCTCCAGGAGACGTACCTGCTCTTCCAGAACCTCTGCCTCCAGATCCAGCGACAGGGCCTTTTCCATGTGGTATGCAGCTATGTCAACCCAGAGCGGCGTCTCATACAGGTCATAGTCTCCTCTGGTGAAATCCGCCCCTTCAAAGGTGGGGATCGTCACACCTGCGATGTTTCCCTCGCCCTTCCGGATGTTGCTTACGGTGACAACATGATCGGGAAATGCATTCTGCTCGCTGAAGACCGCGATCCAGTCATCAAATCCCTTTTCCAAAACCTCCCGTTCTTTTCGGACGGCAGCGGCTTTGGAGCGGATCGCGTATATTTCCACCTGCAGCTGCTGTTTCTTCAGGGTGAGCGTCGGCAAATATCTCCGGTACATTTTCAGCGCATCTTTTTGTACCTTTAACTCGTTTTTTGTCAGCTTAATACTTGCCAAATGACATTCCTCCCCTTACTTCACAGGCCAGAACTCATCTGTAAGGTCGGACTTGATACCGGTCTCGTCTTTTTCAAAACAGCTGGCCAGGATCTCCCAGCCCAGATCCAGAGCACCCTCCAACGAAAGGTTAACCGACAGGTCCATCAGCTGGTTTTCAAAAAGCACGCCGTATTTCAGCAGCTTTTCGTCCCAACGGCTCATGGCAAACCCCATGTTCTTTTTTTCCAGGGTTTCTTTATAGGAGGCATACAGACGGATCATGGCATCCATCAGCGTACGGTGGTCCTTGCGGGTCTTGCCATTGACATTCTGCTTCAGACGGGAAAGCGAACCAAACGGCTCGATGCGCCCGCCCTTCAGATAATACTGCCCTTCGGTGATATAGCCGGTATTGTCGGGGACAGGGTGGGTTACATCGTCACCGGGCATCGTTGTGACCGCAAGAATGGTGACCGAACCGGAATTTGCAAAGTCAACTGCCTTTTCATAGCGGGATGCCAGCTGGGAATACAGGTCGCCCGGATAACCGCGGTTGGAAGGCACCTGCTCCTGCGTAATAGCGATCTCCTTCATGGCGTCGGCAAAGTTGGTCATATCGGTCAGAAGCACCAGCACATCTTTATCCTGCAGCGCAAACTGCTCGGCCACTGCCAGGGCCATATCCGGGATCATCATACATTCTACCGTAGGATCGGACGCGGTGTGGATGAACATAACCGTTCTGCTCAGCGCGCCGCCCTGGGAAAGCGTATCCTTAAAATAGAGGAAGTCGTCATATTTGAGGCCCATACCGCCCAGCACGATGACATCCGCCTCTGCCTGCATGGCAATGCGGGCGAGCAGCTGGTTGTAGGGCTCTCCTGAAATGGAGAAGATCGGCAGCTTCTGCGACACTACCAGGGTGTTGAACATATCGATCATGGGAATGTTGGTCCGCATCATTCGGTTGGCAAGGATGCGCTTTGTCGGATTGACCGAAGGGCCGCCGATGGGCTGCATGTTTTCAGTCAGCGCCGGTCCCTTGTCGATCGGTTCGCCCGAGCCGTTGAAGATACGGCCGAGCAGGTCCTCGCTGAAGGCTACCCGCATTTCATGGCCCAGGAAACGGACTTCATCGCCGGTGGAAACACCCTGGCCGCCGGCAAATACCTGCAGGGAAACCAGATCACCGTCGATTTTATTGACTTCTGCCAGAGACTTGCCGAAACGCGTGCGGATCTGGGCCAGTTCGTGGTACCGGACATCGGTGGCTCTGACAGTGATTACATTGCCGGTGATTGACTCAATTCGGTTATATACTTGGTTCATTCCTGCGCACCACCTTTTAACAAGGACTCCGCCTCGGAGGAAATGGCTCCCTGGCCTTCTTGATACAGTGAATCGATTTCGGCCTCAGCCTTCCGGAAGGCATCGCTTGCAAATTCCGTATAGTTCCAGTCGATGAAACGCTGCCGCATGCGATGGAAGAAACTGCGTGCCGCATCCTGATCCGGAAGAGCGTATTCGCTGCCCAGGATGCAGACCAGTTTGTCGATCACATAGCGCTGGCGTGTAGCGCCGCAGTTGGCATCGGTCAGATCGAACGAGTTCTGTTGTAAATATACGGCATCCAGCATATCCGCCTTCAAGTAGGTGATATAGTCGGACAGGCTGGTGCCCTCCTCGCCGACGACCTTCATCATGGACCCGATCTCGTTGCCGTGGAAAATGATCTGCTTGCAGAATTCAGCTTTCCCAGTATCAATAACGCCGGGATATTTGGACCAGGAGATCAGCGGGTCAATGGCAGGGTATTTTCTGGCGTCCGAGCGTTCGCGGGACAGGCCGTGGAACGCTCCGACCACCTTCAGGGTCGCCTGGGTCACCGGTTCTTCAAAGTTACCGCCGGCAGGGGAAACCGAGCCGCCGATGGTTACCGAGCCTGTGCTGCCGTCAGGCAGGCGCACGTAGCCGGCTCTTTCGTAAAATGCTGCAATATAAGATTCCAGATAGGCCGGGAACGCTTCCTCGCCCGGGATCTCTTCCAGTCTGCCGGACATCTCGCGAAGTGCCTGCGCCCAGCGCGAGGTGGAATCCGCCAGCAGAAGGACGTTCAGACCCATCTGGCGGTAATACTCCGCAAGCGTTACCGAGGTATAAACCGAGGCTTCTCGGGAGGCAACCGGCATCGAGGATGTGTTGCAGATGATAATGGTGCGCTCCATCAGGGAACGCCCGGTTTTGGGGTCAGTCAGTTCGGGAAACTCCGTTAGGGTTTCCACAACTTCGCCGGCGCGCTCGCCGCAGGCGGCGATGATCACGATGTCGACATCCGCGTATTTGGACGTAGTATGCTGCAGTACGGTTTTGCCGGCGCCGAAAGGTCCGGGGGTACAGTACGTTCCGCCCTTGGCCACAGGGAAGAAGGAGTCGATCAGCCGCACTTTGGTCTCCATGGTTTCCACCGGGGCCAGACGCTCGCGGTAGCACTTGATTGCACGCTTTACCGGCCAGCGGAATGACATGGAGATGGACAGATCCCGTCCGCGTTCATCGGTGAGCACGGCAATGGGCTCTTTGATGTTGTATGCGCCTTTTTCCGCAATGGATTTCAGCGTGTAGCTTCCCAGCAGATGAAAGGGGACAAAAATTTTGTGTGTGAATGCCCCTTCCGGGACGGTGCCGATGGCTTCGCCGGCATGCAGCGTGGCGCCGGGCTGCGCCGTAGGTGTGAACTCCCACTTCTTTTCGGAGTCCAGCGCTTCCGCATAAATGCCGCGCTCCAGAAACCAGCCGGCCTGTTCCGCCAGGGCGGGAAGCGGATTCTGAAGTCCGTCGTAGATCTGCCCGAGAAGGCCGGGGCCCAGTTCGGCAGACAGCATTTCGCCGGTAAACTCGACCTCATCCCCGCATTTGATGCCGCCGGTCATCTCATATACCTGAACCTGCGCGACTTTGCCGCGGATACGGATGACCTCGCTTTTCAGCGCAGCGCCATCCACCTTTACAAAGCAGATTTCATTCATGGAAACGTCGCCGTCAAATTCGACGGCTACCAGGTTTCCGTTGATGCTTACAACCTTTCCTCTGTTTTTTTCGGTCATGACAGAACCTCCAACCGATCTCCATTCAGAATGGAGCTGTAAATGTTTCGATATGCAGCTTTACCGGCCGATGTGTCAAACCGGCTTGCCCGCAAAATCAGTTTCAGTTTCAGCCCGTAGTAAAATACGGAATCCTCCGAAAACATATCCATTGGCCTGAGCGTTTCCAGGAATTCCAGACGGTAATGGTTCAGGAATTTCTCTGCTTCCATGGGGTTTTCCATCTCCACCGCTGTGCGTGCAGCCTGCAGAAGACCGATGGGGAACACGGCATCTCCCGCGTCAAAATGTTTTTGCATCTGCTCAGCGCGCATTTTGCCGAGAGCCAAACGCAGATCCCGCTCAGCCGTGTTCCAGGCATTGATCAGCGAGGATCCGGATTTTTCAAAATCCCGCGGCGGTGCCAGTGTCAGCCGGTCAAGGTTGCGCTGCGCTTTTTTCCCCAAGAAGCAGTGGCACAACTCGTGAAAACGCTCCTCGGTGATGGGTGGAGGCGCATTTTCGCCAATACCGTCCAGAGACGGCAGCTGCGCCATCAAATAATACATGGACATACCTACTCCGCCTCTTTCAACAGCGCGGTGACTTTCGGACTGAGGTAGTTGGACAGCATGTCGACGACTGCTTCAGTAGAGAAGTCATAATATATGCCACCGTCCTTCACGGCAATGCGGAAGCCGCCGTCAAAGTGGTCGCTTGCCTTCAGGGTGACACCGTTCAGCATGCGGGCTTTGAGGCCCGCCAGTAAAGTCTCCTCCATCCGGGCAAGATCCGCATGGTTCAAAACTACGGTCAGGTCCCCGGCATCCGGATGGCTGGCCCAGCCCTCGACGGCGTGCAGGATCAGCTGCGCAAATGCGTCTGAGGAATACACAGCCGCGACATTGTCTTTTGCGATCGCTGTCAGCTCTCTGGTAACGCTTTCCCGGAATGAGATAAGCAGGTTCCGTCCAGCCTGACGGATTGCATCCTCACTGGACTTGACCAAGCGTTCGTTTTCCGTCTTGGCTTGAAGCAGGATCTTTTCTGCTTCCGCCCGTGCGTCAGAAACGATGGTTTCAGCCTCTGACTTTGCGGTTTGCAGGATGGATGCAGCCTCCTTTTCCGCCGCCGCAACGCCATCCTTTTTAATCTGATCAATCAGTTCCTGCAGTTGTATTTCCATAGGGCGCTCTCCTTTTCCGTCTTTCGCATGCAGCATGGATGAAGCTGTACTTAAAGGAATATTATTATATTAGCACAGCTCCTTGCAACTTGCAAGAGTGTTACATACGTTATTATTGGCAGTTGCTGAAAGGATAATGAGCGCCAGAAAAAATGTAAAGATGGTGGAAAGTGGAAGACCTGCAGCGAATTTCTTGTATTATCCGCCGAGAGCAGTATAATGGATAGGCAGAGGATGCTTGATAAGGATGGTAGCAGCCAATGAAACGGATATTTTTTGTAGAAGACGACCTGAGCCTGATCGGCGGCCTGTCATTTGCGCTCAGAAAGCAGGGATATGAGATCGACATCGCGCGAACCAGCATGGAGGCAGAATCGCTGTGGCAGAACGGAATATATGATCTGGTTATTCTGGACGTGTCGCTTCCGGACGGATCCGGCTATGATCTGTGCAGGAAGATCCGGGAAACATCCAGGGTGCCGGTCATGTTCCTGACCGCGGCGGATGAAGAGACCGACATCATCATGGGGCTGGACATCGGCGGCGACGATTATATTACCAAGCCCTTCAAGCTGGCGGTATTTCTTTCCCGTGTCAATGCGCTGCTCCGCCGGAGCGAAAACTTCAGCCGGACCGAGCCGGAACTCAACTCGAACGGCATCAGGGTGCTGCAGCTCAAGCGGGAGGTCTATAAAAACGGGACGCAGATCGGCCTGACGGCCAGCGAATACAAATTGCTGTGCCTGTTTATGGAGAACCCGGACATCGTGCTTTCACCGGAGCAGATTTTGAGCAGGCTGTGGGACTGCGAGGAAAACTATATCGACAGCAGCACCCTAACGGTCTACATCCGCCGGCTGCGCACGAAAATCGAGGACGACCCTGCCAATCCGCAAAACATCGTGACTGTCCGCCGGATGGGCTATAAGTGGAATACAGCGGGGCGGGATGCGTGATGAAAATACTGGTGAACCGGAAAATCAAGCGGCTGTTCTGCGCAGTGCTGCTGGTTATCGCTGCATTTTCCATCTTTTCTGTCGTCTGTGCTGGGGTGGAATTACAGCATGCGGCGGTTTATGTGCTTTTGTCGTGTGTCGGCATGGGGATTGCTGTTTTCGCCGCACTGTATCTATATTTCCGGGCGCAGAGCAGGATAATCGAAAACGCGGCAGCGCAGATCAAAGACTATATCGCGGGGAACCGGAACGCCCGGATCGAATGCGACGAAGAAGGTGAGCTGTACCGCCTGTTCCACGAGGTCAACTCGCTTGTTGCTGTCCTGAACGCCCATGCCGAAAACGAAGGACGATCCAAACGGTTTATGAAGGATACCATTTCGGATATTTCCCACCAGCTCAAAACCCCGCTGGCTGCGCTGAATATCTATAACGGCATCATACAGCAAGATGCAGACGATGCACAAACCATCCGGGAATTTGCATCCCTCTCCGAGCAGGAACTCGACCGGATCGAAACGCTGGTTCAGAACCTGCTCAAAATCACCAAACTGGACGCGGGAACGATCGTGATTGACAAGGCGGAGCACAGCATATCCGAAATAATGGGCAGGATCGAGACACAGTTTGCCTACCGGACGGAGCAGGAGGGGAAAACGCTGATCTTGTCCGGCGATGATGCGGCAACGCTGTGGTGCGACCGGAACTGGCTGATGGAAGCGGTCGGCAATCTTGTGAAAAACGCCTTGGACCATACCGCAGAGGGCGATGAAATCCGCATCACATGGCGGGGATTTGCGTCGGTTGTCCAGATCGTGGTGCGCGACAACGGCAGCGGCATCCACCCGGAGGATCTGCCGCATATTTTCAAGCGGTTTTACCGCAGCCGCTTTTCCGAGGACACGCAGGGGATCGGGCTGGGACTCGCGCTGACCAAGGCGATCGTGGAAGCGCATAACGGCACCATCGAGGTGGACAGCGAGCTGGGCGCCGGCACGGCCTTTACCATGAATTTTCTGATTCCTACAAAATTGTAGGCTGTGTGTCATCCTGCAGTAGGGCGCGCGTGGTACTCTTTCTATACCGAATCAGAAAGAGGTGTGAGACCGAATGGATTTATTAGAGGTGCAAAACGTTTGCAAAACCTATGGGAGCGGCGAAGCCGCCGTGCACGCATTGAAAAATGCGAGCTTTACGGTTCCCAAAGGTGAATTTGTCGCCGTGGTCGGGGAGTCCGGCTCGGGCAAGAGCACGCTGCTCAACCTGATCGGCGCGCTGGACACGCCGACCTCCGGCAAGGTATGGATCGACGGCCGGGACATTTTCTCCATGAAAGAGCGCAGCCTGACGATTTTCCGCCGCCGGAACATCGGCTTTATCTTCCAGAGTTTTAACCTGATCCCGGAGCTGACCGTGGAACAGAATATCGAATTCCCCGTTCTGCTGGACTACCGGAAGCCGGATAAAGCCTATCTGGAAGAACTGCTGACCGTGCTCAATTTGCAGGAACGCCGCCATCATCTGCCCAGCCAGCTGTCCGGCGGCCAGCAGCAGCGCGTGGCGATCGGGCGCGCGCTGATCACCCGCCCTGCGCTGATCCTTGCCGACGAGCCGACGGGCAACCTCGATACGCAGAACAGCAGCGAGGTCATTGCCCTGCTGAAGCAGGCTTCCAGAAGCTATGAGCAGACCATTATCCTGATTACCCACAGCCGGAGCATTGCGCAGACCGCAGACCGGATTTTGCGGGTATCCGACGGCGTGCTGACTGATTTCGGGAGGTGCCGGGAATGAGGGGCTATCTCAGCCTGATCCCGATTTCGGCAAAGGTGCACCGGCGGCAAAACCGCATGACGCTGCTTTGCATCATCTTTGCGGTATTCCTTGTCACGGCGATTTTCAGCATGGCGGATATGCTGGTACAGTCCGAGACCATGCACACAAAGGAAACGCACGGGAACTGGCATATCCAGATCCGGAATATCACGGAAAGCGACGCGGAAATGATCCGCGCACGTACGGATGTGGCCGCCGCGTCGTGGTATGATGTGGTCAACCTCGATCAGAGCAGGGCATATACGATTGACGGCAGGCAGGCCGCCCTGTGCGGCATCGAAGAACCGTTCCGAACGGATATCATGAGCTACTTTGACGAGGCTTCCAGTGTGCAGGCGGATGATGCAGCCATCCTCACGCCGAATGCGAAGGAGCTGCTCGGCGTGACGGTGGGCGACAGCTTGGTACTGGACACGCCTGCCGGCAGCTATACATTCCGTGTAACGGGCTTCCGCAGCGACGACAGCCGGTACGCCAACAACAACGGCAGCGGCGAGACGACGGCCCTGCTGGTGGATGAGGATCAGGTCGGCGTGTTCATGAATATATCCGCGTTCCGCAGGATCATGCAGGACAACGGCGATACGGGCAGCGCCTCGTATTATGTGCAGTTTGGCAGGCATGCCAACATGAAAAAGGCGATCGCGGAGATTAAGGAACAGTGCGGTCTGGCGGATGCGGACATCCAGCAGAACTTTATCCTCATGGGGCTGGCAGGGCTGAGCGACAATACGCTGGTGAAAAACGTGTACCCACTGGTTATTATTTTGTTCCTGCTGGTGCTGATTGCAGGCGTGCTGATGATTTCGGGCAGCCTGAACAGCACGATCGCCCAGCGGACGCAGTTCTTCGGCATGATGCGCTGCATCGGCATGAGCAAACAGCAGGTCGTCCGCTTCGTGCGGCTGGAGGCGCTGAACTGGTGCAAAACAGCCGTGCCGATCGGCGTGTTGCTCGGTACATGCCTCGCGTGGGGGCTGAATGCGGTGCTGCGGTATCTGGTTGGAGGCGAATTTTCCGAAATCCCGGTGTTTGGGGTGAGCGCAGTCGGCATTGTCAGCGGGGCGGTGCTCGGCGTGCTGACGGTATGGATCGCGGCCCAATCCCCGGCAAAGCGCGCGGCAAGGGTTTCGCCGATTGCGGCGGTGTCCGGCAATGCGGCGGATGGAAAACGCAAACCGCACAGGGCAAAGGCGCGCTTTTTGAAGGTCGAGTCCTCGCTGGGTGTTTCCCATGCGGTTTCGGCAAAGAAAAACCTGTTCCTGATGTCGGGATCGTTCGCGCTCAGCATTATCCTGTTCCTGTGTTTTTCCGTGCTGGTGGAGCTGCTGGGGTGCCTGCTGCCGACGTCGCTGTCCGCGCCCAATCTGACGATCGCAAGCAGCGATTACTCCAATACGGTAAACCATACGCTGGTGGACACAATCAGCGGCATGGAAGGCGTGACGCATGCGTATGGACGGATGTATGCAGAGAATATCCCGGCAGCATTCGATGTGGATACAGGGCAGACGACGGTCGACCTGATTTCTTATGACGACTTGCAGCTGGGCTGGCTCCCGGACGATGATATGCTGCGGAAGGGGAGCGACCTGTCCAAGGTATACGGGGACAGCGGCTATGTGCTGGCCATCTGGGATCAGGACGTTCCGCTTGATGTCGGGGACAAAATCCGGCTCGGCAGCTCCGAGGTGGAGATTGCCGGTATGCTGAAATACAGCCCGTTTTCCAACAGCGGACAGACGGATGGGGAGATCATCCTCATCTGCTCCGAGGAGACCTTTACGCGGCTGACAGGGGTGCGGGATTATGCGATCATCGACATACAGGTGGCGAAGAGCGCGACCGACCAGGATGTAGCGGCAATCCGCGGGCTGGCAGACGGCCGGTACGAATTTACGGACCGGCGGGATGAGGGCGACCGGAGCACGTATTGGGCGTTCAGCCTGTTTATCTATGGCTTTTTGGCAGTCATTGCCCTGATTACTGTGCTCAATATCGTCAACAGCATTTCCATGAGCGTGTCCGCAAGAATGAAGCAATATGGCGCCATGCGGGCGGTGGGCATGGACGGGCGGCAGCTGACGGGGATGATAGCGGCGGAGGCGGCTACCTATGCGTTTTCCGGCTGTATCATAGGCTGCGCGGCAGGGCTGCCGCTGAGCAGGCTGCTGTATGACAAGCTGATTACCAGCAATTTCCCCTATCACACATGGAGCCTGCCGGTGCCGGCGCTTTGCATCATTCTGCTGTTCGTACTTGGCGCGACGGCCGCATCGGTCTATGCGCCGTCCAAACGGATGCGCCGTATGGCGATAACAGAAACCATAAACGAATTGTGACAATATTGGCATGTATGGAAAAACGGAGCGGTCTGAACGATTTTGTTCAGGCCGCTCCGGGTTATATCAGCAAAGTGCTGAAAGAAAACAACTACGCCAGAATGGCAGATAAAATTTTAAAATTTAATCTCAAAATGAAACGGTTTTTATTCTCCGATTACCGGAGAATAAATTTTTGTAAGGATATTGACACGGTGTCAGAGCTGTGTTATATTACATTTGCTGACATTGCGTCAGAATATAAAAATGATGGAGGCAAAGAAGGCATGAAAAAACCATATATTGTTTGCCACATGATGACCTCTCTGGACGGGAGAATTGATTGCGCCATGGTCGGTCAGCTGACAGGCGTTGAGGAGTACTACGCGACCTTGGGAGAATTGAATTTGCCGTCCACGCTGAGCGGGCGGGTCACGGCGCAGTTGGAAATGGCTCTGCCCGGAACATTCCAGGCAAAGAACGGCGTGTTCATTGGGCAGGAGAGATTCTCGAAAAAGGTTGATGCAACGGGATATGAAATCGTTGTTGATACAAAAGGAACGTTGCTGTGGGAGAAAGAAACAGATACAGCAAAACCGCATCTGATTATTACCAGTGAACAGGTTTCTAAGGAATATCTGGACTATTTGGATGAACTGCACATTTCATGGATTGCTTGCGGTAAGGACAAAATCGACTTGAAGCGAGCAGCGGAGATCCTTGCGGAGGAATTTGGTGTAGAGCGCCTTGGAATCGTTGGTGGCCCAGCTATCAACAGTGCTTTTCTGGAAGCAGGGCTGTTGGATGAAGTCAGCATTCTGATTGGCCTTGGCATTGACGGCAGAAAAGGGATGCCGGGCGTATTTGATGGATTTCCTATGGAGAAAATACCTACGCCTTTAAAGCTGAAAGATGTCAAAACCTATGGAAACGGCGCAGTTTGGCTTCGGTACTTAGTATAACAGACGGGTGAAAGAAAAATGCGGCAAGTGCTTACTAAACGCACTATAGCCGGCTTGGCATATAAAACAAGTCGCTTCTATCCTGGCAGCAGATAGGTATACCCTAAAAGCGAACACTCTGGAAGTCTGTCCGCTTGGAAAGCGGCACCCCGCGCGTCGCTTTCCTGGCATACATCCCTGTATGTTCCGTGTTTCGGGTCAGAGAAAACGCGGGGGACAAAAGTTGAGAAGAGAGTTATAAAATGTGACCGGAAAACTGCTTTCCGGCCACATTTTTTCGTTTTATCCGCCATAATAGGGCGCCGTCGAAAATGAATGCCAACTCTGACGATTACCGCCATACACCTGCCCGGCCTGATCCTGTGTGTGTTGGGAGGCCGACGCGCTGGGAACGGGTTCTGTTCCCCATGTTACAGGAACCTGTATCGTCTGCCCACCGCGAATAACCGTAAACTGAGCGGTATCTCCGGCGGAATAGGATTTCTTTGCTGCGGATAGATCCGGCATGGACTGTACAGCAGTCCCGTCGATTTGTGTGATGATATCGCCCGCCTGCAGTCCGGCTGCCGCCGCAGCGCCATTGGGATCTACCGCATAAAGGAAGACGCCTTGGGACAACCCGGCCTGCTGGGACATTTGCATGTTCACAGTTCCTGCTGTCACATCCAGATAAGGCTTGTTGGTCACAGAACCGTTGTCAATTATATCCTGAACCATAGCCCTCATGTCGTTGATGGGGATGGCGAAGCCGATGCCCTCTACGATTTTCCCATTGCTGCTGGAGTATTTGGCAGAAACGATCCCGACTACCTCGCCTGATGTGTTGAGCAGAGGACCGCCGGAGTTGCCGGGGTTGATGGAGGTATCCGTCTGGATCATGTGGAAGGGGGTACCGGAGACGTTGATGGCCCGGTTTACGCTGGATACCATGCCGCCGCTCAGGGAAAAGGTTAGCTCACCCAGCGGATTGCCAATGGCCAATATGCGGTCCCCCACGTTCAGCGTGTCGCTGTTACCCAGAACAGCGCGCTGGAGGCCGGATGTGGATACCTTCAAAACGGCGATGTCATAGTCCGCGTCTCCGCCGATTACCTGAGCTTGAAAAGTGTCTCCGCCGTATGTGGTGACTTGCACAGAGGAAGCATCCTGCACCACATGATAGTTGGTAAGGATATATCCGTCGCTGCTCAGGATAAACCCGGAGCCGCTGGACGCGGCTTGAACCGGCTGGCCGAAAATGTTGACGCCTGCCTGCGAAGTGGTGTTGATGGACACGACGCTGTTTACCGCTGCAGCATAGATCGCGGCATCTCTTATGGCCTTTCCGCTGGCGGCGGTATTCAGCACCACGGGGGTGACCACAGCGCCCTGCGGGATAACGAGGGCGCCGCCCCGGTCATACTCCATATGGCTCCGCCGCTCAGCAGGCAGCAGCACAACACGAGCGCAACCCCTTTCCAAAGAAACGGGTGCCGTTTCTGCGGGCGGGGACGATCTGCGTTTGAGGGTTCATAGAGAACGAGCGCGTGAGAAACGTCCGGATCGAACGTATGAGTTTCCTGGTTGCGATACATTACGATTTCTCCTGTAGCTTCGATTTGAAAATGGGCTTATTGCTCTTTTCGAGTATCAGGATAGGCCTGTTTTATGAGAGCGGCATGAAGGGAATATGAGATTTTCTCATTCTGATGAACTTCTGCCTTTATAGGGGAGGAATTGTCTGCGACAGCCCGGTGAAAAGAATAGGGCGCAAGCGGATCATCTGCCTGCGCCCGGCCTCTGTTGATGCTCAATTCAATATGTAAAGATTGATGTGTGCATGAAAACACTCATTTAATATCCTGACGGCGGAACATCCCTGTCCCGCCGATAACCCCAAGCAGAAGCCACACGCAGCCTACAAGGACACCTGTGAGTAATGCGCCGGATGCAGGCGTTAATGTTGCTACAGCGGAGAGATTGGCGTCGATCCATCCTGTGGAGATTTGAAATCCAATTCTTTTGAAGATAAAGTCCGCTGCGGAAAGCAGGGTCGGGAAGATACTGACAAGGCAGATATTGACGCCGATGGATGCCCCGTTGCTGCGAAGCGTCATTCCGATTGCGGTAAAAACCGCAGTATAAGC
>ERZ1643249.1679-NODE-1679-length-21837-cov-16.605592_pt1 | contig 21837 bp, 19 predicted proteins | sample MGYA00579263_ERZ1643249 | MGnify/ENA primary metagenome ERZ1643249 (study PRJEB29033, sample SAMEA4952264) | chicken gut metagenome | biome: Broiler Chicken; feature: Gastrointestinal Tract; material: Caecum | place: Ireland | collected 2018 | study: Broiler... | reverse complement strand
ATGGCAGAGCAAATGTGTCATACTTTTACAATTATGACATAGAGGAAAATTACGGCTATTATTGGATCGATGACTGGGATTATGGCAGCAAGATTGAATTTATTCCACCCGAGCCGGAACGGAAAGGTTATACATTCGGCGGGTGGTATAAAGAGCCGGAGTGTATAAATAAATGGAATTTTGAAACGGATGTTCTGCCGGAAGAGCGCACGGAAATAAATGAAGAAGGTGAAGAGGAGGTGGTTTACCAAGAGACAAAGCTATATGCAAAGTGGGTTTAATCTTTACGGTTAACTATTGGCGGGCATATTTAAAATTAATATACCCTGCGGCTTTTTCTATAAAATTGTAAAATATAAAAACAGGCTCCCCTGCCGCTTGGCAGGGGAGCCTTTCACCTTTTAAAAGGTATCTTTAGTTTTTCTCCTCGTCGGAGCTGTCGCCGCTCTGTTCTGCGGGCGTCTCGCCATCGCCTTCGACGGGCGTTTCTTCCGCGGAAACTTCTGCAGGCACTTCAGTTGCCTCTGCGGCATCTTCCGCCGTCTCTGCGGGAACTTCTGCCTGTGAGTTGCTTTCAGTGTTCTCAGCAGGAGTTGCCTCGTTCTCTTCAACGGCCGACTCTGTGATGCCGAGCTTGCGTATATAGTGCTTGCGCTTACCTGCATAAATGTTCTTGCCGAAGTTCTTTGTGCGCTTTTTCTTCTTGAGCAGATCTCTTATGAATATCGAGATGAGAGTGAAGATAAGTGCTACGGCAAGTATTATCGAAACTACAAGCAGCCATACGTTGGTGTCGCCCGTTGTATGATCATGGTCGTCTTCAGTATCGTCGGAGCCGTCGGATGTGCCGATATCAACTGTAACGTCGGTCGCCGAGTAGTCGACAAACACGTTTACAGCGTTGTGTTCGTAGTCGTTTACTCCCAGGTAAACCAAAGTCTCCGAATAATCGTCGGCGGTGTAGTCGTAACCGGTCTCACCGTCTGCCGCAGTTTCGGCATTGAAGGGAACATAGCCCTGATCGTCATACAGCGAATAGGTGTAATACATTGCGCTGTAACCTGCAGGTCGCTGGCTTTCTTCAAGATCGCCGCTTGCCACAAATTCGTCGAACTTGGCTTCGTAGTATGATATGTTCTCTTCAGAACTATCTATTGAACCCTCTGCAAGCAAACCTTCGCTTCTGAACAGCTCGATGTACTGCCTTATTATCTGCGAAGAGTAAGCCGAAGTCAAAGTGCTGTAGCCGCTTTCGTCTACGGTTACGTCGCTGTGGTCGAACATCACATAGCTTCCGGGTACGCTGCCGTCGTTATTAACGGTGTAGGTATCGCCGTTCGCAGTGACGCCGCTCGTCTCTCTCGCGCCGCTCCAAAGCTCCAGACTGTACGAAACTGACTGGTCGCCCGTATGGATATAGAAGGTTACGGTCTGCCATGTGTCTGCAACGTAGTTGCCGTCTGCGTCATAGCCTAATTCGGATATGTCGGCTGTTTCGGCTGTTGCTCCTCCAAAGAGCCTTCCGTTTGCGTCATATCTTGCATCGACAGCCGTATACAGCTGTTTTGAATTGTCGGTGTTGTCATATCTGAGATCGACGCCGCCGTTTTCGCTTCCTATAACAAAGTTTTCAACGGGTTCAGAATAGCTGAGCGTGGCGTTTCCTTCGTCGTCAGTCTCAACGATTATATAGCGGTATTCGCCGTTTTCGTATCTGAACACCCTCGTCGAATCGGATGCCACAAGATAGTGGGGGGCCTGGTTGCCCGTACCGTTCACGGCGTCTGACGCGTTCGTGTAGTATATGGTATCAGGATCGAGGTCTTCGAATGCCGTAGGTTCGCTTGAGCCGGCCGCATAGTATTCGACGCTTTCGTCGTAATACTCGCGCGAGTAGTTATACATGTTGGCGAACAGATTGCCTTCACTGTCCTCATACAGTCCGTCGTTGCGGATATAATAAACTACATGATCGCTTGCGTCATAGTTTTGATCATCATAGTCGGGCTCGCTGTCCAATACGTTGCCGCGGTTGTCATACCAGAAGCTGTATCTGGGAAGAGTGAAGGAGGAGATAGAAGTGCGGTCGCCGTTTTCGGTGAGGTACACATACGCTGCGGCGCCTGCGCTGACCTTGACCCTCACGCTCACTGCCTGATAACTTGCGGACGATACGGTTGTGGCGGAACTTGCCATAAAGCCGTAGTTCATCGCGGCCGCGTCTGCGAATGTCTTTACGGTATTTACGATGAGCAGGGGCTGGATCGTTTCAGTACCGAATATTTCGTTCCAGATTTCGGCGGCACGCTCTGCGGCCGTTATGCTCGAAAGGCTTAAACCTTTGCTTTCAAGCAGTTCGTTGAGCCATACGTAGGTCGAAGAATCTTCCTGCGCGTTCTGTATATAAGAATAGAAATGATCCTGGTTTATAAGTCCGGCGTTTTCGTTATTGTTGCGGCCGTCGTAGCCGTCTGCGTCGATATCCTCTTTGTAAACGACCGACGCGCTGGCTCCGTATGCGCCGTTATAAGATGAGGGACGTGAAATATTGTTCTCTATATTGTTGTTGAGAGCGCCGTAAACGTCGTCCATGTAGCTGTTTTCGCGGTTGTCAGTCTCAGTAAATGAGAAGCTTGCCGCGTAACTGCCGGTGGACGCGAGGTCAAATACGTCCTCTTCCACGTCAAAAGTCTGAATATTTGTTATGGCAGCCCAGCCCGACTTATATGCAGCCGAAGTGGTGTCGTAAATAGTGGTATTGCCGAAGCTGAAATCAAGTTTGAAAGTCATCTCCTCGTCGAGAGTATTCTCAACAAAGAAGAAGCACTGAAGCCAACCGTTGTAAATATCCTCTTCGTCGCCTACGTCAAAAGTTATGCCTGTCGTGTCTGCCGTGAGCGTTGCCGATACATCTTCATTGTTTGCATCGTATATCTTGATAGTTGCTGCGGTGTAACCGTTCATGTCAGAGGTCTTAACCCACATCGAAACTATCTTATGTCCGCCGGGGGCAACAGTAAAGCTGCCGTCGCTGCCTGAAATTTCTGCGGTGTAAGCCGCGCCGCGCGCAGACAGCAGCATGAGAGCCGTACTGTCGGAATCGGCGCCGGGAAGAGACTGTGCGTTTGCAAACGCGTCTTCGATCAGCGTGTCGTATTTGCCTACAATAGAGCTGTTGTCGGAGAGCGCCTGCGAAAGTCCCGATAATGTGAATGAACCGATAACGTCGCTTGACGTGTTGATGTCCAGTCCGTAGTTCATGTGAACGCTTCCGTTATCGCCCGTGCCCACGTTTATGAACGAGGGGGTGGAAGAGGATGTCACATAGTTGTCCGAATCTTTTGTCAGCGCCGCAGAAACGGTTGAGGAGTTCAGCGCGCTGTCCGTCCTGCCCTGCCTCCATGCGAGGTCTATAAGGAAGTTTCTGCCGTAGCCCTCGTCAAAATCTGCTCTGTTTTTGTAATTGTCGTAAGAGAATACCTTCTCGTCGTCGTTGTCGGTTATCGTGCATACGGTATCGCTCTCGTCGTGGGTATCGGAGTTAACAAGATAACCGGCGTCGACAGCTGCCTGATAGTTTTCACTCTCGGAAATATCGGAATAGAGCGTGCAGGTGATGTCGTCGAAGAAAGCATAGCCTTCAAGCGTCCTCGAATAGTCGCCGTCGTCGTCCGCTCTGCCTAATCCTACCTCAACGGTTATTGAGCTCGTTGCAAAGTCGCAGCCCTGTACGAAGATGGTATACTGAACCCAGCCGTTGTTTTCAGTCACGCCGGCAGTATTTATCGCGTCGATATAGAACGTATCGATCGTAGTTGATCCGACAGTCTGCTCTACAGCGATGAAGGCGCCCAGCCCCTCTTCGGGCGTTTCGCCGTTGCGGTTATACATAAGGTCGCTCGTCTTTACCCAGACCGAGATCTCCGCCGCTGTATTCGGTTCGAGCGATATCGTGCTCGAAGAGGTGTACGTCTGCGCGGTGCCGTAGCGGTAGCTCAGGTTCCTGTAGTTGTGCACCATAAGAACGTGGCTCTCGTAAGGTTCGGTGAGTTCCTCGTCGGTAAAGTAGTCGCCGTTTTCGTCGGCATACAGAGTAACCGTCTCGCCGTTTTCATCGACGTAAGTGGCAGTATTGTCCGAGCCTTCGGTTATTACGTCGTGGGTGAGGGGATTGTCTATAAGCGTAAGGTCGGCGTCCTCGTCGTCGTTTATCGCGGAATGCGGGTTAGCATAGGGAATGTCGCGTTTGCGCATACCGTTGTAATCGACGTACTCCTCGTCGTAGTTTTCGTCGTCGGGGTCGAGGTTATAGTTGTCCTCCAGCCTGTCCGCAAGATCGTCGGCCGAAATGGTATCCCAGCCGCTCGCGCTCGTGTCGATGATTCCGTTCATCGAATAGTTTGTCTGACCGGAGGTTGAAGCTGACCAGTTGTTGGGCGTATATATAATATGAGTTTTATCGTCGCTGTCGTTGAAAAACTCAAAGTTGCCGTTTAAAATGGTCTGAGTGTCCGTCGGGGAGGTGGTCGTTTCATTGTCGTCATCGTCGTTTTCGACGGTGCACGCCGCGGCAAGGCCGAGCGAAACCGCCATCACGCCCGATAACAGGGCAATGGAAAATTTCCTCATTCCGGATTTTAAGTGATATCTCTTTTTGTACATATAACACCTGCAATTATTTATAGTAAAGCAAAAACTTTAAAAAACCGTACTATGATATTTTAATATAAAAGGTGATTATAAGCAAGCAATTTTCCGACGGTTTAAATGAAAAAACAGTTAAATTTATTTAAAATGCGCAAACTTTCTTTTGGAAGAGCGCCCGCACGGGCGCGCGGAGGCAGTATGGGAGGTTTAAAAAATACGGCGAAGGCAGTATTGTCGGGTGCGGCGGTGGGTATCGCCAACGGATTGTTCGGCGGCGGTGGCGGCATGATAGCTGTTCCGCTCCTTTCCGGCGCGATGAATTTTGAGGAAAAGGCGGCGCATGCCACGGCCATTCTCATAATAGCGCCGGTAAGCCTGGCAGGAGCCGCAGCATATATAATTTCCGGTTATGCTTTGCCATATATAATAATACCCGCAGCCGTCGGAATGACGGCGGGCGGGGCTTTGGGGGCGCAGCTTTTGAACAAATTGCCGCTTATGGCAGTTAAAGTCATTTTTGTTGCGGTGATGCTCGCCGCGGGTATAAGGATGATATTGCCGTAGGCATAGGCATACCTGATGATTGATCTGTAAGGTACGGGAGTTTATGCTTTTTACATGGGTTTTATAGTAATAATGTTGCTCGCTTTCAGCGCGGGACTTTTAGGGGGAATGGGCATGGGCGGCGGGACCATTCTTATTCCGGCCCTCACAATTTTTTTGAACATCGGGCAGCATGCGGCGCAGGCGGCCAATCTTTTAGCATTTCTGCCAATGGCGCTGATCAGCCTGAAGATCCACTCCGGTAACGGGTTGGTAAGGGCACGCGGAGCACCGTGGATAATAATACCTGCGGTCGCGCTTTCGGTCGGCGGGGCTTTTCTTGCGGCGTATACTCCTGCTGATATTTTGCGCAGGATGTTCGGCGCGTTTTTGATTGCCCTCGCGGCGAAGCAGGCATACGATGCTTTCTATGCCTGTAAGATGCGTAAAGATAAAAAGAACAGAGAGGTATGATACCGCGTTTTGCGGTGTTGGGCGCGCGGCGGGCTGCCGGCCCGCCGCGCGCCCGTTTTTAAAGCAGTTTGCAGGTTTTTTATCCGTTGAGTTTTGCTCTGTGTCTCTTCAGTCTGTTTTTCAATGCATTTCTGGCGGGTTCAACAGAGTATGTTTTGAATACAAGAAAGGTTGCCGCGATAAAAGCGGCAAGCACCGCGCCGCATATCACGAGGGACGGGAAGGGAGTCAGGTAGTTTTCAAGTATGCCCGTTAGCGCTGCGCCGAATGCGCAGCTCATCGCGCATGCTATGGCTGCGCGCAGCGAATAGCCTAATATTTTTATTCCGGGGCACAGCTTTTTCAGAAGCCGCAGATTAAGTATTGCGGTTATCACATAACTTGCGGCAAGTCCCGTTATATATGAATATATCCCTATGACCGGAGTGAGCGACGCTATGCAGATAAGGGTCGCCGCCGCACCGCAGAAATAGTATATAAGCGTAGCTTTTTCTCTGTTCATCGAATTCAGAATGGTGTTTGTTATCATTGAAAGGCACATCGGCAGCAGAATGAAACAACTGTTTTTTACTATCTGTCCGCTGAGTTCGTCCGAGAAAAGTATGTTTCCGACCGATTCGCCGAGAGCAAATAATACCGGTATAAGTACCAGAGCGATAAGTATGGCCGCCTTGAGAGATTTTTCTACGTCCGCTTTGAGCATATCCGTGCGGTTGCGGTAAAAGTTTTCCGAGAGTTCGGGAGCCAGCACGACCGCTATGCTGCCGATAAGCGAAGACGGGATAAAAAGTATAGGTACGGCCATTCCCGCCGCCACGCCGTAAAGGCTCACCGCTTCGCTGTCTGTAAGGTTGCACATCTTAACGAGCAGGAACGGCATCAGCACGGCGACGAGAGAATTCAGAAGGGATGTTGACGTGCGCATCGCGGTTACAGGCAGTGAGGACGAGAGCAGAGGTTTCAGCTGGCTTTTGGGGTTTACCAGCCTGCCGCCCTTTTTAAAGTACCAGAACAACGATACGACGAAAGAAAATATGTATGATATAAATACGGCCATCGCGGCTCTTCTCGCGCCGTCGGCTGCTCCTGCCGCTCCTGCCACCAGAATACAGCCCAGCGCAACCATCAGCGCGTCTTCTGCAAGTTCTATAAGCGAATAGGGCATAAACTGTTTGTCGCCCCAGAATGCGCCCCGCATTACCGAATATATAGAGGTGATTATAAGTCCTGGCAGGATTATTAGAAATACCGCCAGGCATCTTTCGTCTGAAAAAAGCAGGCCGAAAATTTTTTGTCCTCCGAATATAAGAGCTACTGCCGGCACGGTGAAAATAAGAGTGCTGACTATTCCCGCTGTGACGACGGCATTTCTGCCGGCGGTGTTTCCAAGCGCGTTCTGCTTTGTTATCAGCCGCGATACGGTTATAGGCACGCCGGAGGATGCGGCTGTAAGCAACACCGAAAATACCGAAAGGGCTATCTGGTATATGCCCAGCCCCTCGGCGCCTATCATGCGCGACAATGCTATTCTGTAAAAAAAGCTCAGACTCTTCTCCACGGTAGAAAAAAATGTTACCTGAGCAGTTGTCTTGTAAATACTTGTACTCATCAACATTATTCTACAATTTGCGCGCCGCGATTATGAGTGCGGCGCGCAAGCTTAGCCTGATTTTTTTTGTCATGCGCGCACTTTATGCGTCTGCCGTGCATATTATATAGCGATGTACGAGCTTAAACTTTCAAAACCTGCAATATACAGGGTGAAGGAGGGACAGACCTCTTCGCAGATTGCCGAAACATTCGGCTGCCCCGTTCCGCCTGATACCGTTTGCGGTGACATAGTGTTCATTTTTTCTTCCGAAATGTATTCCGCGCGCGTGGGCGATACTTATTCGTCTATAGCGGCCAGGTTCGGGGTTGATGTAAGCGAACTTGAACGGCTCAACGGAAAAAGGCCCGTATACCCGACGTGTAAAATTATTATTCCGCCGTGCCGCCGGCAGAATGAGTCTGACGTTTGATGAAAAATAAAGCCGCCGCGTATGCCTGTCGCGGTAAAAAACTGCCGCTGCGTGTAAATTTAAATTTGGATGCGTCATATAATACATTAATAAAAAACTGTCGCGCCGCAGAAAAAACGGATGCCGCAAACACCCGTATCTGCCCGTGGCGCGCCGTTTCAGGGCGCCGGGATTTCTGCGGCGCGTTTCCAGATAAAGACGGAGGTTAAAAATGTCATTTTTTTCCAATTTTCAGTCGGATAAATGTCCCGGCGCCATAAGCGGAAATCCGCTCAACGGAATGTGTGAAAAAGTGTGCATTCAGGCACAAAAGATATTCGATGCCTGCATCAAGCAGATCCAGCTTGAAAATTACACGCTCACCCTGACGGATCCCGTTCCGTGCGATCCTACATACCCTCTAACATTCATAAGCGCAAAATCGGTTTCGTCCAAGGGCGAAATAACCTCGCTCAGCGTCGACAGGCTTTCAGATAAGCCTGGCTGTGCAAGGGTTCAGGCCACGGTAAATATTCCGGTGGAGGTACTGTATACCGATGCCTGCGGCAATGAGGGCAGCGCGCAGTCTGTGATAACGGTAAAGCAAGACGTGCTGTTGTTCGTGCCCGCGCCGTCGATAATGCCGTATAAAGTAACGGCCGAAGTCAGCGCCGTGTGCGCCGACGGTGCGTTCAACGGATGCGACAACACGTTTATTGTAAACGCGTGCATAACCATAATACTAAAAATAGCCATAGATGTTGAAATTCTTCTTCCCAGCTATGGATACTGCGCGATTCCTCCCGCCCAGGACTATTCCCAGGAGGTATGTGCGGGCTTCTTCGAGCTGCCGCTTTATCCGCAGGGCAACACAAGGTCAAAGTAGTCCGGCTCAAAATTTTTGCCTGGCAAACGCTGCAAAAGGCAGACGCCGTATAAATAAATTCTCCTTAAAAAAGCGTGCGCGCGCCGTGATACGGCGCGCGCACGTATTTGTTTATAAAACTTTACAAAAAAGAGTAATCAGATAATTAAAGATGTGTTGCGCTGATTGCATTACGTCAATAAAATAATATAATGTTTTGTATGCATAAATTACTGTTATTATAAAGATAACTTATCATTATGTTGATTTTATCAAATGCAACCGCGTATCTTCATCAGAATTCATTAGAATTCATTGTTCAGCTTTTTTGCGTAGTAAAAGATGAATTCGGTGATGGTGGGAATGCCCTTTGAAGACTTTATCTTAGCGGTGTAGTTTGCCTTGAGCTCCTCTTCGTCGGTAGAGGCCCATGCACGGTTTATGGCGTTTTGCATGGCGCGCTCAACGCTGTTGCCGGTCTTGCCGTATTTTTTGCTCACCACGTTGCATACATGTTGTACGGGCTGCTTCATAATTATAGCTATTGCGTCGATAAGGTACCTGTAGCCGATCGATTTGGAGCTTATGCCCAGTTTGTCCAGCTCGTTCGAAATTCTTCTCTGTATGCGGCGCTCGTTCATTTCATCGGCGGGAGCGGCTTCTCCGTATCCGTCTTTAGGCTTGCGGGACGCTATTACGGGAGCGGTGATTTTTAAAAAATTTAATGCTTCCTTTGCAGGGTTGCCGTCTCTGTTCTTCAGCATGATAAAATCGGCTTCGCATTCTTTTACGGCCCTGGTGCCCGCAGCGGCTTCGTCTTCGGCGAGTACAAGAATGTATGGCGGCCTTGCTATGTCGGCGGTTTTAAGTTTCTTTAAAAATTCACACATATCGCCGTCTTCTTTGCCGGATAATCCCAGTATTATAACGTCGGGGCGCGCGTCGTATATATATTGCATTGCCCTGTTCGGATTATTTGTTACCCCGACAAGCGTAAAATTTTCGGCGTTCTCAGCTATTTCGCTTATAACGTTTTTGCAACTCGAGGGGTCGTTTTCAATAAGCAGCAGTGTAAGTCTTTCGTTCATTTTTTAACCTCTTGTTGTTTAATTTTAGTTTATCGTATCACAAAAAAATTAAAAAAACAATAAAAAATTACTATAATAATAATTAATTACTATAATAATAAATAATTTTGCATAAAAACTGTGTGCAAATTTTGCGTTTATATGTTATTATAATAGTTGATATGAACGTCTATTCAATAAGCGATCTGCATCTTTCGGGACTTAATCCGAAACCGATGAACATTTTCGGCGACGGATGGGAGGGGCACTTCGAAAAAATCTGCTCCGATTGGCATGAAAAGGTTACTGATGACGATGTTGTCCTGATCTGCGGCGACATAAGTTGGGGCATAACGCTCGAAGAGGGACTGTACGATCTGGCCCGTCTGAAAACTCTTCCCGGCAAAAAGGTGTTTATCCGCGGCAATCACGACTACTGGTGGAACGGCATAACAAAGCTGCGCGACCGCGCCCCCGACGGTTCCTTTTATTTTTTGCAGAACGACTGCGTTAAGTTCGGAAATATCGTCATCTGCGGTTCACGCGGATGGACGTGCCCTGGCAGTCCCGACTTTACGGAAAAGGACAACAAAATCTACTTGCGCGAGGCGGAACGCTTCAAGCTTTGTTTTGCGCAGACGGCGAAAGTGCGCGGCGAGGGCGACAGACTCATTGCCATGATACACTATCCTCCCTATAGTTTAAAAAACGGCGAAACGCTGTTTACGCAGCTGTTTGAAGAGAACAAGGTCGACTTCGCCGTATTCGGTCATCTGCACGGCGAGGCGTATTTCCCCTTCCGCAGCAATAAAAACGGGGTGGAGTATGTGCTCACCTCGTGCGATAAGGTGGGCTTCAGGCTTCAGAAGATAGTTTGAACGATTGGTCATGGATATATATTCCCTCCATATTTTCCCGCGCTAAATTTTATTATTTGCTTTACTTTAAAGCAAGGCTGTGGTATAATTGTCGCTGATAATAAATACAGTGCCGTATGACAGCTGTCGCGGCGGGCGGCAGTCTTTCTGCGGCCTTTCAAGAGATTACTATGGCGGCGTTTTGCGACGAAGCGTGTGAAATAAGAGAGCGCGCTTTAAAATTCAATGCAACATTTTCGGCGGATTGACCGTTCGGTTCGGCATTTATATGCTCCGAACCGTGCGGAATACCCGCTTTTTTTGTGCATTGTCCCCGTCTTTTAACCCGCCCGACCATTCAGGAAAAAAGTAAAAAGAGGATTTTATGCTGACAAACAAAGACTTGCTCGGGCTGTATCACATTTCGGCCGAAGAGATCATCGAAATTCTTGACAGGGCAAAGGAGATGAAGGCCCTGCTGCTTGCGGGCAGAAAGGCTGAAAAGTTGCTCTCGGGCACGGCGCTCATCACGCTCTTCTATGAAAACAGCACCAGAACGCGCACCTCGTTCGAACTCGCCGGCAAATATCTCGGCGCAAGCGAGGTGAACATATCCGCCTCGTCCAGTTCCGTTCAGAAGGGCGAAACGCTGATAGACACGGGCAGAACGCTCGATGCGATGAAGATAGACTATATCGCCATTCGCCACCCGCTCGCGGGTGCTCCCAAACTTTTGGCCGAAAATGTGCGCGCCTCAGTTATAAACGCGGGTGACGGCATGAACGAGCACCCCACCCAGGCGCTTTTGGATATGTTCTCCATGCGCGAAAAGTTTGGCAAAATCGGCGGCTTGAAGGTGGCCATACTCGGCGATATAAAGCACAGCCGCGTGGCAAAGTCAAATCTGTTCGGCCTGAAAAAGCTCGGGGCGGAGGTCTATATGTACGCGCCCGAAACGCTCATGCCAAAGGAGATTGAAAAGTTGGGCGCGCACGTGTGCGCAAGCATGGAAGAGGCGATAGAGGGCGCCCACTGCGTAATGGGCCTGAGGATTCAGCTCGAACGGCAGAAGGGCGGGCTCTTCCCTTCGCTGTCCGAATACAGCCGCTTTTACGGCGTAAAGGACAATATGCTCGCTCTTGCCGATAAAGACGCGATAATCATGCACCCCGGCCCCGTGAACAGGGGCATAGAGCTCACGCCGACCCTTATCGACGGCAAAAACAGCGTTATCTGCGAGCAGGTCACCAACGGCCTCTCCGTAAGGATGGCGGTACTCGCCCTCCTAAAAGAGTACAGGGAGAAGAATTTATGAAATATGTTATAAAGAACGGCTCTGTCGTATTGCCCGATGGTGTAAAAAAGTGCGACATTCTTGTCGACGGAGGCAGGATAGCAAATATAGCCGAAAACATTTCCGCCGATTGCGACAGCATAGACGCCGAGGGCCTGCACGTCTTCCCCGGCCTCATCGATATGCACGTGCATCTGCGCGAGCCCGGATTTGAAGGCAAAGAGGACATTGAGAGCGGTTCAAAGGCCGCCGTTGCGGGCGGCTTCGCTCAGATCTGCTGCATGCCCAACACCAACCCCGTAAACGACAACGCCGTAGTTACCACATATATAAAATACAGGGCCGGGCAGGTTAACCTCTGCAAAGTTCACCCTATCGGCAGCATAACCAAGGGCGAAAAGGGCGAGGAACTCGCCGAAATAGGCAAGATGGCGGCGGCGGGCGCCGTAGCTATCTCCGACGACGGCCGCTCTGTCATGGACTCAAAGATAATGCGCCTTGCCATGGAATATGCAAGCGGCTTCAACATAAAGTGCCTGTGTCACTGCGAGGATGAAAACCTTGTCGACGGCGGAGTGGTCAATGAGGGACTGAATTCTACAATAACGGGCCTGAAGGGCAGCATCCGCGCGGCCGAAGATATTATGATCGCGCGCGAGATAGCTCTGTCAGAAAGTCTGGATATTCCCGTTCACATCTGCCACGTATCCACCTACAGCGGAGTGGAGCTCATCCGCAGCGCCAAGGCGCGCGGCGTAAAAGTCACCGCCGAGAGCTGTCCGCATTACTTCTGGCTGACCGACGACGTGATAACTTCCTTCGATACGTACACAAAGGTCAATCCGCCCATAAGGGAGGAGCGCGACAGGCTGGCCATTATAGAAGGCTTAAAGGACGGCACGCTCGACTGCATAGTCACCGACCATGCTCCCCATTCAAAGAAGGACAAGCAGGTGGAATATTCCCTCGCCGCGTTCGGTATCAGCGGGATAGAGACGAGTTTTTCGCTCTCCTATACCAAGCTGGTAAAGGAGGGCGATATGAGCCTTTCCGAACTCGCCGACAGAATGAGCGCCGCGCCCGCCCGCATTTTAAATCTTGAAGGCGGGGAGATAAAAGCGGGCGCCCCTGCAGATATCACCATAGCCGACCTTGCGGCAAAGTATGTTATAAACGGCGAAAAGTTTGTGTCGAAGGGAAAGAACACGCCTTTTGGCGGCACTGAAGTTTACGGCAAAATTGTCTATACGATAGTCGACGGCGACATAAAATACTCCGCAAAGTGAGCTGTATTTTCTGCCGTATGTTCACATTTGATATAATTTTCATAAATTTATAAGGAGAGAATTGTTTTTAAGGAGCGGATATGATAGATAAACTGATAAAGAAGATAATCGATATGCAAAACCCCACATGCGTTGGGCTGGACACGAGTTTCGATTACCTGCCAGACAACATGCGCGAGGATATGGCCACGTTCGAGGGCGCGTCGGAGGCGATAACAGAATTCAACATGAACATCGTCGATAAGATAAGCGACATCGTTCCCGCAATAAAGGTGCAGGTCGCCTATTACGAGATGTACGGCTATGAGGGCCTGAAGGCCTTCAACTATACGATTAATTATGCGCTCGGCAGGGGCATGATAGTTATTGCAGACTGCAAGCGCAACGACATTGGTTCGACCGCGGGCTGCTATGCGACTGCGTACCTCGGCCGCACCAGGATAAACGAAAAGAAGATGCGTGCCTTCCCCGCCGATATGCTCACGATAAACGGCTATCTCGGCACCGACGGCGTAGCCCCCTTTATCGAAGAGTGCAAGGCGTGCAACAAGGGCGCGTTCGTGCTCGTAAAGACATCCAATCCATCGAGCGGCGAAATTCAGGATCTTAAACTCGAAAGCGGCGAAAAGGTGTACGAGCGCATGGGTGCTCTCGTCTCCGAGTGGGGCAAGGACCTCATCGGTCACTTCGGCTACTCCGATATCGGCGCGGTGGTGGGCGCTACCTATCCCGAACAGGGTGCCGAACTTCGCAAAAAATTGCCGCACACCTTCTTCCTCATCCCCGGTTACGGCGCGCAGGGCGGCTCTGCCGAGGGTATAAAGGGCTGCTTTGACGAGCGCGGCCTCGGCGGCATCGTTAATAACTCCCGCGGCATAATTACCGCCTACCGCAAGCCGCAGTACAGCGGCATGACCTATTGGGAGGCGGCTCGTGCGGCATGTATAGATATGCGGGAGGATCTGCGCCGCGCCATCGGTAAAATGGGATAAAAAGAGTTCACGCAAATCTTTTTGCTGTGCAAAAATCTTTGCCGTGAGTTTGCTGTTGTCGTAAAAGTGCGTGAGCGGCCGAACTAAATTCGCTCTTGCACTTTTTCGGCTTAATTTAAGCATAACTTTGTCGGTGCCTGAGCCTCCATACATTTCCTTAATGGCGGCGAGATGGCTGGCGCAGGACGAATGAGCCGTTTTATAGCACAATGGACATCCATTGTGCGTGGCGAAATGAGATAAGCAAACGCATATGTTTAAGCGTTTGCGGTGACCGAGGCGGCAAGCTATTTCTTTGTTGCCGCCGAGACACCCCGCTTGCGAATGTTATTTATTAAAAATTAATTGTCATTGACGCGATTGCGCTTACAGCGAACAATCGCTATTCCGTCGCTTCGCTCCTTATGACCGAAGTCGAGAAATCTGTTCCGCATTTAACCTCCCATCAACGAGAGGTGGCACCCGTAGTGTGACGGAATGGTTTACGCTTTTCACCTTATTAAATAATCATGAAAGAATTACTTGCAACTGTAATAGAAAACAGAGAGATCGCCAAAGGCATATGGGCGATAACGCTCGCTTTGCCTGAGTCCGTCGGAAAAATAAGAGGCGGGCAGTTTGCCAACCTCTCGGTGGGCGATAAATCATTCCCTTTAAAGCGCCCTCTCGGCATTTGTGCTGTAAAAGACGATGATGTTACGCTGTGTTACCAGCTCAAGGGCGACGGTACGCACAAGATATCTGAAAAAAAGCCCGGCGACAAGCTTTCCGTGCTCCTTCCGCTCGGCAACGGATTCGATTTGGGCGATGCCAAAAATATCGCCGTGATCGGCGGCGGTGTGGGCATATTCCCGCTCGCCGCGGTAGTGGACGAGTACGCCGGCAAAAGAAATTTTTATTCCTATATAGGTTTCCGCGGCATAGAGTACGCCTGCCTTACCGACAGATTTGAAAAAGGCGGCAGGCTCGTTATCTCCACCGACGACGGCAGTATGGGCTTTAAGGGCAACGCCGTACAGGCATTCCTCGCCGACTATGAAGAGGGCAAGTTCGATCTGATAATCTCCTGTGGTCCGCCCGTAATGCTGCGCGCCTTAAAGTCTGCGCTCAAAGAGCGCGGAATAAACGTAAAGTGCCTTGTCTCTTTGGAGGAGCGCATGGGCTGCGGCATAGGCGCGTGTCTTGTGTGCGTGTGCAAAAAGTCCGACGGCCACAACGCGCGCGTCTGCAAAGACGGCCCCGTGTTCGATATCAGCGAGGTGGAGCTTTAATGGAGCGCGAGGTCATCGCCTATAAAGCCGACTATAAGAAATCGTCGGCCGTTGTGGTTGTGTTGCTTCCGCTCATGATAATCTGCTTAGTTGTATTGTCTGTTATAAGCTTTGCCGACGATGACGACTTCGGCATAGTTTACGGTACCACGTATCTTGCCTTCGCCTTAGTTGTTTTGGGAGTATTTATATTGTACTGTGTGCAAATGTTCCATACGCACGCCAAGTGCCCGAACGAGGTCATCGTGCGCGAGGGCGACGAGCTGATTTTTATAAAGGATAGGTTCAAAGCGGCCGACATCAAGGATATTCAATACCAGCGCGACCGCGCTGGCAGGTGGGGATTTTACTATTCGTCCGGGCAGATAAAAGTCTTTTTAAACGACGGGCGCGTTCTCAAGTGTTGGGGTATTAAGGACGTGGAGCAGGTCCACGGCAGGCTGATAGGGCTCATCGCCCGCAGCAATACTTCTGTTTCTGAAGAAAAAGAGGAACAAAATGGCTGATTTAACTGTGAAAATATGCGGCGTAAGTTTCAAAAACCCCGTGATTGCTGCAAGCGGCACTTTCGGCTTCGGCAGGGAGTATAACGAACTCTACGATATCTCCGCCGTCGGCGGCGTGAGCACAAAGGGCCTGACTTTAGAGCCCCGCCCAGGCAACCCCGTGCCGCGCATTGCAGAGGGTAAGGGCGTAATATTAAACGCCGTGGGGTTGCAGAACCCCGGTGTGGAGGAGTTTATCAAAAACGACCTCGAATGGCTGAAGGGCAAGACGACTGTAATTGCCAACGTCGCTGGCAGAACGCTTGAAGATTACGAGGGTATCTGCGCCCGCCTCGACGGTCTCGTCGATATGATAGAGCTCAATATCTCCTGTCCGAACGTGCGCGCCGGCGGCATGGCGCTCGGCATAAAGCCGCAGAATGTGGAGGAGGTCACAAGACTTACCAAGGCCCAACTAAAAAAGACGCCTCTGATCGTAAAACTTTCTCCCAATGTTGAGAGCATCGCAACAAACGCGCAGGCCGCCGAGAGGGGCGGCGCCGATTGTGTTTCGCTCATAAATACGCTTACCGGCATGGTTATCGATATCGAAAGACGTCGGCCCGTGCTTGCCAACAACACCGGCGGCGTTTCGGGCGCGGGCATAATGCCCATTGCCCTCCGCATGGTGTATGAGGCGGCGCATGCTGTGGACATTCCTGTGATCGGCATGGGCGGCATAGAGAGCGGCAAAGATGCCATAGCTTTCATGATGGCGGGAGCTAAAGCCGTTCAGGTCGGAACGTCAAACTTTACCGACGGCTACTCCATTCCAAGGATCGTAAAAGAGATCGACGAATGGCTCGGGCGGCACGGCGTTGTCGATATAAACGAAATAGTTGATACATTAATATTAAACTAAAGAAGGAGATCGCACATATGCAACTTGGCTACAAACAGCGCTTTATAAAATTTATGGTACAGAACGGGGTCTTAACTTTTGGCGACTTCACTTTAAAAAGCGGCCGCAAGGCGCCATATTTTATAAATACGGGCAACTACAAAACGGGTGCGCAGCTCGCCCGCCTCGGCGAATACTATGCAGAGTGCATAATCGATAACAAGATAGAGGGTGAAACGCTGGTCGGGCCCGCATACAAGGGTATACCTCTTGCCGTATCTACAGCCGTCGCGCTCTGGGATCACCACCATAAAGATCTTAACTACTGCTTCGACAGGAAGGAGATAAAGGATCACGGCGAGGGCGGCATGTTCGTCGGCAAACAGTTGCAAGACGGCGAAAAGGTTATCCTTATAGAGGATGTCATGACGTCGGGCAAGGCCCTCCGCGAAATGCTCCCCAAGCTTGCTCAGGCGGCAAAGGTGGAGGTTGCCGGTATGGTCATTAGCGTAGACAGGCAGGAAAAGGCCTTGAACTCCGATCTCTCCGCCGTGCAGGAGGCTTATAAGGAGTTCGGCATAAAGGTCTATTCCATAGTCACTATGCAAGACATAATCGAAGCGATAGAACAGGGGGTCATTGAGGGTAAGGAGTACCTCGATAAGATGAGGGAATACCGTTCCGTCTACGGCGCTTGACCGTCTTTAGCGGCATAAAATTTGATTTTTTGCTATTTTACATAGTACTATGTCACGCATGATTGCCCGTTTTAAAAGAAATTTTTCTTTTAGACGGGCTTTTTATCAAAATTTTAACATGGGGCTTATGGAACTGCGCGTACTCAAATATTTCACCGTGGTTGCGGCTGAGGGCAGCATAACCAAGGCAGCGGAGAGGCTTTTCATAACACAGCCCACACTCTCGCGGCAGATAGCCGAACTTGAAGAGGAAGTCGGTTCGCCGCTTCTTGTCCGCACAAACCGCAGCGTTTCCCTCACGGCGGTCGGAGAGCTTCTCCTGCGCCGCGCCGAAGAGATGATAGCGCTTGAAGAAAAGATAATAGACGAGCTTGGCACAAGTCCGCCGGGAGGAACGGTGTCGCTCGGCCTTGCTGAGTCATATTCGGCAAACGCCGTGGCGGACGTCATATCGGTGTTCCGCTCAAAGTATCCTGATGTCAGGTTCGATCTCTTCACGGCGACGGCCGATCTCGTGCTCGAGCGTATAGATAAGGGCCTTGTGGACATCGGTTTTCTTCTGGAGCCTGTCGACGTTGAAAAATATGACTTTGTGCGGCTTGAGCAGACGGAGAGGATAGGTATACTTACCCGTGCCGACAGTCATTTGGCAAGTCGCGGCATGGTCACGGCCGATGAGCTTGTCTCAGAGCCGCTCATTGTCCCTGTCCGCCGTGAGCTCAGGCAGAATTTCCGAAATATAATCGGCACGGTATATGACAGGTTCAATATTGTCGCCACTTTCAATGTGATAAACAACGCCTCGCTGCTCGTCCTTCGCGGCGTCGGCAGCGTGCTCGTCATAGAGGGGGCTGCGCAGTATCTGCACGACCCTTTGCTCAGGTTTGTTCCGATTGCCGGTCATCCGCCCATGGGTTGCGTCGCCGTATGGAAAAAGTTCCAGCCCTCGGGCAGGGCGGTGTCGCTCTTTTTGGAGGAACTTGCTATGCTCCGCGGGCATTGACGGCGCATAAACTTAAGCATTTCACAATTTTTATGCTCTGCTCTATAATATTTTCACAGCCATGCGGAATGCCTGTGCGGCTGTGTATTATTTTTACGGGGGTAAAACTTGTGGAAAATTTTGTATTTGAATATCCCACTAAGGTCTATTTCGGCAGGGGCGCGGTAAAAAATTATCTCTCCGCCGAACTCAAAAAATACGGGCGCACGGTCATGCTTGCCTATGGCGGCGGTTCTTTAAAACGCAACGGAGTATACGATGAGGTACTCTCGGTATTGAAGGACTGCGGCAAAACAGTGGTGGAGTTTTCGGGAATAATGCCCAACCCCACCTGTGCAAAGGTGCAGGAGGGCGCCGCTCTCGCGCGCGAAAACAAGGTCGATCTCATTCTCGCAGTCGGCGGCGGCTCGGTGATAGACTGCTGTAAAATAGTCGCCCTTCAGGCAAACTTTGCGGGCGACGTGTGGGCGGAGGAGCTTGAAAAGCACGCTTTCCCCGCCTCGGCTCCCATTCCCCTCGGAGCGGTAGTCACCGTCTCGGGCACGGGCTCGGAGATGAACGGCGGCGGGGTCATCACCAACGAGGAGAAGAAGATAAAGGCGGGACTGTTTGCCGCCGCGCCCGTATTCTCCGTTCTCGACCCGGCTTATACGCTTTCAGTGCCATTTCCTCAGGTGATGTCGGGCGCGTTCGATACGCTCTCCCACGCCATGGAGACCTACTTCGGCTGTCCCGACGAGGACAACGTCTCCGATGATATAAGCGAGGCCGTTATGCGCAGCGTCATAAAAAATATGCGCGTGCTCCTCTCTGATTCTCATAATTATGCCGCACGATCCAATCTCATGTGGGATTCGGCCATAGCCGAAAACGGCATACTAAAGATAGGCAAAAAAACGGTATTCCAGGTGCACATGATAGAGCACCAGCTCGGCGCCTATACCGACTGCAACCATGGCATGGGGCTTGCCGCCCTTTACCCTGCATACTACCGCCATATAGCGGGCGCCGCACCCGCAAAGTTCGCCCGTTTCGCGCAGAACGTGTGGGGTATTTCCGCGGAGGGGCAAACGCAGTTGCAGCTCGCCTTTGAGGGCATCGAGGCGCTCGCCTCGTTCATAAACGAGTGCGGTCTGCCCGCCCGACTTTCGCAGCTCAAAATGAAAGGGGAGCCCGAAGAATTGCTGAGCGACCGCTCGCTCGAAGAGATCGCCTACAGCGTGCCCATTCTCCCCGGAAACTACAAAAAACTTACCGGCGAAGAGATATTTGAAATCTTAAAGGAGTGCAGGTAGGCGCCCGAGGCGCCGCTTTGCTTCAGCCCGCAGTATTTGCTTCGGGCCGGATGACGTTCGATTCAGTCGCTTAATTTTATAATTTGCTTGAATATTGTTGCATATTGCAGGCGCAGCGCTATAATTGTATCTGAAAGAGGTCTTAAATCATGTGGATAGTTGCGGCAATATTTTCGGCGGTCTTTGCCGGGCTCACGGCAATACTTTCAAAGTGCGGCGTAAGGCACGCCAATTCCGACGTCGCCACCGCCGTGCGCACGTCGGTCGTCCTTGTAATGGCGTGGGCGATAGTGTTTATTACGGGCGCATACAGCACTCTGCCTGAAATCAGCGGCAGGTCGTGGCTGTTTCTCATACTATCGGGCCTTGCCACGGGCGCATCGTGGATATGCTACTTCAAAGCGCTGTAACTTGGCGAAGTTTCCAAAGTTGCGGCAGTTGATAAGTCAAGCGCCGTTTTATCGGTGCTTTTTGCAATTATTCTCTTTCAGGACGAGCGCGAGCGATGGTGGCTGAAGCTGATATTCCTCGCCGTGATAGCCGCAGGCACGTACCTGATGATAGATATAAAGCGCGGCGAGGGCAGGGAAAAACTCACTTGGCTGATATTCGCCATACTTTCGGCGGCGTTCGCGGCCGCAACCTCTCTGCTTGCCAAAGTCGGCATAGAGAACGTGGATTCCAATGCCGCCACGGCGATACGCACATGCGTGGTGCTCATAATGGCATGGCTCATCGTGTTCTGCCGCGGAGAGACGAAGTATGTAAAAGAACTCAAGGGCAAAGAGTGGCTGTTTCTGATACTTTCAGGACTTGCGACCGGTGCCTCGTGGCTGTGCTATTACTATGCAATTCAGCAAGGGCAGGTCAGCATCGTTGTTCCGACAGATAAGCTCAGTATACTCATAACAGTGCTCTTCTCGCTCGTCGTGTTCAAAGAAAAGCTTAACATTAAGGAGTGGATCGGCCTGGCGCTCTTAACCGCGGGTACGGTTCTTATGGCAGTATTCACATGACCACAAATTAGAAATAAATCAGGCGCGGCGCGCGGGAAATTTCCCGCGCGCCGCGCTTCTACTTTAAAACGTTCCGAATTTATAGCCCTTTTCTTTATAATATCTTATTATCATCTTTGTCGCCTCCGGAGTAAACGGCTTGTTTGTCGAGTCGTGCGAGAGAAGCACGATATTGTTGCAGTCTGCGCTTGAAGCGACCGCGGCGCGATACAGCTCTTCAACGCTCTTTTCGCCCCATTCGGCGTCGCGCGTGCTTGCATTCCAGTCCACATATCTCATGCCGTGCTCCGTCACCGCGGCGATAAGTTCATGTCTCAATCCGTATGAACCGCCGGGAAAGCGGTACACGTCCGAGCGTCTGCCGGTTAATTTTTCTATCAGGTCGTTGCACTTGTCTATGTCTTTTATCAGATTTTCGGCAGAGCTGTATATATCTGAATAAATGTGAGTGTAGGAGTGCACTGCAACGGTGTGCCCCTCTTTATATTCCCTTTTTATGAGGTAGTCGCGCGTTTCGGCCTGCGCGCCTATTATAAAAAACGTAGCCTTTACATTCTCGCTTTTAAGTACGTCCAGAATTTTCGGCGTTATCCTGTCGCTCGGTCCGTCGTCGAACGTGAGATATACGGTCTTTTGAACCGTCTCTGTCTCGTCCGCGCGCGCAAACGAAAAGGAGGAGGGTTGGTTGAAATAATTCCCGGTAAGCCACAGCACGGCAATGGCTGCTGCGAGTATAGTCGCCGCAGCGGCAAAGAACCTTTTGTTCATATAATAAGGTTGTGCAACGCGCGCGTGTTTTACAAGCAAAAAATTTTTAAGTTTGCATGTTTAAAATGAAAAATGCCGCACATACTGTTTGTATCAATCAAGGAGGTAATGTTATGAGATTGAACAGCGGCGATTACGCTCCCCGCAGCGGCTCCTACAAGGTAGTTGACGCGCAGGGCAAAACTGTGAACACCATCTATATTGCGGAGGGCGAAACCATGCCTCCCACGCAGACCAGCGGCTGCCACTATGAATTTTGCGGTGAGTCATAACAAAATTTTTTGCAATACTGCAGATAAAATATTGAAAAACTAACGGCAGAACCTAAAATTTTGCCGAAAGATAAAGGGGCGGAGGAACTAAAAATTCCCCCGC